>Ga0233426_10004015_pt1 | contig 11213 bp, 5 predicted proteins | sample SI_118_April2016_6_FD_179875 | JGI IMG/M metagenome (GOLD analysis project Ga0233426, IMG submission 179875) | Seawater microbial communities from Saanich Inlet, British Columbia, Canada - SI_118_April2016_10_MG | ecosystem: Environmental > Aquatic > Marine > Inlet | place: Canada: British... | reverse complement strand
AAAAAATTCATCAGTATTGTAAAGCCTATAAAAGTTATTTTTATAAAATATGAGTTCTGGTTCAATTATATGGCTGAGCTTAAAAAACAAAACATTTCTTTTTATAGTGTGTCTGCTATTTTTCGTGATGGGCAAGCATTTTTTAAATATAAATGGTGGGCAGAGCAACTTAAAAATGTCACACACTTTTTTGTTCAGGACAAAAACTCTGCTGAGCTTTTAAAAAGTATCGGCTTTAACAATACTACTATTAGTGGTGATAGCCGTTTTGATAGTGTTCTTGCTAATTCTAAAAATCCAGTCAAAATGCCTTTAATTGAAACGTTTAGCAAAAGTAAGCCCACTATTATTTGTGGTAGCACTTGGCCTAAGGATGAAATCCTTCTAGTACAATATATTAAGGATCACCCTGAAAATAATTATATTATTGCTCCCCATGAATTACAAAATATTAGTGCATTACAAAAACAGACTAATGCTTTGTTATTTTCAGAGACAGATAATACAGATATCAGCAATAGTAATGTGCTGATTATTGATAGTATCGGTATCCTTTCAAATATCTATCAGTATGCTAATATTGCATATATAGGTGGTGGTTTTGGTGCAGGTATTCATAATGTTCTGGAAGCAGTTGCTTTTGGCTTACCTGTTATTTTTGGACCAAACTACCAAAAATTTAATGAGGCAAAAGAATTAATAAATCAGAAAGGAGCTATTTCAATTAGCAATTATACTGAACTAACTTCAGCTATTGATTGTTTCAGTACTTTTAATAAATCAATTGCGATTAATTATATAAAAGAAAATAGTGGCGCTACAACAAAAATATTAGATTCTATCATTACATAAAAATATTAAAATTTCTTATTATTTTATTCTAGATGGAGTAGTTCTAAAGACATATGCAAATAGAATTGCAAAAATGGTATATGCGATAGTTAGAGATATAACGAATTCTATATGAATTTGGATTTTAGATATTATTTTAATCAAAGCAAATGCCCCAACTAGAAAATTCATAAAATTCCCAACTGCTATAGGCTTATTGTAAATTCCTCCGATTAAAGATTCTTTTGCCATCCAATTCAACATTGTGAACCCGAGATAGAGTGCCCCTAATAATTGGAGTGACAAAGTTGATATTGGGTTCGGTGTTACGTTCAGGCTTGAGATAATTTCATCAGGCATAAACGTTAGAGTGATTCCTAGAGCACCTAAGAAAATACAGCTTGAAATCATTAATATTTTTGAGTTTTTCATTCCTTTTGATTAAATTATTGTTGGCGCAAATGTAAAAAATATTAGAAGGTTTAGAAAACAAAAACGAGAGACTATCTTTCGATAACCTCCCGCTATGTACTCTTGACGAACAGGAAATTCAAAATCTGAAAGTGGATTTAGAGGTATTTTTCTCTTTAAGATCACTCCTAATTTCTAAAGGATTATATAAAAATCAATGTGCTATTACAACTTAAGTTATCTGATTAGAGTATTACCTAATAGGTATTAAACACTTATCAGTAAGACCAATCATAATGCCTTACAGGAAGTCTATTAAGTAAATCTCTTCTGCTTCTCCAATCAGACATATGTTTATACCATCAGTGCTACAAATTTATGATTATGAGAACGTTCAATCAAATGGATTAACTCGTGAACAATAATATACTCCAAACACTCTAATGGCTTTTTAGAGAGATCCAAATTAAGGGTAATTGTTTTTTTTATATTATTTCAAGACAAATTAAAGAAGGAGAAATTAAAGCATCAGTCATGAGTGAATCTATTATACCAATAATTAGGTTAAGAATGGGAACTGGAAATAATTTAGGAATGGAATTAAGCTATAGTTACGATTATAATTTTTCAAAATTAAACAATATTAATGCTGTTGCTACAAATGAACTTGCGCTAAACATTTATTTTTTCAGGAGTAAACCAAGCACGTGCCCAGCACAAGGGAAATGGGGAAACAATAAAAAGTGGCAAAATGTAGTGCTTAACCGTAAGGGGTATGGCATGAAGCATAAAAAAAATAGATGGAATTGGTAATTAGTTAATTATTCTAGTTCCAAACAAAAAGTATTTCCTCCAATAATATGGGTCATTTATTTTACTAATCATAACTCCTTTGATTGAAGATGTATGAATAAACTCACCATTACCAATACAAATCCCTGCATGTGTTACTAATTTAGAAGTTCTGTAAGTATTTGTAAAAAATACTAAATCACCAGCCATAATTTCATTTACATTAAGAATTACACTTCCATATCTAGCAAAATCCTGTGCAGTTCTAGGGATATTAGTTATTCCATTTGCTTGAAATGAAACATATAATAATCCTGAACAATCAATTCCTGAATGAGATAATCCTCCCATAACGTGTCTTGTTCCTTTATATGTTTTAGCCTCTTTTATAACTCTTTGCATATCTGAATAAGAAACTTTAAGTGATTGTTCTACACCTCCCTTCTTGAAAGATTTAAACTTAGATGATAAATTGGCATCACTTTTAATGTAATTTTCAAACTCAGTCAACTGAGAATTAAGACTTATATTTTTTCCATTACTTACTACTGGAGGAATAGGTGATAAATCTAGAACTATTGCATCTTCTTCTAATTCTACTATTGCATTTTCTAAAGAAGTGATTTTAGTGTTAAGCTTTTTATTCTCATTCTTCAAAGATTTTATTTCTTCAGTCAATATTTTATTTTCGCTTTTTAATAATTTAGAAGAGCTTCCGCATGAAACTAAAATTACAGAAATTACAAATACTGTTATTAGTTTACTTTTATTCATCAGTTAATATTATTAATTCTACTCTTCTATTCTTTTCTCTTCCTTCTTCGGTATTATTTGTGGCAATAGGGTCGGTCTCTCCTTTCCAAAAAATTCTAATTCTTGATTTTTCAATCCCTTTATTAACCAAGTAGTTTTGTACAGTAGTAACCCTGTTTTTTGACAATTCCATATTAAAGTCATCTGTGTCTTGAGAATCTGTATGTCCAATCATATAGATATTTAGCACCTTTTTGTCTGATAAATAAGTAGATACCTCATTTAAAACTAACTTTGAAGGTGTTGTTAATAAATATTTATTTGATTCAAACTTAACCTCTTTAAATGCTTGATATAAATCAGATGTATTATCTATAGTGATATAAACTGTATCTACATTTGAGGCTCCTTTAGGGCAACCATGATTTATTGCAGGTCCTCTTTCTGTTGGGCAATCATCATATGCATCTTGCAGTCCATCACCATCTGTATCAGGACAACCTTTAAATCTTGGTAATCCTGGAACTTCAGGACATTCATCTTTTTTATCTACCACCCCATCACTATCTTTATCAGGACAACCTTTATTAATTTTCAATCCAAATTCTTCAGGACATTCATCTTCACTGTCTTTAATACCATCTTTATCTTTATCAGGACAACCTTTTAAAGCTAATAATCCAGGGATTTTAGGGCAATCATCAAACTCGTCCAAAACCCCATCTTTATCCCTATCTCTCTGTTTAGTTTTAAACTTATATGAATATAGTAATCCATGAGTACCAGCAGAAGGTATTCTCATTGTTGAAGTAGTAATATCATAACTATAACCAAAACTAGACTGACCATAATCAACTCCAAAAAGAGCAACAACTGCATCACTTGTTCTGTAAGAAATTCCTGTCCACAAAAAATCATTATAAACACCTCTAATATTCAAATCAAGTTGAATGGGCAATGCTCCTACTTTCTTAACCATAAAAGAAGGAATAATCTTATTGTTATTTTTAAGATTAACTTTTGCACCTCCATTTAAATAATAATGATTCTCAAGCCTGTTATCATCTTTATTCTCACTTATATTTAAGGAGCTTCCCAAAATATTAGGAACTGATAATCCAATAAAATAATCAGAATTAAAAAAGTAAGCTCCTAAATTAACAGATGTTCCATTAGCTTTATTTATCCCACCATATAAAGCAGGGTCGACAATCCCATCATCTTCTAATGTAATTTGAGAATTATCAATCTTATACTGCATAAAAGTGCCAGAAGCGCCTAAAGAGATCTTATTCTCCTCTTGTAATTTGATAGAATATGAAGCCGATAAAGTAGCACTCAAATTTGAAATAGGTCCTGTAACATCATTTACAACACTTATCCCTCTCTTATATTTTTTATGATTTAAGTGGTTATAAGAAATTGATTGAGTTGCTGGAGCTCCCTCAAAACTACTCCATTGGTCTCTAATCATTAGCGTTAGTTTATTGTCTTTCTCCTTACTTAAAGCAGCAGGATTAATTATTACTTCATTTAACATATACATAGAATAATGAGGTAATTGTTGCGCAAATATTAAAGTTGATACGAAACTAAATAATAGTATTATAATTATTTTTTTCATTATCTTTTTATTGTTACAGTTCCGTTAAACACTTTATCTGACTCATTAAGTTCTATTACATAATAGTAAGTAGCAGTTGGTAAATCCACACCATTATACTTTCCATCCCAAGGCATTGGATAACCTGATGAACTAAACAACTCTTGCCCCCACCTATTATATATTTTAACTATCACATCTGGAAAATCATTTAAACCATAAATAACCCATTCATCATGAATATTATCATTATTTGGTGTAAACCCAGATGGTATCTCAATACAGCCATTAAATCCATCAAATCCAACTTCAATTACTTCTATTGGTAATGCACAACCTTTAGAATCTTCTAGGTATAAAGAATAAGTCCCTTTCTCAATATTAAACAAATCTGAGCTTGTTTCCTCATTACCCCATAAGTAAGAATAAGGGAGAGTACCTCCTGTAACTACTGTTGTAATTCCACCATCATTCTTTTCTTCACAACTAGCTAAAAGAATATTATACTGTAAGTTTAAAGCATTTGGCTCTGTAACTAAATATGAATAAGTCATTTCACAATTATAAGCATCACTAACTATTACATCATAATTTCCAGCAGTAAGATTATATATTGAAGATGAAGATTCATTATTCGACCAATTGTATGTGTATGGCGGTGTATTTCCACTTAATGTAAAATCAATCACCCCAGTTGACTCGCCATTACAGCCTTCTACATCAGTAATGATAACAGAAGTAGAGTACCCAATGGGTTGATTTAGTGTAACTGTTTCTTGCTTTTGACATAAACTTGCATCTTGAATAACTACATCATAATTATTAGATTGTAAATTATAGAAATTATTTGAGCTCTGATAAGTCGCTCCTCCATCAATAGAATAGCTGTAAGCTGGAGTACCCCCAGAAACTGAGATAGAAATCTCACCTTCATCTATACTATTACATACTAAATCAATTAGGGTAATTGTATAGGTGATTTCAGTAGGATCATTCACTGCTATAGTTGTAAGTGGAATTAAACAGCTATTTGCATCAGTTACAGTTATATCATAAAAACCTACAGGTACATTTTGCAAATCTTCATTAGATGATAAATTGGACCAATCAAAATTATAAGGTGATGTTCCTCCAGTAACAGAAATGTCAATTTCACCATTACTCTCTCCAAAACATGCAACATGAGACACAATTGAAGTTAGTTCGAGTAAATCTGGTTGCTCAACATCATAGTTATAACTGTCTGTACAGCCATTATCATCTGTTAAATTTAATGTATATGTATCAGCATCTAACCCATTAATATATGATGTCGTTTCACCATTTGACCATGACAACACATAAGTTGTAGCTCCTCCAGTTATAGAAATATCAATTACTCCAGTTCCATCTTCAAAACAAGAAAGGTCCGTTATTGCCTCACTCACAATGATTTCATCAGGAGAACTAACATTTATTGTCTCAACCAATTCGCAATCATTTGCATCAAAAATAGTTAAAGAATAATTTCCTGCAACAACACCATTCAAGTTTTGTGAAGTTTCACCATTACCCCATAAAAAAGAATAATTAGGTGTTCCACCACTTACCGTTAAAACAACTGTTCCTGTATCTCCAAAACATAATAGATTAGGAGGAGTTAAACCAGCACTTAATACTGTTAAAGGCTCTGAAATATTATATAATGGTGAGTTGAGTAAACAATCATTCGCATCCTTAACAATTATTGAGTATGAACCTGCACTCAGATTATCAAAATAAGCTTGTGATTGAAAAGCTCCACCATTAAGAGAATACTCATAAGGAGGAGTCCCTCCAGTTACTGTTATATGAATCTCACCAGTACTTTCTCCTTTACAAAGCACATTAATTATACTATCACTCATCACTAATGCGTCTGGCTCTTCAATAATTAAAGTATCACTTAAAGTACATAAATTGGAATCAACAATTGTGTAAATATACTCACCCGCTGGTACAGTATCAATTAGAGTAGAATCAGGTATTAAATGATCCCATGAAATAAAATAAGGTTCAACACCACCAAAAATATCAACATCAATTAATCCATCTGAAGTTCCAAAGCAACTAACGTCTCCTCCAGAACTTGGTGTGACAAAAAATGTATCAGGTTGAGAAACTTTAATATTAGAAGAATCTATACTACAACCATTAGCATCTGTTACTATAACAGTATAGAATCCTGAAGCTAATGAATTAATTCCAGATGTGGAATCAGAATTAGACCAGTCATAATCTAGAGGCAGCATACCTCCATTAAAATTAATAGAAATAACACCACTATTATCACCATAACAACTGTTATGAGTTACAGCTACAGTATCAAAATACATGGAATCACCAGGTGCAACAAAAAGCTCAAAAGTATCACTACATGATTCTTCATCAATTACAACTAACTCAAATGTATCTGAGCAGAGATCGAAAATAGAGTCACTATTAAGACCAAGATCAGGCCAAATATATTGAATAGGAGGATACTCTTCATCTAAAAGACTAACTTCTATTCTACCTGTGCAGGTATTATGACAAACTTCAGGTGTTATCAAAGGAGATAGAGTAAAAGAATCTCTTTCAATTAAAGGGATTATAACAGTAGAATCACAACCATTCGCATCAATAAAAATTAATTGATAATCACCTGGACACAAATCATTATTTGTAATTGTATCAGTCGTATTAAAGATATTGCCTGCTATACTCCACTCAGTTGCATATGGAGATTCACCACCTTCAATTGTTACAGAAAGTTGTCCGTCACAAACTTGATAACATGAGCTGTCAATTGTTATATTTCTTAACTTCAGAGTATCCGGATTTTCAATAAATACCTCATTGGTATCCAAACATCCATTAGCATCTGTAATCACTACAAAATTAACTCCATAACAAAGGTTATTAGCTGTATCATTTATTTGAGTATTATCATTATTCCACTCAAAAGTGTAAGGAATAACTCCATCAGAAGGGATTACAATTGCCTCTCCATCACACATTCCTATGCAAGATAAAGTATCGGTAATAGTTGTAGAGTGCACTTCATCTGGGTTAAATAACTCAAAAGAATCTATTCTATTACATCCGTTTGCGTCTGTTATAGATAATATATAAATTCCACTATCTAAAGCAGTTCTATTCTTTGTACTTGTCCCTTCTTCCCATAAGTATGTATAATATTCATCTCCTGAATTCCCTATACCATCAGGATCAAAAGGAGTAGCCCCATTTATAGTTAGATTAATATAACCATCATTATAATTAAAGCATGTAGGATTATTTAATGCATTAGTAAAGATTGAGAAGTTAGGCGGACCCTCAATAGTATTAATATGTGAGTTATCTACTAGATTCCCATTTACATCTGTTATGGTTACGATATAATCGCCCGGACAAAGAGTGTCCTGAATAGAAACTCCCTGCCAAGGAGTTGAATTATTAAACCATTCAAAAAAATATGGCTGATTGTCACCATAAACCGTAATAGATATTATTCCATTACATGTGTCATAACAAGTTGTATTATTTACACAATAAACAATTGAATCTGCATATAAATTAGCAGGAGAAGGTAGTAATACTGTTGTGCATTCTTGAGCAAGACTGAGTAATGGAAAAAAAAGAGTTATAAATAAATATTTCTTCATTTTATTATTTTACATGTCAAAAGTATTAATTCTAAACAATAAAAGATTGAACTTTACTATTAATTATTATTTTTGTGACAGTATTAATAATCTAATCTTTGGGTTTGAATCGAATTATTAGTTTTGATCCTGTTTTTTATAATAATTTATTTAAATAAAATAAATTGACTTTATGAAATATTTAAAGCGTAGTATACTGCTTCTTTTAATATTATTATTTAGTTGCTTTAATTTGTATTCACAAAATTGCAGCAATTTACAGGTTGATGCTGGATCAGATACAACAATTTGTTTAGGAGATAGTATCCAAATAGGAGGTGCTCCTACAGCTTCTTGGAATGGATGGCAGCCTGATACATACTCTTATTCTTGGATTCCTAATGTAAATATTTCAAATGATACACTTTCAAACCCTTATGTTACTCCAACTTCAACAACTACATATACAGTAATTGTTACAAGTACCCATTCCAATGACACCACCTGCACAGGTACTTCTAATATTACTATTACAATCAATCCACATACATCTACAACTAATGTTACAGAATGTGATAGTTATACTTGGAACGGCACATCCTATACAACATCAGGTAGCTACACCTATTTAACAATAAATGTTAACGGCTGTGATTCTACAGCTACACTTAATTTAACGATTAATCCATTACCAACTGTAACTTTAGCTCCTTTTGCTGATGTATGTAGTAATGCAAGTTCTTTTCAATTAATCGGTGGGTCTCCTTTAGGTGGAATTTATACAGGAACAGGAGTAAGTAATGGTTGGTTTAATCCTTCATTAGCCAATATTGGTAATAATACCATTACCTATACGTATACAGATCCTGGAAGTGGATGTGAAAACAGTGCTACAGAAAGTATCAATGTCTTACAAGATCCACAACCTAGCACATTCAATACTTTTCCTGGTTCTGCAACAACATTTATTTGGGATTGGAATAATCTTTCTCCTTTTACAGGATGTGGGGGTAATAACCTTAGTTTAGTACTCGATAATATGTCTGCTACACCTGTAGCTAATGCGAATTATATATTTGATTGGGGAGATAATACACCTGCTTATTCAACTACTAATTTACCCTCAGTTGGAATAGATACATTACACACTTATACTTTACAAGGACTTTTCACGCTTACATTAACTATAACAGGACAGAATGGCTGTATAGCTACAGAGACTCATTCAGTATTTAATGGTACTAACCCTACAATAAGTTTTGTAAATCCGGGTGGTTTTCTTAATCTTTGTGTTCCAGATTCTATAACATTTCCAATTGGTTCATTTTCCGGAAATCCTCAAGCAACAACATATACCATTTCTTCAAACACAGGAGATCCACCTATAATATTTTCTCATCCACCACCTACTGAATATACTTATGTTTTTACCACAACATCTTGTGGAATAACTGGTATTACACCTAACACATTTGAGTTTACTTGCAGAGCCCAGAATCCTTGCGGATTTTCTGATAATATTGTTCCGACTATCCCTATGAGCAATGCACCAAAAGCAGATTTCCTTATTAGCCCAGATACAATAGAATGTGTGAATTCAATAATTACATTTACGGATGCCTCAGTTGATGGCTATATGGTGAATAATAATGGTGATTGTGACTCAACTTCAAGACATCAATGGGAAATTACACCAAGTTCAGGATGGAATATAAGTGGTGGACTGTTAGGTAATATTTCGTCCAACAATCCAAATGCCTGGGGTTCATCTGTGTTAGATGTAAATTTTACTAGCCCTGGAGAATATTTTATTTCAATGATTATTGAAAATAGTTGTGGAACGGATACCATGACAAAAAAAGTGTGCATTGTTCCTGAACCTATTCCTTCTTTTGATTTAGATACAACAATTGGCTGTATGCCTTTAGCGATAACCGCTACAAATACTTCCAATTCTTTATCTGATTGTGATTTAGCAACAACGTATATTTGGGATGTACAGCAAATAGTTTCCGGTTGTATCCCTGGTTCTTCATGGAATTTTACAAATGGGACATATACAAACTCTGTGGATTCTATAATGTTTATTATAAATAATCCAGGCCAGTATGTAGTTAGTTTACAGATAAGTAATAAATGTAATACTATTACATTTTCTGATACCATTACAGTTATTGGTCCGCCCCAATTATCCTTTGATCCTATTCCTGATTTTTGTGATTTTGCAAATATTAATCCAATTATATATACCAACATAGATTCTTGTTTAGGTTCCATGACTTATCAATGGAACTTAATAGGTGGAAATCCTTCATCTAGTATTTTATCTAATCCTGGTGTAATCAGTTATACTTCGGTCGGTCAATATACGGTTTCTTTAGATGCTACCAATGAGTGCGCAACAGTTACTGCAACAGAAACATTTACAATTAATAGTTCTACTTCAAGCTATGATACTGTTACTGCATGTAATAGTTATACTTGGGGAGTTAATGGTACTACTTATATGCAAAGCGGAACCTATACAGATGTTACTACTAATTTATGGGGATGTATACATACAGACAGCATGGTACTAACTATTACTCCACAAGCTACTGCTAATGCAGGTCCAACAGCTAGTATTTGTGCAGGAGGAACTTATACAATAACAGGAGCATCCTCTTTAAATAATACAGGAGTGAATTGGACACATAATGGTTTAGGAACATTAAGTGGAGCAAATACATTAACACCAACTTATCAATCAGACCCTTCTGATGGACCTAGCGTAACAATAACCTTAACAGCTACTGGAATTATTCCATGCCCAAATGTCTCAGATGATATGGTTCTAACTATTAGTCCACAAGCTACTGCTAATGCAGGTCCAACAGCTACTATTTGTGTTGGAGGATCCTATACTTTATCAGGGACATCTGCACCTAATAGTACTGGAGTTAATTGGACCCATAATGGTCAGGGTAATTTAACTGGTGCTAATACTTTAACACCTACCTATATATCAGATCCTACAGACGGACCAAGTGTAACTCTTACCTTAACAGCTACGGGAATTAGTCCATGTAATGATGTTTCAGATGATATGGTGCTAACTATTAGTCCACAAGCTACTGCTGAAGCAGGTCCAACAGCTACTATTTGTGTTGGAGGATCCTATACTTTATCAGGGACATCTG
>Ga0233426_10004013_pt1 | contig 11220 bp, 8 predicted proteins | sample SI_118_April2016_6_FD_179875 | JGI IMG/M metagenome (GOLD analysis project Ga0233426, IMG submission 179875) | Seawater microbial communities from Saanich Inlet, British Columbia, Canada - SI_118_April2016_10_MG | ecosystem: Environmental > Aquatic > Marine > Inlet | place: Canada: British... | reverse complement strand
AGATGAATTCCGCTTTGGTGGGCCCACCTGGACTCGAACCAGGGACCGACGGATTATGAGTCCGGCACTCTAACCAACTGAGCTATAGGCCCCAAAAACAGACTGCAATATTACGCTTTTGTTAACTATATTGCAAACAAGAAAATAAATTAAAGATGGTAAAAAATATCCTTTTCGACTTAGGTGGTGTCTTGTACCACATCTCCTACATAAAAACAATAGAAGCATTTAAAAACTTAGGAATCGAAAAAGCTCAAGATATATATAGCCAAAAACAACAATCGCAAATTTTTGATTTATTTGAAACAGGAAAAATCAGCGAAGAAGATTTCTTTAGTCATCTCAAACAATTTTCTCCTAAGGTTAGCACCAAAGAATTAAAGACAGCATGGAACACCATGTTGATTGGCATGCCCCAAGAATATTTGCAGCTTTTAAAAAGTCTAAAGAAAAAGTATAATCTATATCTATTAAGTAATGCAAACGTTACTCATGTTAAGCACGTAAAAAGCGACTTGCTAGCTAATAACGGAATAGAAAAATTGGAATCATTATTTGATAAAGCATATTTTTCACACGAGATAGGAATGCGTAAACCCCATTTAAAGACCTTTGAATGGGTTTTGCAAGATGCTGGAATAAAAGCCAATGAAACTTTATTTGTGGAAGATAGCATACAACATATTGAAGGAGCTAAGCTAGCCGGACTTCATTATTATCACCTTAGCTCAAATAAGGCTCTTACAGCGTCTTTTCTTGACAAAGCTCTACAAGTATGCCGTTAGTGCTCTTTGGATGCAGAAAACATATCCTTTTGTTGTCCGCGCCGTCTTTAGGTGTAGAATGAATTAGTTCAAAACCAAGAGACTTTAATCTTTCCATTTCTTTTTCGATGTCTTCCACCTCAAAAGCTATGTGGTGAATGCCCTCACCCCTCTTTTCTATGAATTTAGCAATAGCACTATTTTGGTCATTAGCTTCAAGCAATTCTATCTTAGTATCGCCAATCTTAAAAAAAGAAGTGGAAACGCCTTCGCTCTCTACTTCTTCTTGCTTGTAATGACTTTGGTTAAAAAGCTTCTCGAATAACTCATTGGCGTTATTCAAATCTTTAACAGCAATTCCTATATGCTCTACTTTCTTCATAGTACAAAAATAAAAAAGGCGGTGAAAAAATCACCGCCTTTTTAAATAATATAATATTCTATTGACTAGAATCCAACGTGTAGAGAGATCCAAGTTTTAGTATACTCAGCGTTAGCATCCATATCAGATGTTGCGTAGTTTACTTTAACAGAAGAGTTATCAGATAATGTGTATCCTAAAGATAAATCAGTTACAGCATAGTCAATTGCTTCGTCTTCTGAAGCAATTTGATGCATTGTAGCACCTACCATGAAGTCACCCATTGCGTAAGATCCACCGAAAGACAAGTCAGTTCCTTCATAAGTGAAAGAAGAGTAGTCTATTCCTGATCCGTACATTGTACCAAAGCTACCAGATCCTAAGTAGAATCCGTTCTCACCGTACATGTCGTATCCAGCGTGGATAGTTAACGCATCGTTAACACCGTAAGAAGCACCTAAAGTAATTAAGTCCATTTCTACAGCATCAACACCTGTTGCAGATACTTCGTTAGTATAGTATCCCATAGTTAAGTCAACACCGTTAGTTGAATAAGCAGCGTCAAGACCCATTGAAGTGTTTTCTAAACCAGAAACATCTTCAGTAGAGTTAACATACAATAAGTTTACACCTAAACCACTGAATTCGCCAGCAGCGTTAGCATACATAGTTGTAGCATTAAAAAGTTCAACTGTGTTAGAAGTCATGTTTGTAGAAGCATAACCTACGTGGATATCAGCAGACTCAATAGCATTGATTCCTACTAAGAAACCATCCCATGTGTTACCGTTACCTTGTACGAAGTCATTGTCTCCTAAGATACGACCACTACCAAAGTTTAAAGCCATACGACCCGCAGTTAATGAAGCGTAATCCATAACGTTTGTTGTAGCGTAAGCCTCACGAACTGTTAAAGAGAAATCTTGATTAGCTACAGCACCTAAAGTAGCAGCTGAGTTTAATTCTACGTGAGCTGAAACAGCTTCACCACCGAAATCTACAGTAGTTCTTACTCTTTGCTCCGTACTCATTGCATCGTCAGTCGAATTAACTCTTGTTCTAGAGTCAACAGACCAATCTTGTGCAGAAACTGTTGTTGCTAGTCCTAACGTCAAAGCTAGAACAAAATGCAAATTCTTTTTCATAATAATTAGTTAAAATTGGTTAATAACGGCGGCAAGTTGCAATTTTTTATGGAAACTACCAAAAAATATCAATTCGATATTCTTAACAAGAAAGTGTTGAAAAAGGGGGTGAAATTTAGGGTAAAAATCAACAAAAAAACTTATTAACCCTCTCATTATCAGCTAATAAGCCATTGTTAGTGTTTGTTGTTAAATTAGTGCAAAACTGGGTCGAAAGCCAAGGTCCTATCAACACACCCCTTGTTCCAAGGCCGTTAAAGACGCCTAATTTAGGCAACAAAGGGTGCAAACCGAGCAGTGGTTTTCGGTCTTTAACCGTTGGTCTGACCCCCGCATTGGTGTCAATAAGCTCATAATCTGCCTTTAAAATCTTGTTTAGCCCCTCAATTAGAAAGGATAAGCCACTCTCACTAACCACGTCATCCATATCTTTATGGTTATAAGTAGCCCCTACTATATACTCATAGCTTCCCAAAGGCAAGACATATATACCAGCACTTAATATATAGTCTAACTTTTCTTGAGAAGGAATTCTGATTTTCATAACCTCTCCTTTAGTAGGTCGTATAGGTAAGAAATCGAAAAAAGGATTTTGGAGCACCCTAAAGCCCTCGCAAAAAATTACTCGTTGGCTAACTATATTTTTATAAGTAGCCGTTTCGGGATTAAACTCTTTGTAGTCAAACACCTCGTTAATGTAGCTATCTATGCTTTCAAAATACTCTCTGGAGCTGGAAAGAAACTTATTTACCTCGAGGTTTCCGGCAGGATCAATCTGAGCTGTTCCGCTACTATCTTTTAAATAAGAGAATTTCTCTTCTTTATTAAAGGCGGTGATATATTGGTTTATATCAGTATTACTATACTGTACTTTCCATTGTTTGCTAACCTCATTATTAGAAAAAACCTTAAGAACAGGGGTTAAGTTTAAAAAGGATGTGTCTAACTTTTTTTCTAATTGCTGGTAACGTTCAATAGCAAAGGGCAAAAAAACAGATGCGTTCCAGGTCGGAATGCATCTTTTCATACTAACGGGATTAAATAAGCCAGCTGCCACTTTAGAGGCGCTAGCTTTCATATCCTTATCTATAACAACAAGCTTGTGGCCTTTTTCTATAAGGTCGTGAGCTAATAAAGTGCCAGCTAAGCCTTGGCCAACTATTATATAGTCTACTGATTTCAAGAGAAACGGGAGATTGATTTATGAAAACAAATGTAATTTAAAAAAGAAAGGCTTACCAATAATATGTGTGTCTTCTATTTCTCATTTGAGGAATATTGAAGCCTAAAGAGATTTCGTGAGAACCAGAAGTATAACTTCCAATCGATGATAGAGTTAGGTCAAAGCCATAGCCAAACTGTAGCCTTCCTATTTCTAACCCTATAAGAGCAACAACTGACTTGCTAGTTCGCAAAGAAACGCCAGTCCAGAACTTATCAAGCACCAAGCGTGCGTTAACATCTAGCTGAGCAGGGCCTCCCTCTAACGTTTTAATAAAAAAGGATGGCTCTAAAAAAACATCGTTACTAATGAAGTATTTAAATCCTCCGTTTATTATATAGTGTCTTACCTGGTCGTTATCACCAAAAATATTGGATGATGCTTCTCTAAAAGTGGTTTCGAAAAGTTGATGAATGGCTCCACCTATATAAAAAGTAGGAGTTTGAAGCATTGCTCCAAAAGAAGCGTCTGGAGCTAAACTAGAGACAACCCCAGACTCGAAACCAGGGTCAGGGTTTTTAAATTCTAATTCGTCTTGGTTTAGGCTATGCTGAGTAATCATTGCAGACGCCCCTAAAGATAGTATAGAAGAGTTAGAGTTACTTAGTTTTGTATGGTAAGCATAAGAAAACATTAGTCCGAACTGACTATAAGGCCCTGTTTTTTCCTGAAACACAGTTCCTCCTAATCCAAATTGACCATCGCGAAGGGGAGCATGAAAACTTAAGGTGTTTGTTAAAGGAGCAGAAGCGCCCAATCCTGCCCACTGATTTCTTACATTTAATCGAATAGGAGAATAGGACTTAGAACCGGCAAGAGCTGGGTTAACAGCAAAATCATTTAACATATACTGACTATACAACGGAAGTTGCTGACCACTCGATAAAAGCGGCAAAATCAATATAAATATGCAAATAATTTTTTTCATTATCTAACTATGGTTACAGTACCAACATATGGCTCTTCATCATTATGTAAGGTTATTACATAATAATATGTAGCCGATGGTAGTATGTTATTGTTAAAGGTTCCACTCCAAGCGGTATCCCAAGAGTTGGTGTACCTCTTGTTGGAATATACTCTGTCGCCCCATCTATTAAACACTTCTACTAATGCATCCGGATAAAGTTCTATATTGTCTATATGCCAATAGTCGTTGTTTTGGTCTCCATTAGGAGAGAAAGCAGAATATACATACAAACAGCTTTGGTTTTCTCCGAAAATGGTCGTTGTAAAATTAGTAATACAACCATTGTCATCAGTTACGTTTAAAGAATATGTTCCTTCACCAACTCTTAAAAGATCTTGTTCTTCAGAGTTATTAGACCATGAGAATTGATAAGGGACGTACCCCCCTGTTATATTGGCAGAAATTTGACCATCTACATTGTCTCTACAAGAAGGGTTTGTAGTAACAAAGCTAATATCCATTAAACTTAAAGGGTCAATATTAAAGTCTACTTGTTGTTGGCAGTTTTTATCATCCGTTACCATTACAGAGTAACTATTTGCTATTGTAATTTCAATTTGTTCGCTAACCTCTCCCGTACTCCATAAATAGTCATATGGGCTAAGTCCTCCAGAAGCAAATACAGTCGCTTTGGCAATCGGACTATCTGCACAAATAGCAGTATGGTCTACAAATACGTTCATGCTGTCTGGTTGGTCGATAAACTCTGTTAATATTAATTCGCAGCCAAACTGGTCTGTGGCAGTTAAAGTGTACACGCCTGCTCCTAAATTTGTTGCATTAATAGTAGTTTGGGCATTAGGGTCGTCCCACAAAAATTGATACACAGAAGCAGGATTTGCATTCTGAAGAGTCACCGAAATTTGTCCCTGATTCTGTCCATAACATATAATCTCTGTAGTAGTGCTTTGAAGCTGGGGCTCTGTAATTTGAAAGTCTAAATCTAACTCACAATCGTTATTATCGGAAATATTAACCGAATAAGCTCCCGCTACTAAATTAGTAATGGAGTTAGATGTTTCGTTATTAGACCATACTATAGAATAAGAAGGCGTTCCTCCGCTTACCGAAATAGAAGCTCCTCCTATATCTTGTCCACTACATCCTAAATTGGTGGTAGAAAGATTTGACTGCAATATCGACGGCTGATCTAGCAGCTGGTTTACAGGGTCAGAAACACAACCGTTTTGATCAACAACCGTAATGTCAAATGTATTTGCAGAAAGGTTATTTACTAAGTAAGGGTTTTGATTGGTGCTAGTAAATAAAGAGCCAACGAAATAAGAATAGCTTCCTGCACCACCTTGAGCGCTAATTGTAAGCTCTCCATCGGAACTGGCAAAACAACTTATCGAAGATGTTTCTACAACATCTGCTATTTGCAATTGATTAGGCTCTGTAACGCTAATGTTCTGAGTTCCAGACAAACAGTTATTCTGATCCGAGACTACCATAGAATAGCTTCCTGCTGAAAAATTATCTATTTGGCTATCTGAAGGAATAGGATCAAATAAACCGCTAGAATTTATTTCTAACAAATAGTTACCTGTACCTCCTTGAGCAACAACAGAAATGGTTGCATCGTTCGATTCAAAACAACTAACATTATATCCAAGGTAGTCTGAAATAACTGAAGCGTTAAAGCTTACTACTTGAGGTTGAGCAAGATTGTAATTAGTAGATTGAGTACAGTTATTTTGGTCTTGAACAACTACTGAGTAATTAGTAGAGAAAAGTCCGTTAAAAACACCAGAATTTTGAAAAGTAGAGCCATTATCTATAGAATAAGAATAATTAGGCGTTCCTCCATTTGCCTGTACGCTTATTTGTCCATCAAGTAATCCGTTACAACTTATAGGAACAGTGTTAATGATCGGATCAAAATCAAGAGCTAAAGGTTGTGATATATTAAGGTTGAAAGCAGCTGACTGACATCCGTTTGCATCCTGAGCAACTACAGAATAAACTCCTGCTGACAAAGAATTAATAGTATTAGTGGCGTAAGGAAAAGTTAATCCGTCATTTATGCTATAAGTATAATTAGAAGCACCTCCGCTAGCATCAATAGAGATACTAGCGTCTGAAGCATTAAAACAGCTAACATCATTCCCGTTAAAATCGGATGTAATCGAAACATTAGTTATCTGAACTAAAGTAGGCTCGGCAACTGGAAAATTAGCAGTTAACACACAGTTATTGACATCCATAATCGATACGGAAGCATTTCCTGAGCATACAGAAGAAACTACGTTGTTGTTGCCATTACTAAATCCGTTAACGGAATAATTATATGGCGCAGAGCCTCCACTAGCAGAAATAGTAAGTTCGGCATCGCAGGCGTTAAAGCAGCTTATCTCAAAACCATTGTAATCGGATGTAACTTCTACATTAGAAATGAATATTGGTGATGGCGCTTCAAGTTGATAGGCTACAGATCCAGATTCACAGCCCAATGCATCAATTACTACAATGTCATAAATATCAGCACCTAGGTTTTGTATAACGTTTGTTGCGGAAACATTCGTGGTTCCGGTTAATTGATCGGTATATTGATAAGTAAAAGAAGCAGGGTCTCCCCCAAATGTTGTTATTGTTAGTTCTCCGTCAGCTGCTGCTGCACAAGAAATATCTTGTCCATTAAAATTAGAAGTTACTAAGCCGTTAAACGTAACTGGTGTTGGAGCGTCTATTGTTACCTGATACTGCTCATAAACATATTGTGGCGCTAAAGCAGCATCTCTGGCCCAAACATCGTAAACACCAGCTGGTAAATTAGTATAATTTAAATCGGAAGTCCAAGGGCCAACGAGTCCGTTAATTGAAAACTCTACCCCAACAGGAGCGGCTACATTTGGTGTAATTGCCAGCTGTCCATCAACAGATCCATTACAAGCCACGTTAGTAGGGATAATTTGATCAATGTATCCTGTTACGACTAAGGTATAGTCTTCTGTTTCTCCTCTAGGGTAAGTTCCTGTTGATCCAAGGTTTGGTATGCCCCAAACAAAAGTAGACGTTCCTACTCTTCTATAAACAATACGCATTCTTAACTCTCCTACTACCGCAGTTAAAGGAATGTCGAAACTTGTATTAAAAACAGGATGATCTACTTGTTGGTATCCGTCCGTATCACTAGAAATATAAACTTGTTCTCCTGCATCGGTGAAGTCTCCGTCGTCATTAAAATCAACAAAAACTTTTATTGCCCTATTAGGATTGCCGGTATTGGAAAAATTACTGGAGCAGAAATCTCCAACTACCTGCAAAAAATAAGTTTGACTTTTTACTACCCCTGTAGAAAACTGCGTATTAGTTAGATTCCCATCCAAGTTAGAGTTATTGCCTGTGGTAAAATCACTATAGCCCGTGCATGTAGCGTTTAGCAATCCGTTTAAAGAGGGATTATTAATGTCTTCAGATCCAAATGGCAAAGAGCCGAAATTAACTCTTGCAATCACTTCAGAATTAGGGTCGTTATTACTAGATGCAGAAGAAGATGCATACGTTTGAGCCAAGGCCATAAAGCCATGTGAAATCAAAACAATAAGTACAAAAAATCTTATAAACATTTGAAAAGTTAAGGTTGGAAACCAAAGATAAGAAATAATCCCTCATAATTCAAGTGTGAATTAGAAAAGAAAAATGTAGTGAGAAAATTGAAAACCAATCAATTAAAAATCAACATATTAAGCCTAAATTATTGAAAAAAAAAGACCTGTTTTCGTTAAAAAACAGGTCTTTTTGGAGGTCTCGAGCGGATTCGAACCGCTGTAGATGGTTTTGCAGACCACTGCCTAGCCACTCGGCCACGAGACCATTAAAGGATGGCGAATTTAATACTTTTTTGTTGAGTTATACAAGCTTTTTATAAATCTCTTTAATGGTAACACGCTCCACATCCCCATTTATTGGAGGGTTTAATTTAGAAATACTTACCGCTAAATACTCTATTTCAATATGAAGAGTTGTGAGGCGATTAATAATTCTAAGGGCAACCGTTTCTAATAACTTAGATGGTACATCCATCTCTTCTTGCACCACTTGATTAACCACCACATAATCAATTGTTTTAGACAAATCATCTGATAAAGCGCTAGCCAGCAAATCTGTCTCAATGTCTACATCAACAATGTAGTCAGAACCAATGAGCGTTTCTTGGGGCAAACAACCATGGTGGCTATAAAGTCTTATACCTTTTACAGAAATTACTCCCATTTATGCATTTCTTTCAATTGCTAATCGCAATCTTTTAATAACCTCTTCTTTGCCTAGTATAGAACAAATGTGAAACATAGAAGGACCCATTCCTAAGCCAGTAATTGCTAATCTAAAGTTTGGCAAAACAGCACCAAACCCTAGCTCTTTCTCTTCTAAAAAACTTTTAAATGTAGTTTCTATAGTTAAAGAGTCAAAGCTAGAAATAGAATCTAGCATCTCTATTAATTGATTTAGAATATCTGGGGTTGATTCTTTCCATTTCTTACGAAGCGTTTTTTCATCGTACTCTAATGGGGCTTCAAAAAAGAAGGTGCTTTCGTTAAAAATATCTTTAGCAAAAGTGGCTCTTTCTTTCATTAACTCACAAATAACAGCTAAATCAGCATCACTCACTTTTTCTTGGAATAAGTTAGAAACCAAATCGGATAATTCTTGTCCGTCTTTAGCCCTCAAGTACTGCTGGTTAAACCATTTTGTTTTATCAAAATCAAATTTAGCACCTGCCTTCCCGACTCTTTCTAAACTAAAAGAATCTATCAGTTCGTCCATAGAAAATATCTCTTGAGTTGTGCCGGGGTTCCAGCCTAAGAAGGCTAGCATATTAGTAAATGCTTCTTTAAAATATCCTTCTTCACGATATCCTTTAGATACATCTCCTGTTTCTGGATTTGTCCACTCTATGGGAAACACTGGAAATCCTAAACGATCTCCATCTCTTTTGCTTAGTTTACCGTTGCCGTCAGGCTTTAAAATAAGGGGTAAATGAGCAAAATCTGGAGCTTTCCAATCAAAGAATCTGTATAATAATATGTGTAATGGTGCCGATGGCAACCACTCTTCGCCTCTAATAACATGAGAGATTTTCATTAAATAATCGTCTACCACATTTGCAAGGTGATAGGTAGGCATGCCATCCGATTTAAAAATAACCTTATCGTCTAAATTGTTTGTGTTTACCACAACCCATCCTCTAATAATATCTTTAAATTTTACTTCTTCGTTTCTAGGCATTTTAACACGAACAACATAAGGTTCGTTTTTATCAAGTCTAGCTTGTACTTCGTCTTCAGATAAAGACAAAGAGTTCTGCATCGAAGTTCTGGTAATTGCGTTGTATTGAGGAGAAGGAACACCTGCATTTTTCATTCTTTCACGCATCTGTTCAAGTTCTTCTGTAGTATCAAAAGCGATGTAAGCATTGCCGCTTTCTAATAACAGATCGGAATATTCTTTATACATATGCTTTCTGTCCGACTGTCTGTAAGGACCTAAGTCTCCAACTTTACCTATTCCTTCATCAACTGTAATCTTACACCAATCTAAAGATTCAACAATATATTGCTCTGCTCCTGGTACATATCTGTTTTGATCCGTATCTTCTATTCGAAGAATGAAATCTCCTCCGTGTTTCTTAGCAAATAAATAATTATATAATGCCGTACGAACACCTCCCATGTGCAATGGCCCTGTCGGGCTAGGTGCAAATCGAACTCTTACCTTATCCATAGATGTCTATTTTTGTAGAGCCAAAGATACATTTTAATCAAATATGTCAAAGCGTTCAATTAGAACTAAAATCATACCTTTGTATAGTGAAAGAGAGAAATTCATTAATTGTAAAGTTAGAGGCGTTTATTAGTAAATATTATCAAAATTTATTAATAAAAGGGGGCCTTTTTTTTATAGCAAGCTTTACTGTTTTCTTTATCTTATTTGCGTTTTTAGAATTCTTTGTTCGTTTCGAAAGCACAGTGAGAACTATTCTATTTTGGCTTTTTGTTTTAATAAATGGAATTGTTTTTTACAGCTGGATTATCATTCCGTTATTAGGCCTATCGCGAATCGGAAAATCACTTAGCCATAAAGAAGCCGCACGAATTATTGGACTTTACTTTTCAGATGTTCAGGACAAACTACTTAACATACTACAGCTTCAAGAAATAAGCCAAAGTGAGAACGAATTAATTGAAGCAAGCATTGAACAGAAATCAAACGAACTTAAATCATTACGCTTTGCTAATGCCGTTGATTATCGTCAAAACTTTAAATATATAAAGTATGCAGCGATACCAATTGTAATTATTATTTCCTTAATTATTAGTGGAAATAAAGATATTATAGTAGACAGTTCAGAGAGAATCATTTCATACAATAAAGAGTTTATAGAGCAAGCTCCTTTCTTTTTTGAAATTCAAAACACAAAGCTATCTGCTGTTGAAGGAGAAAACTTTAAAATAGACCTTAAATTAATCGGAGACGAAATAGCTAGCGAAGTAGAAATTGAATACAACAACAATTCCTATTTTATGAGTTCAAAAAAAATAGGCAACTTTGGTTTCGAGTTAAAAAATCTTCAAACCTCTGTTGACTTTAGGTTTAAAGCCAATAATTTTTATTCTGGCACATATTCTATAGAGGTCTTACCTAAGCCAATTATTTCAAAGATAAACACCAAGATAGATTATCCAAATTACTTAAATAAAAAGTCCGTATCATTTGAAAATAAAGGTAATTTATTCGTTCCTGAAGGAAGTGTTATT
>Ga0233426_10004010_pt1 | contig 11225 bp, 10 predicted proteins | sample SI_118_April2016_6_FD_179875 | JGI IMG/M metagenome (GOLD analysis project Ga0233426, IMG submission 179875) | Seawater microbial communities from Saanich Inlet, British Columbia, Canada - SI_118_April2016_10_MG | ecosystem: Environmental > Aquatic > Marine > Inlet | place: Canada: British... | reverse complement strand
AGGACGGTGACTCAATTAACTTTGGCATAATAAACAAAGATAAATCCAAAGCACTTTTTGCTTATAACAGTATTAAAGAAACTAAAAGAACCACACCGCCTAAATACAGGTTTACGGGTTTATCTGCTGAAAAAGTTTATACATTAACATTAATATGGCCGACACAACTTAAAGAATACTCGCCCTCTATTTTAAATAAAATTCAAGGGGAATCGTTCTCAGGTGAGTCACTTATGCAATTTGGGATGCAATTGCCGGTATTATTTCCACAGACGTCATTAATTTTTGAGTTGAATGAAAAGTAATGTTATTTACATATGTTTTAACTTTTCACCTAAGGAAAATATAATGACAGGGATGAGTGGTTTTAATTTAGAGCGGTTTATACATTTGCGGTATGTTCTTAACGATTTTTAATGTAGACGAAAAATTAATGCCATGTTTTGATTATTAATGTCCCAAAACATGGCTAAAGGCTTAACCTTCTAATTGAAAGGTTAAGCCGGCATTCTCTTGTAAACGATCAATCAATAAAGAACCCATCGCTGAAGCAGGTGTCCAAATACCACCACTTGCAGCATCTAGATTTTTCAATAAACAAACTGCGCTTTCGCTGATCATTTTACAAGTAGAGCCATAACCAGGATCTTTATCACCTTTAACGCTGGCCATTAATACTTCACCGTCGTTGTTTGAACCCGCAAACAATACATCGTAAAAACCTGTTTCACGTGATTCTTTTGAAGGACCTTCACCTGGTTGCATAGGGTCGTTTGCCATAGACTTATCTGCAGCAACCATCTTCGCCATACTTTCACCTTTCTCACCAGGACCGGTGAGCATCATTTCGTCATAAACAAAATCATCTCCATACTGATTAGCTAATAAAAAATTACTTCGATGAATATTCTTTGTATTTATCGTTGCCATAACAAACGGCGCCGACCAACTATTAAGATCTTCATCAAAGATAGGCGCCATGCCTGAAGGCTGCTCTGGACCTGTAAATGACTCGGTTAATGAAAAGGGATTGGTGAGTACTTTTATCAAGTCAGGATTTTTTGCCGCTGCTTTCATCGTTAAACGGAAACTTTCTAACGTCCCTCCTGAGAAAGTACCTTTCATCGCGCGTACACGACCTTTAATACGTGATAAAGGTTTACCCAATTTAGCGATGGATGCTTTTTGTAAAAAATATATACCTAAATCAAAAGGAACTGAATCAAATCCACAAGAGAAGACAATTCGCGCGCCACTGGCTTTTGCTGTTTCACCGTGAGCCGCAATCATTTCATGCATCCAAGCGGGTTCGCCACATAAATCAACATAATCAGTTCCAGTTTCGCTACATTCACGTACGAGGTCGGAACCGTATTTTTGATATGGGCCAACAGTGGTCAATACAACTTGCGTACTATTCACCATTTGCTTAACTGACTCTGGATTTTCAGCATCAGCTATCACAAAGGGAACATCACTAGGAATGCCCATTTCATCGCGTACTTGAACAAGTTTTCTTTCACTGCGTCCTGCCATCGCCCATTTTACATCGCCATTGACGCCGTATTGATTATTTAAATATTCACAGACTAAACGTCCGGTATATCCTGTTGCGCCGTATACAACGACACCAAACTTGCGGTTTTGAGACATATTATTACCTTTATTATAAACGCTACTTTATTAGTTAAACGTTATTATTTATGTGTAATGACTAACCATTGACTAAGAATACAAAGCAACTTCTTCATGAAGTACATCAGCCAATAAGGGGCTAGATTCAGAGCGAGCAAAAGCGTCATCAATCGCTTTAAAACGTTTCTGCAATACCTTTCTATAGTTCGGATGTGTGAAAATATAAAGTTCTTTATTACTCACTGCTTCAACAACTCGTTCACCAACGACTTCTGGAGATAATCCGTTATCAATAACTTTTTGCATATGTTTAGCTGCAGATGAATTATTTTGTTGACCGCTATTCTCTTTTTCGCTTTTTAGTTCTACTGGCTTGTTACGGTTAGATAGATTAATCCGCGTTTTTACAAATGCAGGGCAAAGAACGGAGACTTGAATATTGTGTGGCTTAAGTTCTGAGTACCAACTTTCAGACATACCCACAACGGCGACTTTAGTTGCTGTATATGCACCAGCTGTTGGAATCCCCATCATGCCTGCCATTGATGCCACATTAACCAACCAACCGCCTTCGCCATGCTGTTTCATCAAAGGTACCATGGTTTGCGTACCATAAATAACACCCATAAGGTTTACATCAATCACCCAACGCCAGTCTTTATCATCTGTTTTTTCGATACTGCCTGGATTACTACCCACACCAGCATTGTTTACGAGCATATGAACTTTGCCAAAACGTTCTAGGGTTTTGTTAGCGACATTTTCCCATTGGCTGAGGTTCGTAACATCCATCTGGACAGAAAGTACTTCAACTCCCTCTTTTTGTAATTTTTCTTGGGCTATTTTAAGTTGATTAGCATCAATATCTGCTAATACCACATTCATGCCTTGTTTGCCCATAGCTTGAGCTATTCCAAAGCCAATGCCTTCAGCACCGCCACTAATTACTACTGTTTTACCAAAAAATTGATTCATTAGTATGACCTTAAATTTATTAATATTTTATGTTTATTTACTTGTTCGATATTTTTGTGTTGTATTAAATACTGTCCATTAACTCTACTTCAGGGGCAGTAGCTAAATAAACTGACATTTGCTTACCAAAGGTTCGGTAGTGGTCAGTTTTAGAATGGCTATGTAATGCTATTTCATCTACATATTGTTCTAGGACTATATAGGTTTGGGCATCTTTACGAGATCGATGGAAGGCGTAGAGCAAACAACCTTTTTCATTAGCAAGTACTGCACTCACTAATTGTTTAAAAATAGTTTCAAATTCTTGGTTTTTACCAGTTAGTATCTGTAATTTTGCTGTGACGCCAATAGCCATTATTATTCCTATTTGGTTACGGTTTGAAAGTTAACTCACCTGAAATAGCAAATCTTATCTTCCCATAACCATTATCAAATCAAAAATTCTAATTTTGAATGCACTATTATAATCAAGGTTAATAAAGGTATTTGATAACTATAATTGAAATCAATAGATTGAAAAGCATTTTCATTCCTTTAATTATCAATAAGCAAATGATTTAAATAGTTATATTTATTAATTTAATATCTTTGATAAAATATTCTAAATTTCTTTAGGAGAAATACACATCGAGACTGTCATTTTTTCTTGAGGGTTTAACGTCACAACACCTGTATTATCAACTCCTTCGTTTGACATGTTTATTGCATCCGTAATGTGAGTAACAGGTTCAAGACAAAAGTAACTTTGACCTTGAGGGCTGTATACCACTATAAATTTGCAGTTTGGTGAAGAGGTAATGTCTGCTTTCGCTTTCCATTCAGGCCAAGTAATAATTGCGTTACCAGAAAAACCTGTAAATACATTATCTAAGTTGCTATTTGGTATTAATAACCCTTCAGAATTAGCCAGTGCTTTAGGAGCAACGCCCAATATGGTTGGCATACTTTCGTTATCTACAGCCCACATACGTTTGACAGAACATTTTAATGATGTTTTCTTAGTTGAGCTAAAGTAGGGGTGTAAGCCTAATCCAGCTGGCATCTGATTTGTTGAATGGTTAACAAGTGAAAGTTCAATGTTTAATGAACTATCTTTAAGTGTAAAAACTTGTCGAGCGTTATAAGAAAAAGGCCACTCAGCTTTTTGGTAGTCGTATTCTAACGTTACACTTGTATCAGTTTTGTTTATAACTTTCCATGGTAATTGCCAACCATGACCATGAATACTATGCTTTTCAGGTAAGTGATTAAGTGAGAGCTTGTAATTCTTTTCTTGCCAATTTAAAAGGCCATGTTTAATACGGTTTGAATAAGGCACCAGTGGAAAACAGCTGCTTTCTAGTACTGATCTCGCTTGATGGCTGTTTCTTAATATAGGCACAAACTTACCATGTAACTTTGCATCATAAGCCAAAATAGAACCACCTAATTCAGGTGAAATCTCTATTTTAGCGGTATCACTCATTAAAAATATTGAAGCCATAATCTTGTTATGTATTATTTATATGATAATAAACCAAATTAAAGCATTAAGATGTAGACTTGTCTAGAGATAAGTTGTGATCGAGTGATGTGTTTTTATACTATTTAAAGAATGAGTGACATTAGATTGTACAATAAGGTTCAATCAAACCAGAGCAATCAGTTAATTGATAAATAAATAGGTTACCTGATAATGGTTCCTTGGAAAAGGCTGAGGTTGATAAGCCTTGCTTGGCTGTGGTAACTATTAACCAGTCTAAGTTTGGGCCACCTATAGCAACACATGATGGTTGTGATACTGGTAGCATGATAGAAAAGTCTATTTCACCATTACGCTTATATCTGACCACATTGCTGCTACCCCATTGCGCATTCCATAAGTAATCTTGGGCGTCTACTATTGAACCATCAGGGAATGTGGAGGAATTTGTTGTCGTAAATAATTTTTTATTGGAGATTTCCGCTGTGTCTTTACAAAAATCATACTGAAATATTTGATGGCTTGGTGAATCTGCATGATACAAAATATCTCCTGCTTTGTTCCAACATAAGCTATTAGAAATAAGTAAATCATCCATCTTTTTATGGCAGTTGAGTTGATGATCTAGACAGTATAATGCTGCTTTCTGGTCTGTTGAGGACGAAAATTCAACCATGGAGCCAGCCCAAAATCGTCCTTGCTTATCGACTCGACCGTCATTTAAACGGTTACCTTTAATATGAAGCTCTGGCTGGTTTATCCAATTTAATTGAGATGTTATATAGTTATATCGAGCAAAACCATGTTCAAAGGCAGCAATGATTTCATTATCTATAGGAGTAAATGCAAAACTAGTCATACGCTGAGGTAAGGTAAACTTTTCTATTAACTCACTAACATCATTATATTTATATAATTGACACGCTTCTATATCCAGCCAATAGATAGCTTGTTGCTTGTCATGCCATAAAACACCTTCACCTAACTGACACTGGCAAGGAATTACTTTTAGTAATGTAGCGGTTGTATTACTCATTATTTTCATCATTTTAATTAGTTATTGGAGGTATGTTTAATGCTTTATTTAAGTCAATAACTTTAGCAGTAACTTCATCTATAGAATCATTCTTTTGATATAAACTATTTCCTATTCCTAAAGCACTCGCTCCTGATGACTGCCATAGTAACGCGTTATGCTGTGACACGCCTCCTACAGGAATAATATAAATATCTTTGGGTAAAACAGATTTTAGTGCTTCAACATGACTTAAACCGTAGGTTTGTGCGGGAAAAAGCTTTAACCATTTTGCTCCCGCTTGATAAGCTATAACAGCTTCAGTAGGTGTTGCTACCCCAGCGATTACGTGTAAATCTTTTGATTGGCAGTATTGAATTAATGTTGGATCGCAATGTGGCGAAACAATAAGTTTTCCTCCTACATTTTCTATTTGTGTAACTTGCTCTATGTTGTAAACAGTGCCAGCACCAATTAAACAGTCACGAGGAAGGGTATCTACAAGTTTTTCAATCGATTTAATTGCCTGTGGAGAATTTAAGGGGACTTCAATTACGCGGATCCCATGCTTATATAGGGATTGTGATATTTCGACAACATCTTTCGGTGTTATACCACGTAAAATAGCAATAATAGGGTGTTTATTAATATATCTTTCCAACACAATTCCTTAATTTATTGACACTTAACCTTTAATTGTTTTGGTTGGATAAAGTTAATATCTGCTGGTATACAGCATTGAATCCTAATAAGGTCATGTCAGTAACTTTACATAGTTTTGTTTTGATGCCATGTGTTTCGAGCACTTGTGAAAATTGCTGGCTTAAGTGTTTAGCGCCTATGATCGATACCTCTCCTAATTCAGATAATTGCCATTCTTCTGCATTCAATGCTGAACGAACATCACTACCAATAAGTAAACCTGAAAGATATGAAGAAGCTTGTGAATGGCTTAATTCACCGAAAAGTTGCTTACTTCTCACACTAAATAACCCGTGAGTAAAGCTCCCCAATTCACTTTTTAGTGTGAAGTCAGCCCCTTTCTTAAATGAGGGCTGATCGAATGTCGCATCACCTTTTTTAATTAAAATACTGTGATTGGTTAATAAGTCAAAGAGCTCACCTGTCATTGCTGTTTTAAAGAGTTCAATGTTACCCTCTTTAATTAATACCCATTTAGTATGAGTGCCAGGTAAACACAGTAAGTGTGTTCCTGTAAAACGTTGCTTTTTATGTTGTAACCAACCTAATGCTTGCAATTCTTCACCACGCATTACATCATAATTATCATTACTTAATTGACAGCTCAACCCTGGAATAATAGTAATTTCATGGCCAGAACATGAAAAGTTTATACCTTGCGTTGCTATGTCTCCAAGTCCAGTTGGGCAAGGAAGGTAGCCAGTTTCTTTCCAACCAATACTTGAACCAATCTGTCCCATCATAAAGATTGGCACCTTGCCATATAGTGAAATCCAAGGAGATATGCAATCAAAGAGGGTTTTTTCAAAGCTATAAATAACTTTATTCACCCCTAAACTGTGCGCTTTATCCACTAATTTTAGGGTTTTATCGTTATTTACTTTGCATAAAAAAGCACGTAAATGACTTGTTCCCCAGTCAACTGCAACGATATATTCATGAATTAACAATTATGTTCTCCCGCCGTCAATGATTATGCTTTGTCCTGTGATTAACGCACTGTCATTAGAAGCTAAAAACAATGCTAAATTTGCAACGTCTTCTGGCAAAATCCTTTTTTTAAGTGACATAGATTCAGTCCATTTGTCTTCTTCTTTATCTGTTAGCCAACTTGCGAGTTGACGCTCAGTTGCTACCCAACCAGGAACTATGGCATTAACTCTAATGTTTTGATCACCAAATTCCTTTGAAAGGGCTTTGGTCATGCCCATTAATCCAGCTTTCGCGGTAACATAACCTGTCATATGTTGTTGTCCCATTAACGCATTGATAGAGCTAAAGTTAATGATGCTACCTGAAGCGTTTTTATTCATAATTTTGTATGCAGCTTGAGCAGAGAAAAAGGCTGGATCTAAATTAACTTGCATACATTTATGCCAATCATGAGCAGATATATTTTCAATATCTTGGCGGTTATCATTACCTACATTATTTACTAACACATCTAAACGACCAAAATGCGCTGCAGCATCTGTGATGGCTTGTTGTAAAGATTCAGATATTGTTACGTCAACCGCTCTAAACCAAACATTATCGCGTGAAGTCTTTGGCAAGTCTTTTATTAAGTTCTTAGCCATGTTTTGATTTAGATCTATAAAGGCTACTTTTGCTTCTTGCTGAACAAAAGCTTTAACCATAGATGCACCGATACCACTGGCACCACCAGTAATAAAGACGACTTTGTCCTTTAAACTTTTATATTGAGTGGATAAACCCATTTCAATACTCCAAATAGGTAAAAAAATATATATTTCTCTTAATAGCAATCAAAACATTTTAATGCGTTGTATTACTATTTATTAATGGGATAAACTTATATCATATTTGTATGAAATTAAATATGATATAACATATAAAATAAACGATTTCGGAACAGCATTAGATGAAGTATGCACCTAGACAAAATTTGACCCATCAACTAACTCATGATCTAGGGATGGCTATAGTAAAAGGCACTTATCCAATTGGCCAAGGACTTCCGTCGGAAGCTGATCTTTGTTTGCAACATAATGTCAGTCGCAGTTCGACTCGTGAAGCTGTAAAAATGTTATCAGCGAAAGGACTTATTTCCTCTCGTCCTAAACAGGGGATAAGAGTATTACCTGAAAGTAGCTGGAATATGTTTGATACCGACGTATTAACGTGGATATTAAGTAATAAGCCCTCCCTTTCTCTGTTAAAAGAATTCACACAAGTTAGACTTGCGATAGAACCTCAAGCTGCGGCATTAGCGTCTATGAATGCTTCCTTTGAACAATTGGAAGATATTGATAAAGCGCTAATTCGTATGAAAGAAGCAGAACAAGGATTAGATGATCCTTTAGAAGCCGATATTGCTTTCCATACCAGTATATTGGTGGCGAGTGGTAATCGATTTTTTGTGCAACTTACCGAGTTCATCAGTACGGCATTAAGAGTGAGTATTCGTTATACCAATAAAATTAAAGGTGTACCTGGTGCAGATGTAAAGAAGCATGCTGAAATTATCGATACCATTAAGTCTAGAAACCCAGAAAAAGCTCGTAATGCGGTAACTATTATTTTAGATGAAGCTTTAGAGCTTATTGAATCTCAATTGTAAAAAGCATATGACAAAAGGTAGGCCAGTAACACTACCTTTTAAATGCCTGGTGTCGCTTGTATAACTTTATTTCGTAACCATTTATTTGCGGGTTCAAAATCAAGGTTAGTGTGCCAGTATAAGTGCATATCAATCTTGGGTAAATCTACAGGTAATGGATAAATAACTAAATCAAGCAGCTTAGCGTACATTTTCGCTGTAGTTTCTGTTGCTGTTAATAACATATCATTACCCGCAATCACACTACATGCTGAAAATGTATGTTGGCACCTCAACCCTATTTTACGCTGTAAACCATGACGTGCTAATTCGAAATCTTCGATACTTGGGCCGGTGGATCGAGATGATACTAATACATGTTCTTGATCAAGATACATCTCTAAATCAAGCGTCGTTTTAATATCAGGATGATTTTTTCTCGCGACCACAACTAATTTATCTTCTTCTAATTGTGTATGTAAAATATTTTCACTGACGGGCAATAACGTATCTATTGCTAGATCAATATCACCACTTGCAAGCTTGTTTTCTAGCTCACTTCGGTTAACACGACGGCTACTTTGTATATCAACTAATGGTGCTTCTTTTTTAATTCTCTGTATTAACGGAGGTAAGTAAGAAGCTTCTAAAGCCACATGCAAAGAGATTGTAAAATTTTTTCGGGAAGTCATCGGCTCAAATTGCTTTGATTGTGCTAAGCATATTTGTAACTGTCTCAAAGCTTCACGTACATCAGAAACAACATTGTTTGCAACAACCGTAGGTCGCATCTCGTTGCCTTGTCTCACAAATAGCGGGTCATCAAAGTGATCGCGAAGTTTACTTAAGGAGTGACTCACTGCAGGTTGAGATAAATTGAGCGCCGATGCAGCTTTGGTTATATTACCTTCACAGTAAATAGCTTCGAATACGACAAACAGATTTAGATCGACTTTCATATTTTTTCCTATTAAAACTAGCCAATAATTTGTATTTTATTCTATTCATCAAATGAATAGTTTGTTATTAGATTTATTCATTTGTTTAATTTAAAGGTTAGCCATAGCATAGTCAAGGAGCGTAAATATTGTACGTTAAATAAATAACCCAATATAAACGCTGGAAATAATGACAATAAGTATTACGCTTAGTTGAAGAACAAAGAGTTCTGGTAAGATGAGGTTGTTTTATAAAATAATCATTAAATCTAAAACAATAATTCATGCTCAAACAATGTATTTGGGTAGTAGGGTATCTAATTGATATTCATTTCTTAGTATTAATACTAATTTCGGGGAAGGTAAATGAAACAAATATTAACAACGCAAACTTTTAAACGATCGCTTTTGGTTACGGGTATATTAAGTGCATTAAGTTCTTCAGTCATTCACGCTCAAGAAAATGATGTAGCGAAAGAAGATGATGTCGAGCGAATAATGGTAACCGCTTCAAAGCGTCTTACTGGCTTACAGGAAACGCCTATTGCAATTACTGTAGTTAGGGGGGATGTTATAGAGAAAGCGAACGTTTTAGATATTAATGATTTACAAACTTTAGTACCTACATTACGTGTTACACCTCTACAGCGCTCAACTAATACTAACTTTGCTATTCGTGGCTTCGGTAATGGTACAAATAATACAGGTATCGAACCTTCAGTTGGCGTATTTATCGATGGTGTATACCGTTCTCGTGCAGCTGCTCAAATTGGAGATTTACCAAGAGTACAACAAATAGAAGTGCTCAGTGGCCCACAAAGTACCTTGTTTGGTAAAAATGCCTCAGCAGGTGTTATCAGTGTTCGAACTATGGAACCTTCTTATGATATGGAAGGAAAAGTTGAATTGGGCATTGGTAATTACAACCAACGCGTAATGAAAGGTTATATCACTAATGGCATCACAGACGAATTGGCTTTCAGTTTATCTGGGGGCTTCAATACACGGGATGGTTACACTGATAGCGTTGTAGGATTAGGTAAAGTCAATGATAAAGATCGCTGGAATGCTCGCGCTCAAGCTCTATATGAACCAAGCGAAAGTGTTAAAGTACGCTTTATTGCAGATTACAGTGAAATAGAAGAAGCTTGTTGTACTGTAGACGACGTTATTAATGGACCAACAACAGGTGCTGTTCAGCTCCTAGGTGGTGTTGTTAATACTCCTGATGATGCCTTTGGTTATAAATCTGCGCTAAATATTGATCCATTAAGCACAGTAGAAGATGGTGGGTTATCTTTACAAGTTGACGTCGACTATGATGGCTTTGCTTTTACCTCAATTACCGCGCTACGTAATAACGATCAAACATGGATACATGATATTGATTACACCAGTTTGGATATTCTTCGCGAAACAGGTGATGTACAAATTGAAACCTTTACGCAAGAATTTCGTCTTACATCAACAGGTACAAATAAACTAGATTGGATGATAGGTACGTATATCTTTCAAGAGGAAGTGAAGGCTGAAGATGCCTTGTATTTTGGTAATGACATTCGGAATTATTTCGATGTCTTAATCTCAGCATCTGCTCCGGGTTTGTTGGCTGGTGTTGAAGGGGTTTATGGTTTGGCTCCAGGTTCCTTCTTTTCAGCTGATACTGTCGTTGATACACAATTTGTACAAGATAATGAGGCATATTCTCTTTATGCTAATTTTGATTATCACTTGTCAGATGTTTTAACTGCTACCCTTGGTGTTGCATATAACAACGATAAGAAAGAAATTAGCGTAAAACAGCAGAATAACTCTACACTTGCTGCGATTGACTTAGACAATGACTTAACCTTGTTTGGCGTACCAATGCCCTTCATTCCAACTTTAGCACCAGCGATTCCTACCTTGAAAAGTTTTCAGTTCTTACCTCCAATGCTT
>Ga0233426_10004006_pt1 | contig 11229 bp, 14 predicted proteins | sample SI_118_April2016_6_FD_179875 | JGI IMG/M metagenome (GOLD analysis project Ga0233426, IMG submission 179875) | Seawater microbial communities from Saanich Inlet, British Columbia, Canada - SI_118_April2016_10_MG | ecosystem: Environmental > Aquatic > Marine > Inlet | place: Canada: British... | reverse complement strand
GTGAACAATATAATTTTTTTCTTCAGTTCTAATGTTAATATAATCTCCTTTAGCTTCTATTATGTAAATACTATGAAGATCAATTTTTATAAGACGCCTATCTATATTAACGTAAAAATCATTTTTTTTGTGAGTTGAATTCCATTTAGAAGTGGCACTTTTGCACCCGTTAATAAAGTAATGGCTTGTGTAAATTGAGCAATTTTTACCTTTCTTATAAATTCACCAACAAAAGGAATTTATAATATTGCAATTGCTTTGTATTTTTGATACCAATTTTTATCTTTAAATACTTTTATGCTAATTACAATAATAAGTATCAATAAAAACCCAATCCACCAATATTCTTTAAAACCATCTGAAGCATTTAAAATTACTTTTGTAATCCAAGGTAACTCTACTTTTTGTTGTTTGAAAATATCTGCAAACATGGGCACTACAAATTGCAGCATGAATAGAATTGCCAAAAATGCTGTAAATAATACTACTACAGGGTAAGACAAAGCACTAACAATTATTCTTCTTTGCTCATTTTTACGCTTGTAAAAACACCTAATTCTTCTACCACTTTTTGTAAAGTTCCTGTTTCTTCTCCAATCTTTAGAGAATGATACTCATATTCAGAAAACTCCTCTTTTTCTCTAATGGCCTCAGCAAAATTTTGCCCTAAAATGATGTTCCCTAAAATAGTATTTAAAAGGTTTTCTAATTTTATCAGGCATATGTCTGTAGCATTTCTTGTTTCTTCGTTTATCAATCATTTGTTTTCACTATATTTTAATTAAATAGAACATTGATTCAAATGTTGAGTATGAATTTTAACTTGTATTCAGTTATGTTTCCAGTTTTCTTTGAAGCTTTAACGGATTTATTCTGTAGGAAAGTTATCAATCGTCTTTACTTTTTGTATAGGACGATCCAGTTTTCGGATTAACTACTCGTGTAGTTCGACCTTGTATACGGATTGGTCGATTTCTTCTAAAATATTCATTTAATACCTCTGCAATATTGTCTAACCTACCAACGTCACGTGAAGTTGATTCAGATTGTTTAAATTCATTTCTAAAATTATGTTGAGCATCTTCAATAGTATCAATTTTCAACAAGGAATGTGACCACCTTTCAATACGGAAAAAGATACTCAGCAGCTGATTGAAGAGTTGATTAAAAGAAATACTTATATCTTGATGCTTATCATTAATTACAGGGTTATTAATTAGATGATTTAAACTTTTACAAGTTTTAAGAAACTGATTGTGCAGCTTATTAAAATTTACTTTTGCAATACTGGCTGTAAGAAACACGGGATCTTTCATTAGAAATGGATTCCAGTTGCCATTTATTTTATTTTCTTGATCGTAAAAATTGATGAGAGATGAAAAATCAGTTAAGAACTTGAGTCTATCAATTTCTTTCCTACCATCAATTACAGCATAACTAGGATCGAGTGCTGAACTCAATGACAATACTGCGCTATTTTGATTAATAAATTTCATTCATTAAAAATTTAAACTCGTTCCTTCTTTTAAGTAAAATGGAAATACATAATTATGTCTGGTATTCGTTTGATTATATATATAATCAATGTATACTTCAACCGCTCCAGACTCAATATCACTAAAAACTACATCTACACTTTCAACAGTAATTCGTGGTTCGTTATCCAATAAAGATGTTTCAACGGCATCTATAATTTCTCCTTTGAGTGTATCATCCATTTTTTTGAAATAGAAGTTATGAAGTCCAGAACCAAATTGAGATTCTAAACAACGTTCCCCTTGGTTCGTAAGTAGAATTGTTTTTATAGAATCATTTATATTCTGCTCGTATTCTGTGAGCTCCAATTCTAAAGTCCCAATTGAAAACGTAACTGGAAAAGCCCATCCCGACCCCAGAAATTCATTCTTTTGTTTTGTTAATTGTTTATCCACCTATCATCACTGTTGGTGCACCTAGAACGATTTCTCCTCCATGTGCGGTTTGATCACCCATTCTTGCTGCTGGTGCACCACCTATTGTAACAGAAGACGAGCCTTTGACAATATAATCTGGTGGTCCAACACAAATTAACATATCTCCTACTCTAGCAGCAGGTAGTTTACATATGAGTACTGTTGGTTCACCTGGTCCAATTATAGGTCCTCCCACGTGTGGAATTGGCACTGGTGCCGGATCCTCCATTGGGCATTCATGAAAATCTGTAAGTCTTGCTGCTGCTGGCATATTTAAATATTAATTAATCATTACCATTCCTCCTTTGAGTACTAATTCTGATCCTCCTTGTACCTGTGCAGTCATGCTACCTTTTGCCGCAAACTGCATGTTTGCTGTCTCTTTTATATTATTTCCTGTAGTTTCTACATCTCCTCCAGACGATGCAACTTTAATTCCTTGAGCGCCTTTTATCTCAACATTTTGATCTGCTTGTAATGTTATTCTTTTGGCACTTTTTATTGTAATACCATCACTAGACATAAAAATGCTGTTATTGTTCTCATCCTTAAGCGTTACTTTTTTGTCTTTATCACTTAATATCAATGTGTTTTTGGAAGGAGTTACTGCTGTTAAAACTTTGTTTTCATCATCAAACTCTACTGTTATTCCTGTTTTTGAAATAATGGCCTTTTTAGGATTTTTTTCTGCTGGTGCGTACCCGTCAAACGGTTTATTTTTAGAACTACTATACACACTACCAAGAATTATTGGAAAGCGAGGATCTTCATTCAAGAATCCAATTATTACTTCGTCTCCAACTTCAGGTAGAAAAAAAGCTCCAGCCCCATTGGTAGAATAAAAATTTACAAGTCGAGCCCAAAGTCCTTCACCATTAGGATCAAACAACGGAACATCAACTAAAATTCTAAATTGACTATCAGGGTCATCATACATTTTTTTTACCGTTCCATTAAATAATCCTGTAGCACCGGGTAAAAGTCCGGATGCAGGTGGAGACATTACATCAGGATCTTCCGTAAACCACTCATCAGAAAGTCCAATAGCAACATCTGTAGTCCAATTTCCATTAGAAAGGTCATGCCTAACACCACCAACAATATGATCTCCATTCATTCTATCACCAAGTCCTGCTAGTGTTATGTATTTTCCACATTCTAGTAAACTTGTCCCCTGTATAGTTGCTTCCCCTTGAATTTTAGCATATTCGCTTTTAACTAACTGTGCTTTTGCCCAATCAGTTAAGCTTCCTGATTCTATGGGAGCTGTTGTTTGCAATTCAAAATCAGATAAACCAACTACGTCCGATAACTTTTTAGAAGTAATATTTCCTGGCCCAGCATGATTATTGGATGATTGACCATTAATAATTGCCTGCGTTTTGAAATCCCATGAACTTGCCTTGGCAGAACCTATTTGATTAATAGAATTTAACTCAGCATTAAATGCATGAAGATTATCTCCATATTTTACAGTTAATACAGATGTTGTGGAAGCATCTGGTTTGGCAACTGTAACTTTTCCGTTTAAATTGGTTACAATGAGTCCATTTGCTTCGGCTCTCGACAAAATAAAATCCCAATCGGTAACATAGTATTGAACTTGCTCAGGCCATTCGATTGTTGTGGCAGTAACATCTGCTGATAAGCCAGAATAATTTCCGATAATTGTAGCTATTATATCACTATCCTTTTTCTTTGAATACGTCAAGCTTTTTCTACCAATAATCATCTTAATAGCTGCATCTCTACATTCCACGGTTAAAGATGAACCAATAATTTGATCGACTTGAATGGTTTGCTTGGTGATAATCCCTTTAAAAATTACTGCATTTGTATTGTCATACCCAGCTTCTATTGTTAGTTCTCCTCCAGGAATAAAAGTAGACGATGAACTCGCATTAAATTTTCCTGTAGTTGCATCACCATCTAATAGTACTACTCTACCCGTAGATACCTTATTAACTCCAGTGATAATTTCTATCGAATAAATTCTTTCTTCATCAAGGATAGCCTTGCCAGCAACCTTAACAACGTAAGTAGCCGTTCCTCCACTAACTATTTTATCTGTAGCTACCATTATGAGGTCGGTTGAATTATAGGTGGAAAAACTAATCTATTACCTCCAATGAGGTGCCTAAATTTGTTAAGATCATTGTACTCAGCAACTTGAATGTAGTACGAATCGTCATTCCAAATCCGATCACACAATCCAGGTAAAGTGTCACCCTGTACCACATCTACCATATGAGACATGTCTGGAGATTCGGTTTTATCCTTTTTTTCAACTTCTGATGGAGCAATATATTGCCCAAAAGACAAAGATAATTTAGCACGCAATGGGCTGCCATCTGGTCTAAACAAAGTATATGAAGTGTCCATACTTTTTAATACACTTTTAAATGTCATGTTCTTACCCCATTGAATTTTCACATAGTTAGGACGATGAATTTTACCATTATATTTAAATATAATTTTCTCCAAATCTCCAATCTCTTTAGCCATGTCTACTCTTTTGACATCCACAACTCCAGTACAATCAATAACAATATCAAAACTTAATTCATCGCTCGGTGTACTTTTGTATTTCTGTGAAGCACTACTTGATCCAGGCGACTGTTGTTGATTGTATTCAATATTTCGCTTCCATTTAATGGAGTCTGGATTAATCATTACTTTATATGGATCACCAGTATAAGCTTTAGAGAATTTCTTATTTGTATACCCTGTAATCTTCATTTGTATAGCAGCCATCTTCTGTAATTTTTTATCTTCGTTCTTTTTTTCTTACGGATTGATCTTTCAACATTCTTTTACATTCTGAGATCAATTGAGCTCTTAGTTCTTCAAAATCTTCTTTATATTCATTTGATTTCTGATTTTCGGAATTAAATCTCACTTCTGTTTTAATTACTATTTCTCTAATCTCTATTGGCATGATTTATTAGCTAATTTTAATGTGCTATACAACATCGAAATAGGTATAGGCCAGTTCTATTGATTCAATTGCCAATTGATTTTCTTGCGATTTCAAATCAGACACAGCATATTTTACTGGATAAGCATTGTGAAACACCCAGGTTCTGGCTGGCTTCCCTTTACTATTAAACAGTCTAACGGTTACATCTTTGGGTTTTATCTTTTTTGCCAAACCACTATTAATAGTATCTGCTACCCATTTTATCAATTTAGAACTTGCAGGAACCATTGCTCTTTTCAATACCAAATTCTGACTTGATGAGGTTGTAGGTAGACGATATTTAAATCTATTCTCTCCACCACCTACAACTTCCTCAATACTCATCTCCTTAGAAATTCCAGACACTTCTTGAAAAGCAGCATCAGCACCTTTAAAGGAAAGGTTGTAATAAAAACCCGTTAGATAGTCGTTCTGGTTTTCTACAGCCATTTACTCTTAAGAGTTTTTAATTATTAGCTGTTCATGAGCTATTTCAATAGTATCAACAGCAACTTCATTTCCGTCAGACTTAAGATCTGTACTCGTTATTTTAGTTGGCCATGCATTGTTAAGCGTCCACAACATAGTTACTTTACCTTGTTCATCTAAAAGCTTAATTAATACCGTTCTTCTTTTAATTGTGTTCATGGTTATTTCAGCATGCCAATTCCAAAAAGTATTGTCGTTAACAAATATTCCACGCTTCATTGTTATATTACCATACTTTGTTATCCCAGGCATTTTTTCTGTAGAAAACAATGGACTATTACTTTTTCTATATTCTATTATTTGATTTTCAACATCCATACCGGATACTTCTTGAAACGCCACACCTTTAAGCTCTGTTCCTAGATCTACTTCAAATCGGAATTTTGGCATTGGCCATACCGAATCTTCTTTACTTCCATCAATTGCCATAATTTTATAGTTTTAGTTTGTTTAAAATTTTATAGTTTCTTGTTAGCTTTTCGCCATTTCTTGAGAGAAATTCAATACAATAAATTCAGCTGGATGAACTATTGCTACTTTAACAGAAACATTCATAAATCCATTTAAAATATCTTCAGGAGTCATAGTAGAACCTAGCCCACATGATACGCTATAAGCATCTGCTGCTGAAGCACCTTGCAATCCTCCTTCTTTCCAAATACCATTAAGAAAGCTAGATATCATTGCGATTACACCCGTCCAAGTATTCTTATCGTTTGGCTCAAAAACATATGCATGTGCTGCCAACTTACAAGATTGCTCAAGAAAAGTCATAGTACGTCTTACAGAAAGGTATCTCCAATCCAAACTATTACCATCTAATGTTCTGGCACCCCAAATAAGAATACCTAACCCATTAAAAAAGCGTATGGCATTAATAGATTTTCCTGAGATGGCATCTACATTTAAATTTGCTTGCTGACTTTCGGATAACCGAATTGGTAATGTTGCCGCTCCAACCATAGATACGTTTGCTGGTGCTTGCCACGGTCCAATTTGATTATCGGTTGTAGTAATTACTCCTGCCATACCTCCACTTGGCGGCATCATATTAACATCTGAAAGTACATGCTTGATTATTAAAGCATATGTTTTACTCGCATTGGTTAATGCTTGGTTGTTTTGTGTAACTGTAAGAGAACTTAAATTTCCTAAGATAGTTGCTACACTTTGATTTGGGGCATCTGATGGGTTAATTATAGGTTCCAATTGCTTGATATCTCCACCAAAAAGATTGGTATAATCAATATCTGTATTTTGCATGATGGTTGTCCCTACAAAAGGATAATACGCTGTTCCATATTTTAAACCATTAGCTCCAGTATTATTTCTAAAGGTTTCAATATCGTTAGTGTACAAAATAGGATCAGGATTTCGTCCTCCAATAACATCAAAAATACTAACAGCAGTTCCCATTTCTTCATTTTGCAATAGCATTTCTTGCATCAAGGTTCCATTATCTTCAATTGGTAACAATGTTGCTTCAGGACAAATGTACATGGTTGGTGCTTCTTCATTTTTAAGTAGCGCTAACCCACCCATTAAATCATTTAACTGAACATTTGCATTTATTATTTGCTCACCAGGTGTCATTGGGTTTCCTGAAGGAGCACCATATTTTCCAACGGATACAATGTAACAAGTACCTCCACCGTTTTCATAAAATAATTTAATACTGTTGTACAAAAAATAAATAGTATTTGGATCAGGAACAATTGAATAAAAGTCTGCTCCGATTTGCATATAATCTCCTTTTTCAGGTTCGCTTTTTTCTTTTACCAAATAGTATTCAGGATTATACTGCTTTACTGGAGCTGCAGGAGCTGCAGGATTAGGATAACAATAAATTGCTTGAAACTGTGCTAACGAAGTTATTTGTTGAGGAATATTCGAATAAGACTTTCCTTCATAAGAAGCTTGAGGTGTATACCCGATAAATGCTGGTACAGCCGTTGCTACAGGTACTACTGAATTACCAAAAGCGTCTACCTCATTAATATAAACACCTGGTGATTTAATTGTTGCTAAATTCATTTTTATTTATTTTAATTTATATATATATATATATACATCTGAGATGAAACTATTTTTGTTTTTTGATTTATAGTAGTAGCCATTATCTCAGGGTTTGGGTTTGGCAAAGCATTAAAAACAGTTGTATATGAATTGTTTCTGGCACCTAAATCATCCCCTTTTTCTTTTTAGTTAACTAGGTTGAATTTATATTTTGATGTTTCATGTAGAGGTATAAGTTGCTTACCTGATGAAAATAAAAGAGCTTCTTGTCCAGTTGGAATAGTAGTTTTTTCAGGTCCAATAAACTGCAACTCACTTTTAGTCAATATTTTTAAGTTGTCTAATTGAATAGCGCTTTTATTTATTACATAGTATTGCCATTGAGTAGAACGTGATTTGAAGTTAATTGCAAATTCTAAATCACCTTCTTGTTGAGAATATGTAACAATGTCTTTAAAGTAAATTTTTAATGTTGCTACAGAATCGGCGTTTGTCTTTGATCCATAATTCCCTATAATATTTAGGCTGCCATTACTAAAAGTATTTGATTTATTTTTTGAATCAAAATTAACGAGGCTACACTCACCTGTTGGTACATCTGTAATTATATCAAAATTTGATTTTGTGCTTTGTAAAGTAAAGTCAAATGAGTTTTTACCTGAAACAGTTTCAATGTATGATAAGTAGTTTTTATATAATTCATTTGAACTCGTATAAAAAGAAATTCCATCAACCAGATAACGAGCAGTTAATCCAAACCTTTTCATTATTTCTAATGTTGGTGCTGATGGAGTTATATTTATGCAACTACATACATTATTTTCAAAATAACTATGTAATACCTTTACTTGAAATAGTTTTTTATAGCTTGTCTTTATCATGAATTAACTTTATTTTGAATTTCACTTATAGCACTTGTACTACCTACTAATTCATTTGCTTGTATATCAATTAACTTCATTTTATACACCACCGATGGTGTATACTTAGCACCCAAAGATGTCCACAAACTATGCATTTCCGAATATTTTAATTGTTCTAGAATAAAACTGAGTTTGTTTATTCCTTCGGGCAGGTTTGTGTGCGAATTAGAATTTACACTTTGATGAGCTTGAAAAAACATAATTGATGCATTTAAAAACTTTAATGTTTCTTTATAATCATCAAACATTGCTGTTATGAGTAAATCTAAATTAAAACGGTCGTCAGGTGTACTATTCACATAATTTCCATTTGGGAGTTGGTTTTTTCTATTATAAAAAGGCTGGTTCGTTTCTTGTTCAATATTAATTAATGAAATAACAACTTTATTTTGATTTTGTTGAGGAATAGAACCACCTGAATTGATAACATGGTTTATCAAAACAATACTATCTGCAATACCATATTTATTTTGTAAGTATTGGTCTAATATATTTTTAGTAAAAACTAATGCTTGTTCTATCATTGCAAAACTGTATCTCATTTACATAGCAATTTAACTTGAATATTTATTAAAGTAATAAATAGGGCATATACTATTAGTATACATGTGTTGAAATATCATGAATTATTCGTAGACAAATCATAGACAAATATTATAAAACTATAAAAGACAGGAAGTTAAATATTTAATAATCGTTTAAAGAATGACTTATTTCATCATATTCAATACATAATTATGTAAATTCTCATCTTTTGGTATTACCATTTTCTTTTTTAAGCGATATTTATGTGTTCTAACGCTTTCTTGGTTAATACCTAGTAACTTACAAATATCATTGTTAGACATATTCATTTTAAAATAACAACAATATTTTAAATCAACTATTGTTAATTCGGGATGTTTTTGAGACAATTTTAAAAGGAATCCAGGATTAATTTCGTCAAAATAAAGTTTTAAATATTCCCAAATAGTTTTATCTGAAGTGACAGAATTAATTGTATTTACAATTGAATGTAATTCCATTCGAACATCTATTTTCACATTCGAATAAAGCAATTTAATTCTATTTTTAACTTTAAGTAGAATCTCTGTTTTTTGATCAAGTTCTAATATATACCTACTTATACTTTGATGTTTAACAAGAGAGATATCATCATAAAACACCTCTTGATTATTAAAATCCTGAGGTTTTGACTCCATTAAACTAATAACTGATGTTATAGCAGAATTAACATATCCATATTTTAAAATATGGTTAAACTCATAAGAAAATATAATTCCATTTGAACATTCGGCTAAAGCCTTGCTGTCAATATATTTATTGAAACATAATAAAGGGATTCTTTTTACATTAGATAAGGATGTTAATTCTCGTAATAGTTTATAATTATTACAAAAACATATAATAATCATTGCTGGTTCTACACTTTTCGAAACACTTAAAAGACTAGATTCTTTTGTAATTGAAATTACATTTAAATCGTAACTTTTAATTTTCTCCACACACATTTGAATGTGTAATAATACGGCATTATCATCACAACCAATCAGTATTGATTTTTCTATAGACATCTATTGAAAATTGTTAAATTTTGTAAAGCCATTCAATTACATTATCAGAACAATTAATTATATAAGATCTAGAGGTACTAGTTTATTTAAAAGGTTTTTCTTCGTTCATTTTTTTAATGAATCTCTACCCTAACTATTTTTTTGGCAATTCTGACTAATTGTTTTTGATGACATAACAAATATGTAATAATCAAAGATTCTTTACAAGAGTATAAATACCTATTTTTGTATACCAGGTGTAATTTACTTATCCGAGTTGTTAATCGCCAAATGGGATTAAATTATCTACCGAAATGTGTTTAACAACGGCTAACAAATGGGGGTAACAATTTAAATCTATCATCATGTTCAACAAGTCTTAAAACACAGTCAATCTGACGACCTTGGAATGAACGCATTTGATAAGTACTGTATACAATTCAAGGAAATTGTAAAGAAATCACTCAAATAGATTTGTTTTCCTTTAGCTTACTTTCATGGTACTTTGTCTTCTCTCGTTGATAAAAAGCTATTAAAAAAAACTCAAAATTATACTTTATTGGTATTTAATTATTACACACGAATAATAGGGTAATTAAAATACTATTTTATTGGTAAGAAATGTAATCACTTTAAAAATAGTTGTACATTTATCTAATAAACAACAGCAAAAAGATAGATAAAGTGTACAGCTTTTGTTCACCTAAATTGCCACAAGTCCTTTAGAATATACATTTATTACATATTGTATTGGAAAATAATATTTATTACGTTTTTAAAATTAAAACTTAATAAACTATAATACTATAATAAATCTAAGTGTTTCATAAGATCAGATTTCTTAGATCTACTAACAGGAACGATATCTTTTTTTATAAGAACACTGTTATCTTCTATATCTATGATTTTTTTGACATTTATAATATAAGATCGGTGGACTTTAAGAAATAATGAATCTGGGAGTTTTTCTTCTATTTTTTTTAATGTAGAATGAACAATATAATTTTTTTCTTCAGTTCTAATATTAATATAATCTCCTTTAGCTTCTATTATGTAAATACTATGAAGATCTATTTTTATAAGACGCCTATCTATATTAACGTAAAAATCATTTTTTATCTTTATATCGTCAGTATTTCCATGGGCTATTGACAAATGATTTTCTACTTTTTGAACAGCTTTTATAAATCTAGGAAGCTCTATTGGCTTTAATAAATAATCAATGATAGAATCATATTCAAAAGCTTCAATTGCAAAATTTGGATCTGAGGTAGTTAGAATTATTTTTAGTGGTTTATTAATAGTTTTAAGAAAATCTAAACCATTAAAATCTGGCA
>Ga0233426_10004005_pt1 | contig 11230 bp, 8 predicted proteins | sample SI_118_April2016_6_FD_179875 | JGI IMG/M metagenome (GOLD analysis project Ga0233426, IMG submission 179875) | Seawater microbial communities from Saanich Inlet, British Columbia, Canada - SI_118_April2016_10_MG | ecosystem: Environmental > Aquatic > Marine > Inlet | place: Canada: British... | reverse complement strand
CATCGACTCTCGATAGATGTTCAATACAGCAAAAGTAACGAAAACAATTTTGCTCTTATTACAGACATATATCCTGAAACAACTGCTACAGACGAACTTTCAAAAAGTCAATTGATTCAAACAGATTATGTATTACCGATTGGAAAAAATGCTCAATTTGAAATAGGATATCGTGGTAATTTTGAAAACTTAACATCAGATTATACCGTAATTGCTCCAAATTTAGATCCAAGATTTAATCCTTCAAATAACTTAGAATTCCTACAAAAAGTCAATGCTTATTATACACAGTTTGGAGACAAGCTAAACAACTTTTCCTATCTTTTAGGTATGCGAGTAGAAGCAACTAAGATTGATATTAATCTTATAAATACAAACGAAAACTACAACAAAAGCTACACTAACTTATTTCCTACAGCTAATATTGGTTATGAAATAACTGAAGACAGAAGTGTTACTTTAGGTTATAGTAGACGCCTGAGAAGACCACGATCTAGATCTTTAAACCCTTTTGAAAATAGAGCAAGCGAAATAATATTCTATAAAGGAAATGTAAATTTAGATCCGACCTATTCAAATACCTTCGATTTGGCGTATTTAAATAAATGGAAAAAATTAACTTTTAATTCTTCTATTTACTACCAACATTCAACAAATAATATTGTTAGAATAAATAGTCAAGAATATAGAGTAATCAATGGAAAAGAAACAAGTATTATAGTAAGAAAACCGATTAATCTTGCCTCAGAGGACCGAATAGGTTTTGAATTTACATCAAATTATACTGCTAGTAACAATGTTAAACTCTCTGGTACTTTTAACTTTTTTCAATTTGAAACGAAAGGACAATACTCATACGAAACAACAAACCCAAACACAAATGAAAACAATATAATCAATCAAAATTTTGACAGTAAAAATACTTCTTGGTTTACTCGTTTTGATGCTAAAATAAAACTCCCGGGAGACATTCAATCACAAACTAGAATATTTTATACAGGTGCTAGAAGTGATGCGCAAAGTGATGTAGATGGCTTACTATCAGTTAATTTAGCTTTCAGCAAAGAGCTCTTTAAAAAGAAAGGTACTTTAGTTTTAAACATCAATGATGTATTCAATTCAAGAAAATATAATTTTAAAAATTTTGCACCAAGTAGAGAAAATCCTAGCAATATATCAGATCAGACATACCAGAGAAGAATTCGTCAAATCTCCCTAAACTTTTCTTACAGATGGAATCAAAACGAAAACAATAGAGAGAAAAATTTTGATGACATACCAAATATTTAGAGAGTCTATCGTTTATTTTTAAACCTTTCACGCACTTTCACTGTAGCCTTTGTTTTTAAAATTATAAAAAAAACCTCGTTCAATGAATTGAACGAGGTTTATATTATGTCTAAAAAAAACTACTTTCCTTGAGCAGCTTTTTTTGCTTCCTTTTTCAATTTCATGTTCTCCCATATAGTTCCTCCGATCCAATATGGAACTACGAAGGTTAATAAGAAGATTAACAACCAAAAACCAGCTGTAAAAATAAACATGAATAAAACTAATCCTGAAAATTGTGAAAAATCTAACATTGCTGTGTATTAAAAAATTACCAATGCAAAAATAATACTTATTTTCAAAAGTTACCTATTAAAAACAAAAAAAGCTTCAGAGAAATGATACTTTTCAACTTTATATCATCATAGTTTTTCGTAAATTTGTTTTTACCTAATATATAGAATATAATTATGAAATATAGAATCGAAAAAGATACTATGGGAGAAGTACAAGTTCCTGCAGATAAATATTGGGGAGCACAAACAGAACGTTCTCGTAAAAACTTCAGAATTGGTGCTGCTGCCTCCATGCCTTTAGAAATTGTATATGGTTTTGCTTATCTTAAAAAGGCGGCTGCACATACAAATGCGGAACTAGGTGTTTTAAGCTCAGAAAAAAGAGATTTAATATCGCTAGTATGTGATGAAATTTTAGCTGGTAAATTAGACGACCAATTTCCTTTGGTTATCTGGCAAACAGGATCTGGAACACAATCCAACATGAATGTGAATGAAGTAATTGCAAATAGAGCGCATGAAATTTCTGGAAAAGTTATTGGTGAAGGAGAAAAAACCATTCAACCAAATGATGATGTAAATAAATCGCAATCTTCAAATGATACATTTCCAACTGGAATGCACATAGCTGCTTATAAAAAAATCATAGAAACTACCATTCCAGGGATTGAACAGTTAAGAGATACTTTAAAGACAAAATCTGAGGCATTTAAAGATGTTGTAAAAATAGGTCGAACCCACTTAATGGATGCAACTCCACTTACATTGGGTCAAGAATTTTCTGGTTACGTAGCACAATTAAACTTTGGTTTAAATGCTTTGAACAATACGCTAGATCACCTATCTCAGTTAGCTCTCGGAGGTACAGCTGTAGGAACTGGATTAAATACACCTGCTGGTTATGATGTGCTAGTTGCTAAATATATTGCAGAATTTACAGCAATGCCCTTTATTACTGCTGAAAATAAATTTGAAGCTTTAGCTGCACATGATGCTTTGGTGGAAACCCACGGAGCACTAAAACAAATAGCGGTGTCTTTAAATAAAATAGCCAATGACATTAGAATGATGGCTTCTGGCCCAAGGTCGGGAATTGGAGAATTGATAATTCCGGCAAACGAACCTGGAAGTTCTATCATGCCTGGAAAAGTAAATCCTACACAAGCAGAAGCAATGACCATGGTTTGTGCACAAGTCATGGGAAATGATGTAGCCATAACCATTGGAGGAACTCAAGGCCATTATGAACTAAACGTTTTTAAACCAATGATGGCGGCTAATGTCTTACAATCAGCTCAACTGATTGGAGATGCATGTGTTTCTTTTGATTTGAATTGTGCAGTAGGGATCATTCCAAATCAAAAAAGAATAACCGAATTAGTAGACAATTCATTAATGTTAGTTACTGCTTTAAATACTAAAATAGGGTATTATAAAGCTGCAGAAATTGCAAACACGGCTCATTCTAATGGTACTTCATTAAAAGAAGAAGCTATCCGTTTAGGGTACGTAACTTCAGAACAATATGATGAGTGGGTAAAACCAGCAGAAATGATTGGAGGGTTAAAATAATTTGTATTCCATTTTAAATTTAAAAAGCTACACACTTGTGTAGCTTTTTTTTTTGATTAAAATTTAGAACAAAAAAGGTACTGTAGTACCCTAAGAGATCATTGTTATAGATTGTGTATGTTTGCTATAACGAATTAAATCATTTTATATGACTCAATTATTTATCAATATTAAAGAATTAGTCCAGGTTAGAGATGCTGCAATAAAAAAAGTTTCCGGTATAGAAATGAAAAATTTACCAACTATTAAAAATGCTTTCTTACTGGTTAAAGATGAATTAATTTTTGATTTTGGTACCATGGATAAAATCCCTGATTTATCTGTTGATGAAATTATTGACTGTTCCGGTAAAATAATTCTTCCTAGTTGGTGCGATTCTCACAGTCATCTTGTTTTTGCTGGTAATAGAGAACATGAATTTGTAGACAGAATTAAGGGGTTATCTTATGAAGAAATTGCAAGGAATGGTGGTGGAATATTAAATTCTACAAAAAAATTAAAAGAAAGCACAGAAGAAGGTTTATATGATCAATCTGCTAAAAGGTTGAAAGAAGTTATTGCTTTGGGAACTGGTGCAATCGAAATAAAATCTGGTTATGGATTAACTGTTTCTTCTGAATTAAAAATATTACGAATAATCAATAGGTTGAAAAACAACTTTGATACTCCAATCAAAAGTACTTTTTTAGGAGCACACGCCGTTCCCGAAAAATTCAAGAATAATAAAGCAGCATATATTGATTTAATAATTGAAGAAATGTTACCTAAGATTGCGAAAGAAAATTTAGCAGATTTTATAGATGTATTTTGTGAAACGGGTTATTTTTCAATTGATGATACTAGTAAAATTCTAACTGCAGGAAAAAAATATAATCTAATACCAAAAGTACATGTAAACCAATTCAATAGTATTGGTGGAATTGAAATTTCCTCAAAAAACAATGCTTTATCTGTTGATCATTTAGAGGTCTTATCCGATTGTGATTTAGAGGTTTTAAAAGAATCGAATACCATACCTGTAGCACTTCCCTCCTGTTCTTTTTTTTTAAGTATTCCTTATACTCCTGCAAGAAAATTAATGGATAATGGCTTGGCTATGGCCATAGCGTCGGATTACAATCCAGGCTCATCCCCCTCTGGAAATATGAATCTAGTTGTTTCTTTGGCTTGTATAAAAATGAAAATGACTCCTGAAGAAGCCATTAACGCGGCAACTATAAATGGCGCATATGCTATGAATTTATCTGAAAAAGTAGGGAGTATTACAAAAGGAAAAATTGCAAATTTCTTCATACTAAAAGACGTACCTAGTTATCATTTTATTCCTTATTTTTTTGGTAGCAATCGGATTAATGCTGTCTATTTAAAGGGGAAAAAAGTTCACTAAATACGGTACCTATTAATTACTTATTAGATTTTAAAAAACGGATTATCTTTGAAATGATACCATTTTTTTGATCATTTTCATCAGCACCATAACCATAACCATAACCATAACCATATCCGTATCCATAGCCATAACCGTAACCGTAACCATATTTCTTTTTAGAAAAATCATTTAATACATAACTAATATTGGTTACTTCTTTATTTTTATACTTATCCTCAATCATTTTCATCATACCTTTCTCAGAATAGTCCTGTCTTACAACATAAATAACTGCGTCAGAAAATTTAAACAACTCTAAAGCATCAGAAACCAATCCTACTGGAGGAGTATCAATAATAATATAATCGTAGGTATCTTTGAGTATTTCAATCATCCTGTTTGCCTTTTCATTTATAAGAAGTTCAGAAGGATTAGGAGGAATTGGTCCAGATAAAATAAGGTCAAAATTTGGAATTTTAGTTGAAATAATAATTTCATCTAAACTCTTTTGATTGATCAAGTAATTTACAACACCAATGTCATTAGGTAAATCAAAATCATCATAGATTTTAGGTTTTCTTAAATCCAAACCAATTAGCACTGTTTTCTTACCGCTCAAAGCAAATACGGTTGCAATATTTACAGAGATCATTGTTTTTCCCTCACCACCCACTGAAGAAGTTAAAATAATAGTTTTAGAATTGCTATTTTTTGACTCTTTAAACATGAATTGAATATTCGATCTAATAGCTCTAAAAGATTCTGAAATTACTGATTTCGGCTTGTTAAAAACTACTAAATTATTATCTTCTTGATTTCTACCCACAACTCCTAGAATAGGAATAGAAAACTTTTTCTTAATCTCTTCAACGGTATGTATTTTTTTATCAAAAAGGGTCCTTATTAATACATAAAATAGCGGTAGAGCAAACCCAAACATCAAGGCAACTATATAATTAAACTTAGGTTGAGGATAATGAGGGCCATTTCCAATATCTTTCGCTTTATCTATAATTTTAATGTCAGATACATTCGCAGCAATGGCAGTTCCAGCCTCATAACTTTTTTGTTTTAAATAATTATAATTGGCCTCTGATATTTCAAAATTTCTTTTGTATTTTAACAGACCTTGTTCTCTCGAAGGTATATTTTTTAATTTTGAATTTGAATTCTGTAACCTTTTATTTAGCTTCTTTATTTTATCATTGTTTATGATTTTTAAATTTGAAATATTTTCCAATAAATTAGTTTCTACTGCAGTAATTTCATTATTTAAGATGTTTAAACTAGGGTGATTTTCAGTAACTACATCTTTTAAACGCTCTCTAATAGTTGACTTTTGAATAAGATTTATGATTTCTTGTGATATTTTTACGTCTTGAATTTTTATTAAAGCAGGAACAGGAACTCCATCTATATATTCTTGATGAGTTAAAATATATTTTTTTAACTTGTTTAAGTAATCAATGTAATTTAATAGGTCTTTCTTCTCTTTTTCTATTTCTATAATTTCCTCAAAAGTTTTAGATCCCTCAAGAGATAAATTAAAAATATTATTCTCCTCCTTGTAGAATCCCAGTTCTTTTTCTATGTTGTCAAGACTATTCTTTTCTTTTTTAAATAAGTGATCAATCCACTTTTTAGTTTTTTTAGCATACAATATCTTTTGATCTTGTTTAACTTTATCAAGAATTTTCACTGTTGAATTCAAATAATCAACGATTCTTTTTTTATTGGGTCCTTGCTGACTTAATTCTATGATAGAAGAACCAACACTCACTTCCTTAACAAAAATCTGTTTATATTTCGCAACAGTACCGTCAAAGGGTTCAAACCTTATAAAGTAAGTTTCTCCAATTTTAAAATCATTATTTTTTTTGATAGAAAAATTAAAAAAAGGAGTACTTATGACTTCATCAATAGTATATTCCTTTGAAAACTTATTTTTTAAAATTAAATAATCAGAATAAGAATCCGTATCATAAGTTACTAGTTTGCAATAATCTAAACCGTCAAAATCAACAGATAAATGAAACGTATTCTCTCCAGTAATTTCGATTTGAAAAATTTTACTGTACAGTTGAGGTTTGTTTGTTTTAAGATTGATCGAAAAAGGAGTATACCCATAAACATCCTTTAATCTGTACTTACCCTCTTTAAGGTAAGAAATGAAGAATTTTGTTTCTTTTACTACTTTTTCATTGTGAGACCTAGATCTTAAAATAGTTTGAATTGTTTGTATTTCATCACTTGCACCACCCCAATTAAAAGCAATATTAGTACCCGTTGAAAATAAAGGGTTCGTTTCTTCTTTTACCGATATCAAAGAACTTAATCGATACTGCTCTTCTAAAAATCCATTCATAAATTTAGCAATGATAATAGCAGTAATTACTGTGATTACAAATAATTTCCAATAATATAAAAGATATAAGATAAAAGATTTATAATCTATATTTTCTTTGTTTTTAGAAGTTTTATTTTTTAAACCCATATAATTAAGTATTATTAACAATAAGCATTATGGAACCGATCAATGTTATGATAGCAGAAACAGGAAGTAAACTATCGGTCCAGGTATTTAAAGAACTCTTTTTTGATGGAGTAATATTAATAATATCATTGTGTCTGACATAAAAAACTTCAGAATTAAAAGCATTCATAGTTGTTAAATCAATAAAAAATTTTTCTGTGCCAGAAATTGATCTTCTGATAACTTCTACTTGTTTTAGATTTCCTTCTTTAGTAATGTCTCCAGAAATTGCTATTGCATCAATTATAGAGAGTTTATTTTGAGAAACAACCTGAACTCCTGGTTTAGAAATTTCTCCAATAATTGTGTATTTAATTCCAGATAATTTAACAGATACAAAGATATCTGAGCTTTTCTTTATAAACTTCTCTAATTCATTTTCAATTATTTTTCTTACTTCTCGAGTGGTGTAACCTAAGACATTAATAGGCCCTAAGTTTGGAATCCTAATAAGACCTAAATCATCAATAGGATAGTTTGAAAAATAACTATTTTTTGATGTTTGACTGCTAAAAATTTGAACTAAACTTTCATCATTAGAAGTAATACCAATAAACAACTCGTCATTAACTTGTAATTTGTACGGTATGTTATTGATTCTTTTAATTTCTTTTTTCTGAAGTGAATCTCCTTGCAAGTAAATTGAGTTTTTGACAGATACACAAGAAAAAATATAGGGAAATATAAAGAATAACAAAAGGTGCTTTCTCATTTCAATATTTTCTTTTTCAAAACAAATATACCTTTAAAATATGGTTTTCTATAATTTTTTTTATTTTCGCAGTAAATTAGAGAATGATCTCCATCATTAGAGAGTATATAAAGTTCATTTCAAAATCTTCAAACCAGCATGGAGTTCATTCTCCTTTTGTATATCATTTTGTAACCAATTGTTTGTATAAGAAAAGGAATAATGAGTTTCAAAAATTGTTTTTAAACTGTAAAAATCAGTTATTAAATAATAAAAAAACAATTACGGTAAAGGAGTATGGAATTGGTAGTACTTTCTTTAAAACCAATAAGCGCTCAATTGCTAGAATTGCGAAAATTGCAGGAATTACAAATAAAAAAGCATCAATTCTAACTGGTATAATTCATTATTTTAAACCATTAAATATTTTAGAACTAGGAACCTCTCTAGGTCTCAGCACCTCTTCCATTAAAATTGGAAATAAGAAGTCTAAAATAATTACACTTGAAGGCTGTTTGGAAACAAGTAAAATCGCACAACAATTATTTGATCATCAAAACTTTGATGGTGTTGATATAGTGATCGGTGATTTTGCAGAAACCCTTCCATTGGCTGTTAAAAACAACCTATTCGATTTTATATATTTTGATGGAAATCACACAAAAAAAGATACATTAGATTATTTTGACTATTGCTTAACCACATTAACGAATGAATCTATTTGGATCTTTGATGATATTTATTGGAGCAATGAGATGAAGGAAACTTGGTCCTTAATTAAAAAACATCCAAAAGTAACTGTCACAGTAGATCTTTTTTACTTTGGAATTGTATTCTTCAGAAAAGAGCAAGCTAAGGAACATTTTAAAATAAGAGTTTAATACGTTCCTCGAGAATAAACTTTGTAACTTTGGTCTGTTCAATATTGAAATTTTAAAAATGAAAATATATACTAAAACTGGGGATACTGGCACAACTTCTCTGATAGGTGGAAAAAGAGTTAAAAAAAATAATCTACGTATTGAAAGCTATGGAACTATAGATGAACTTAATTCATATATTGGTTTGATAAAAGATCAAGAAGGTATTGGAAATGGTGACAAAGATTCTTTACTTAAAATTCAGAATGAATTATTTACGATGGGTGCAATGTTGGCTACTGCTCCAGAAAAAGAAACTTTAAAAAATGGAAAAGAGAGACTCACAATTCCTAAAGTGAATGAACAATCAATCCTTTTTTTAGAAGATGAAATCGATAAAATGGATAAGAATTTACCTCAAATGACTCATTTTATCCTTCCTGGAGGTCATCAAACTGTGTCATTCTGTCACTTAGCTAGGTGTGTTTGTAGACGAGCAGAACGTTTAATCGTAGAATTAAATGATAAAGAAAAAGTATCAAATGAAATTCTTATTTACTTAAATCGACTTTCTGACTATCTTTTCACATTGGCACGAAAATTGACTAATGATATGCAGGTAGAGGAAATTAAGTGGATTCCTGAAAAAAAATAATACGTTCTTTTTTTTTCGATTTTAAATATTTTTTAATGATTGTATCGTAACCAATGCATTAATTTTTGATAGATAATGAAATTTAAATTTGTGACAATCGTAAATTTCTTAAAAAAGGCTTGCATAATTGCGTAAAAAAATTATTTTTGCACAAATTAAATAACTAAGAAATGTATTGGACGTTAGAATTAGCATCTTATTTAGCAGATGCACCTTGGCCAGCAACCAAAGATGAGTTGATAGATTACGGGATTAGAACTGGGGCACCGCTAGAAGTGGTAGAAAACCTTCAAGATATTGAAGATGAAGGCGATTCATATGACTCAATTGTTGAGATTTGGCCTGATTATCCGACCGAAGATGATTATCTTTGGAATGAAGATGAATACTAACTCTACAAAAATATTAAGTCTCTAAAGAGGCTTTTTTTTTTCAATGAAAAGAAAAAATCGGGTTGAAAAAACTTGAATTCCAATAGAAATAACACAGTTATGTAAATAACTGAAAAACGAATAGATAATGAGTATTTTAAATTCAGTTATAAAGCTTTTTGTCGGCGATAAGCAACAAAAAGATTTAAAAGGACTACAACCAGTAATAGAAAGTGTAAATAAATTCGAACTGGCTTTTTCTAAACTTTCTCATGATGAACTTCGTGATAAAACAAGAGCGTTTAAAAACAAGCTCAAAAATGCTACCAAAGAAGTTGATGATCAAATTGCAACGCTAGAAGAAGAAGCTAAAACTGCACAAATAGACCGACAAGAAGATATTTATACAGAAATAGATACTCTAAAAGACGAAGCATACACTATTTCTGAAGGAATATTAATTGAAATTATGCCAGAGGCTTTTGCGGTAGTTAAAGAAACTGCAAAACGATTTGTCGAAAACGAAGAAATTGAAGTAACAGCAACTCCTTACGATAGAGAATTATCTGCAGAAAGAGAAAATATTACTTTAAAAGACGAGCTGGCTTATTGGTCGAATTCATGGGATGCAGCGGGAAAACCAATTACTTGGGACATGGTTCATTACGATGTCCAGTTAATAGGTGGTTCTGTTTTACATCAAGGTAAAGTTGCAGAAATGATGACTGGTGAAGGAAAAACATTAGTTTCTACCCTCCCTGTATACTTGAATGCTTTAACTGGAAATGGGGTACACTTAGTTACTGTTAATGATTACTTAGCAAAGCGAGATAAAGCCTGGATGGCTCCTATTTTTGAGTTTCATGGTTTTACGACCGATTGTATTGATTATCATCAACCAAACTCTGATGCACGGAGAAAAGCCTACAATGCAGATATTACATACGGAACAAACAACGAATTTGGTTTCGATTACTTACGTGATAATATGGCTAGTTCTAAAGATGATTTGGTACAAAGAACTCCAAATTATGCCATTATTGATGAAGTAGATTCTGTTCTAATTGACGACGCAAGAACTCCGTTAATCATTTCAGGAGCTGTACCTCAGGGAGATCAGCATGAATTTAACGAATTAAAACCATTAGTGTCTGATTTAGTTACTTTGCAAAAACAACACTTAGTGGGTGTTCTCGCTGAAGCTAAAAAATTAATCTCAGAAGGAAATGATAAGGAGGGTGGATTCTTGCTTCTACGAGTGTACAGAGGTTTGCCTAAAAATAAAGCTTTAATTAAATTTTTATCACAAGAAGGAGTTAAACAGGTCTTGCAAAAAACAGAAAATTTTTACATGCAAGACAACAATAAATTAATGCCAGAAATTGATGAAGATTTATGGTTTGTCGTGGAAGAAAAAAATAATCAAATCGATTTAACAGATAAGGGTATTGCTGATTTATCTAAAAAAACGTCCAATGACAACTTTTTTATTCTACCGGATATAGGAGTTAAAATTGGAGAAATAGATACTTCAGAAATGAATTCTGAAGAAAAAGCATCACAAAAAGAAGAACTATACAAAGACTTTAATATTAAAAGTGAACGAATTCATAC
>Ga0233426_10004003_pt1 | contig 11236 bp, 10 predicted proteins | sample SI_118_April2016_6_FD_179875 | JGI IMG/M metagenome (GOLD analysis project Ga0233426, IMG submission 179875) | Seawater microbial communities from Saanich Inlet, British Columbia, Canada - SI_118_April2016_10_MG | ecosystem: Environmental > Aquatic > Marine > Inlet | place: Canada: British... | reverse complement strand
AGAAATAGTCTACCTCTTTTGGTGATATATTTACTTGATCAAGTGATTGCTTTATAACTTGAGGAAGCCATGTTGTTGCGTATTTATAAACCCGCTGTCCATTCATCTTAAACAGGGTATCGCCGACTGTTTCTGAATTTAGTGAAGCCCCTAAGGTTATATTCAACAAGTCTTCATCCGAATGTGAAAAAGTGGCGTTTGATAAAATTCCTTTAGACTTAGAATTGGATTGCGAAATTATAGTGGCTCCACAACCATCTGCCATTAACAAAGAATCTACATCATGTGGATCGATTAATCTGGAGGCCTGCAACAAGTACGTGTGTAGCTTCACCGCTTTCTATCAATCGATTTGCTTGAATTACACCTTGTAACCAACCCGGACAACCAAATAGAATGTCGTAGGCGTGACACTGGTGATTAGAAATTTTTAATCTGTTCTTTAGAACTGCAGCAACGTTAGGAACCGTATGAAAAACAGGCCCTTTATTTGCAAGAAAATTTCCTGTATTATGAGCAACAATTAATGCATCAATTTCATTTTTATCTACTCCAGAATCATCAATTGCCTTTTTACTAGCTTCAAACAAAATATCGACAGACTCCTCCTCCTCTCCAATAAAACGGCAAAGCACCTTTTATAGGTCGTAAGGAGCCGTCTAAAGCGATCTCACCCATGACTAGATAATCCTTTAATGTTTTTGTTTTTAATTGCTCAGAAGCTGCTAAAATACCAATAGCCAAAGTCAGATCATAGGCAGAACCCTCTTTGCGTAAATCGGCGGGAGCCATATTGATGGTAATTTTCTTTCCAGGAAGTCGATAACCAATATTCTGAAAGGCGGCTGCAATTCTGAAATTGCTTTCCTTAATTGCATTATCGGGTAAGCCTACCAAATGGTATCCGATGCCTTTATCGATATTGACTTCAATGGTTATGAGATGTGCATCTACACCATAGACTGCACTTCCGAAGAGTTGAACAAGCATAAGTAGTAAGTTTGGGTTATACAATATACATTTTAATCTTAGAAAATAAGACATAAATGTTTAGTATAACGTATAAATTTTGTAAAAAACAACCCCATTAATTCCAGATTAATGCATAAAACTATACAATCAACATGTGATGTTTAATTATAGGTGGTTTTATCTATATGTTAATGAGAAATTAAAAATAGACACATCCATAATGGTAACACTTATACAATTTTTACTCCTTTAAATTATTGTTTTAATTATAGTGTATACAAGTAAATATTTAAAAGAAATAGACCTAAATAATAATAATTATTGAAATGTGAATTTTGTTTATTAAAAACACATCAAGTCATTACCCTTGAAATACCCTACATTAGATAAAATTTTAAAACTATTATTTAAATGAAGTATTTCCGCATAGCAGTCGCTGTATTTTTTGTCTTTGGGTGTTCTTCAAATTCGAGTAAAACAGAACAAGAGCAATTAGATTGGAGCTTTCCACATTTTGAAAAACAAGATGATGTTAATCCAATTCTAAATCCGGATAAGGAGTTGGTTTTTACAGACCCCATTAGTCAAAATCAAGTATTATGGGAAGAGCGCAACGTACTAAACCCTGCTGCAATTGTTAAAAACGATACCGTATTTATGCTTTACAGAGCACAAGACAAATGGGGTACTTCAAGAATTGGGTTAGCTTACAGTAACGATGGGATTTCGTTTACAAAAAACGAAGCACCTGTTTTTTATCCCGACCAAGACAACCATAAAAAAGAAGAATGGAACTTCCGAAAAGTAGACGGAGAGCCCTATTCACTTGATTGTGTATCCTGCTATTTTGATGGGGTTGAAGATCCAAGAGTTGTAATTGACGACCAAAGAACCTACTTCATGACCTATACTGCCTATGATGGGAAAACTGCTCGTTTGAGTATTGCATCTTCTAAAGATTTAGTGAGTTGGAATAAGCATGGACGGGTACTTTCTCAAGAAAAGTATAAAGATTATTGGTCTAAGGCGGGAGCTATTATTACAGAACAGATCGGAAATCAACAAGTAGCAAAAAAAATCGACGGTAAGTATTGGATGTATTTTGGAGACACCAATTTATATATGGCATCTTCTACCAATCTTATCGATTGGGAGCCAGCGGAGAACATCGAAAACGGTGCTTTAATTTCAGTTCTTCACCCAAGAAAAGGTTTTTTTGACAGCCGATTAGTAGAGTCTGGGCCTTATGCTCAGTATACCAAAAATGGTATTTCGTTAATCTACAATGCCAGTAATGCTGCCAATTATAGCGATCCAAACCTACCTAAATTCACTTATGCTGCAGGACAAGCATTGTTTGATAAAGACAAACCCTATAAGTTAAAAGACCGAACCGATTCTTATTTCATCTATCCCGACAAGGCTTATGAAAAGATCGGAGAAGTAAACGAGGTTTGTTTCGTTGAAGGACTTGTGTTTTTTAAAGAAAAATGGTTTCTGTATTATGGTACAGCAGACTCCAAAATTGCAGTTGCTGTATACGATCCTCAGGCAAAAAATTAATTAGTCCTTTTTAAGACCCAATTTTAACCATTCGTAATAGGTTTTTGCATCTGTGTACTGGATTGGCGTATTTAAAAGCGTCCCATCGGCTTCCATAAGCACATAATAGGGTTGCGAAGCTGTGTTGAAATTTAAACTCTGAAATGCCGCCCATTGCTCTCCTACTGTGTTTATTTGCTGCACACGCCCATTTGGAAACTTAAAATTAAAGACCTCAGATTCCTCAAGCGGTTTTCGATCGTCAATGTATAGCGATATCAAAACAACTTCCTTATTTAAAATCTGGAAAACTTCATCTCGAGACCAAATATTCTCTTCCATTTTTCGGCAGTTAACACATGCCCAGCCTGTGAAATCTATCAAGATGGGTTTTCCTGTTTCTTTTGCAACTTCTAATCCGGTTTCAAAATCCTTATAACAATCCAATCCGAGCGGACAGTCATTATCCGTTGAGTTAATGCTGTAAAACTCAGGTGGTGGAAAACCGCTCAATAGTTTTAGGGTATTTGTTTTTGAAAACAAACCAAAAGAAAGATATGCGGTTAGTAGTAAACTCAAAACCCCTACCCCAATTCTAGTTTTGGAAAGCTTCCTTTTTTGATCGTGTGGAAAACGAATTAATCCAAACAAATAAAGCGTTAGCGCCACCGAAAGTAAAACCCATATTCCTATAAAAATTTCTCTCTTAAGAATCCCCCAATGAGAAACCAAATCGGCATTCGACAAAAACTTAAGCGCAAGAGCCAACTCTAAAAATCCTAAAACTACCTTCACTGTTGTCATCCAACCTCCAGATTTAGGAATGGCATTAAGTGCATTTGGAAATAAAGCAAAAAGTGCAAAGGGTAAGGCAAGTGCAAATCCAAATCCTGTCATTCCAAATGTAAGTTGCATTGCGCCTCCATCGGAAGTTAAACTTCCTGCTAACAAAGAACCTAAAATTGGACCTGTACAGGAAAATGAAACTATAGCTAAAGTAAGTGCCATGAAAAAGATTCCAATACCTCCATTTAATGAAGAACTTGAATCTGTGGAATTACCCCAACTACTGGGCAAGGTCAATTCATAATACCCAAAAAAGGAAAATGCAAAAAATATAAATATTCCAAAAAAGAAAACATTCAATGGAACATTAGTAGCAATCGAATTCAATATCTCGGGGTTTATACTGTCCAGAAAATGAAAAGGTAAACTCAACAGAACATAAATGAAAACAATAAAGAAGCCGTATAAAAATGCATTAAAAGCACCTTTCCTCATACTTGTTGCTTGCTTTAGGAAAAAGGAAACCGTAAGCGGTATCATTGGAAATACGCAAGGGGTTAATAAGGCAATTAAACCTGCTAGGAAACCAAGAAAAAATAATCCTGAATATGGAGATGAATCTGAATCATCAATCAATGTGTTTTCTAAATACTTTTTATTTTTTAAATCTAACGTTAATGCAGCAGATTGAACTAAATCTTTCTCTGTTACCCGAAGGCTAGATGTTATCTTTTTATCATTTAAAGACAACGTAAAAGGTTCTGTCCTAAAAATACACAAACGGTCATCGCATGCCTGGTAATTGATTTCTCCACTAATTTGTTCAAGTGAGATATCTAGAAGCACGAATCGTTGTGTAAAGCTTGCTTTTTCCTTAAAATAGGGCAAATCAATTTCAAAAATTTGATCATATTCTACACTTGGCTCGCTAGTAGTCATAGAATTTTCTATACTAAAAGCCAGAGAATCTTTAAAGAAAACAAACTCAGTTGGTAAGGGGCCGTCTTTAAACTCTTTTAAAGTATAGAGGTGCCATTTATCCTTTATTACTGCGTCAAACTGAATTTCCACAAGTGATTCAGAAACACGATTCAAAGTGGCTGTCCAAACTACAGGCTCTCCATCTTCTTGGGCAAAGCCCATAAAACTTATAAGTGCAAATAAAAGAAGGTAATATTTTTTCAATGGATTTTTAGTATTAATAGATTATTAGTTTCCGGATTTCCAATAAATCGAGCATCAACTCTTTGGCCAATTACCCAAACAATTTCTTGTTCAGAACAGAGTAACCATTGATTTTCTTTATCTAGTAAGGAAAATTTTTGATCTTTAAAAAACTTACTCATTTTTTTCTTCCCTTGCATTCCAGCAGGATAAAAATAATCCCCTTTGCGGTATTTACGAAGAATTAAAGGATATTTTAACAAAGTAGTGTTTAATACAGCAGTATCTGGATCAGGTGATCTGTTTTTTTCAAGCGTCAGTTTTACAGGAGTAAGCAGGTCAGCATTTGGAGTCCAAAAAATCTCTTCTGAATCTGCTGAATTCATTATGGGACTCAAAAGTAAAACTTCTCGGTCTCGAATTAAACGATGCGATTGGGAAATTAATTGTTTCCCACTTTGCGCTTCCAGCAAGGATGATAAATCGGGTAGGTTACCAAAACCATAAGGGAAAAACAATGCGTGAAGGTAATAAGCTGCAGGTTTCAACTCCTTTAATGCTTCAATAGCAATGGAGGTTCCTTGTTTCTTAGCAATAAAATTTTTTTGTTTAAAAGCATCCAAAACGCCCTTCAGAGCCTCCTGAGCTAGACTTATGTTTTCAAAAGTATGTGCAACTTGTTGTAAAAGGTTTTCATTAGAAGCTTTCCATTGAGGAACTACATGGTGTCGAATATGATTGCGCAAATAATCGTCTTTTGCATTGGAAGCATCCTCGCTCCAGTTAAGCCCTTTATCATTTGCATAAACTTCTATTTCATCTTTAGAAAAAGGCAATAAAGGCCTGAGAATTGTATCGGTCGAAATTCCACGTAACCCTTTCAAACCAGTTCCCCTTCCAACATTAATCAGAAAAGTTTCTAATTGGTCGTCTAAATGATGTCCTGTAAGGATATGTGAAAATTCATATTCAGATTTTAATTCATTGAACCAAGCATATCGGAGATCACGAGCTGCCATTTGAATCGAAATCTTGTTGTGATCTGCAAATTGTTTTGTTTCAAACTTTTTAGTGTAGAATGGAATTTTGTGTTGCTCACAAAGAGAAGCACAAAAAACAGCATCTTTTTCGCTTGCATCAGCACGCAAATCAAAATTACAATGTGCAACAGAAAAGGAGATGTTGTTTTGATGTAATAAGTCGAGTAAAACCCTGCTATCCAATCCTCCACTGAAGGCCAACAATAATTTTTGATCACAGAAATTATTGAATTCTTTATCAATATGTAATTTAAAGTGGCTATTCACACTGCAAAAATACATGAAACTAAAACAAAATGTGTGTTTTTTGAGAAATTCGAAAAAATGACACTAAGTTTGGTACTTTAGCAATAATGTGGCAACTTTGTCAAATCTTATGAAAGAAAACAATACATATATGAACCCTGCTTCTGTTCCAACGAACAGCAGATGTCCTCGTGTATTCTGTCGCCGCCCCTAGGGGTGATATTCTTTACGGAATTTAGGTGCGTCCGGTTTCAGTTTCAACTTCTTACATTTTTATCTTTTTAATTTAAAATTTCAATAATGGAAATCGTTATTGCTAGCGCACACTACATACATTATTCAAAGACAATTAGTCTCTGTATAGATGAATCTGCCAAAGATCGCGGGACAGGAATTGCCCGAAGAACTCCCGAATATATAACCAAAAAAATGCGAAACGGCAATGCTGTAATCGCTCTTGAAAACGACAAATTTGCAGGCTTTTGTTATATAGAGGTTTGGGGACATGGAAATTATGTTGCCCATTCGGGACTCATCGTTTCCCCTGAGTTTAGGGGGCAAGGTCTTGCAAAGAAAATAAAGAAAACAGTTTTTGAATTGTCTTTAGAAAAATACCCTGGTGCAAAAATATTTGGAATTACAACAGGTCAGGCTGTCATGAAAATAAATTATGAATTGGGATATAAGCCGGTTCATTTTTCTGAACTTACAGATGATCCAGAGTTCTGGAAAGGTTGTCAGACCTGTAAAAACTATGATGTTCTAACACGAACAGAACGCAGTATGTGCTTATGCACAGGAATGCTTCATGATCCAAATGAAGCTAAAAAAACTCAAACAAACACGACTAATAAAGAAAAGAAATGAAAAAATTAGTACTCGCATACAGTGGAGGTCTAGACACTTCTTATTGTCTTAAAACACTTTCTAAAGAAGGGTATGAAGTTCATGCTGTTAGTGTAAATACAGGAGGATTTTCTCCAGACGAAATTATCGAACAAGAATCGAAAGCCATGCAAATGGGAGCAAGTTCTTATACTTCTATCGATGCTCTAGATTCGTTTTATAAAAAAATAGTTAAATACTTAGTTTTTGGAAACGTCCTGAAAAATAACAGTTATCCGCTGTCGGTAAGCGCAGAACGGATTGTTCAAGCAGTAGAAATTATTTCGTATGCAAAAAGAATTGATGCTCAATTCATCGCACACGGAAGTACAGGAGCTGGAAATGATCAGGTACGATTTGATTTAATATTCCAAGTTTTAGCTCCCGCAATAAAAATTATAACTCCAATAAGAGACCAACAACTTTCTAGAGAAGCTGAAATAGAATATCTAAAATCTGAAGGAATTGAAATGTCTTGGGAAAAAGCACAATATTCTATTAACCAAGGGCTTTGGGGAACTAGTGTTGGTGGTAGTGAAACCCTAACATCGGACAAAGCGCTTCCGAGCACTGCATACCCAAGTCAGTTAACCGAATCAGAACCTAAGCAAATTACTCTTGATTTTGAACACGGAGAAATATCTGGAATCAATGGAGTAAAAGGCAATCCAGTAGCGCTGATTCAGCAGTTGCAAGAAGTTGCCAAAGGATATGCCATTGGTCGCGACATTCACGTTGGAGACACCATTATTGGAATTAAAGGTCGAGTTGGTTTTGAAGCTGCGGCACCCTTAATTATAATCAAAGCACACCACTTATTAGAGAAACATACCCTCTCGAAATGGCAACAATTTCAGAAAGAACAGTTGGGAAGTTTCTACGGCATGCTTTTACACGAAGGAAATTATCTGGATGCGGTTATGCGCGATATTGAATCGTTCCTAGAAAGCAGCCAGAAAACTGTAAATGGTTCCGTAATAATCACCCTCCACCCCTACCGATTTGAATTAGAAGGCATACAATCGCCTAATGATTTAATGAATGCCTCTTTTGGAAGTTATGGAGAAATGAATAAGAGTTGGACCGCAGAAGATGCAAAAGGTTTTATTAAAATAACAGCAAATGCACATACCATTTACGGGAGTGTAAATAATAAAGATTCGAAATGAAAACAGCAGGAATTATAGGAGGTTCAGGATATACAGGCGGAGAACTACTCAGATTAGTTCTTAACCATCCGGGTTTAGATTTGAACTTTGTATACAGCACCACAAGACCTGGATTTGCAATAAGTGATACACATCCCGATTTATTGGGATCAACCGAAATGAACTTTACGAATCAAGTTAACACAAAAGTCGATGTAGTTTTTCTTTGCTTAGGTCACGGAAATTCTTCAAAGTTTTTGGAACAAAATATTTTTTCTAGCAATACCCTAATCATCGATTTGAGTAATGATTTTAGGTTATCTGCCAACAGTGGATTTATGGGACGTAAATTTGTTTATGGATTACCAGAACTAAACAAAGAAGCAATTGAAAAATCAACTGCTGTTGCAAACCCAGGCTGTTTTGCTACTGCAATTCAATTGGCTTTACTTCCATTAGCAGAAGCTAAAAAGTTAAACAACAGCATCCACGTCAATGCAACTACAGGAAGTACAGGAGCTGGAGTTGGTCTTTCGGCAACAGCACATTTCAGTTGGAGAAACAATAATATGTCGTGGTACAAACCTTTTACACATCAGCATTTAGGAGAGATAAATGAAACTCTTGACTCCCTTCAAGAAGGGCAAACTAATATGCATTTTCTTCCACAGCGAGGTGATTTTACCCGCGGTATTTTTGCAACCGCATATACAGCATTCGATGGAAGCTTAGAAGAAGCAGTTGATCTGTATTCTAACTATTATAAAAACGATCCTTTTACCCATGTTTCTAAACAAGAAATTGCTTTGAAACAAGTAATAAATTCAAACAACTGTTTCCTTCACCTATTCCTTCATGAAGGAACTTTATTAATTACTTCTGTAATCGATAATTTAATTAAAGGTGCTTCTGGTCAAGCCATTCAAAATATGAATTTGATTTTTGGATGGGAAGAACGACTTGGATTAGACCTCAAATCATCTATATTTTAACCCCAAATAAACAATATGAAAATAGCAATAATAGGAACTGGAAACCTGGGCTTAAGTATCGCAAAAGGATTGATAATTAACAATACCATTACAACCCTATACCTTACCAAAAGAGACCTCAATGGACTTTCGGAATATAAAGACTACAAAAACGTATTCTTAACCTCAGATAATTCGGAAGCAATCCGCAACTCAGACATTATCATTTTTGCGGTTCAACCGGGTCAATTTGAAAATATTTTGACTTCGATTAAAAACGAATTAACCGACAAGCATGTTCTGATATCTACCATTACAGGATTTAAGATTGAACGCATTGAAGCCCTTATTGGATCTAAATTTCCAATCATCAGAAGCATGCCCAATACCGCAATTTCTGTTGGTAAATCAATGACATGTATCTGCTCTAATGTGGTGGGTAAAAAGAGAATCGATATCGCATCTGCTATATTTAATGGCTTGGGAACTTCAATAACCATTGGAGAAGAACACATGCAAGCAGCGACAGTAATTTGCGCCAGTGGAATTGCTTTCTGGATGCGTCTAATTAGAGCCATGACTCAAGGTGGAGTTCAACTTGGGTTTGAAGCAAAAGAAGCCATGGATATGTCGGTATATACAGCATTGGGTGCAGCCTCACTTTTAATAGAAAACAAATCACATCCAGAGGCAGAAATAGACAAAGTAACAACCCCTCGCGGATGTACTATTACTGGTTTGAACGAAATGGAACATCAAGGTCTTAGCTCTTCTTTAATTCAAGGTCTAGCGGCATCATTTAATAAAATTAATGAAATTTCAACGCAATAAACTATGAAACTATTTGATGTTTATCCACTTTACGATGTAACGCCTGTAAAGGCAAAAGACGTTTTTGTTTATGATGAAAATGGAACTGAATATCTAGACCTTTATGGAGGACATGCTGTTATTTCTATTGGACACGGACATCCACATTACATTAAAAAACTAAAAGATCAATTGGATAATATAGGGTTCTATTCAAATGCAATTCAAAATCCATTGCAACAAAAATTAGCCGATGCTATTGGACATCAATCGTGCTGTCATGACTACCAATTATTCTTGTGTAGTTCGGGTGCAGAAGCAATTGAAAATGCACTAAAATTAGCCTCTTTTCATACCCAAAAAAAAAGAATTATAGCATTTAGAAATGCGTTTCATGGCAGAACCAGTGCAGCAGTTGCAGCAACTGATAACCCCAATATAAATGCGCCTTTAAACAAGCAACAAAAAGTTACTTTTTTAGAATTCAACGATTCAGAAGGTCTAGAAAATGAATTGCAAAAAGGAGATGTTTGTGCAGTAATTTTTGAAGCTATTCAAGGTGTGGGCGGACTGGATCAACCCTCGGAAGCGTTTGTTTATGATATGGATCGCTTATGTAAAGAATACAACTCTTGCTTAATTGCCGACGAAGTTCAATCCGGTTTTGGAAGAACAGGCACTTTCTTTGCTTATCAAAAATATGCAATACAACCACATATTGTAACCATGGCAAAAGGAATGGGAAATGGATTTCCGATTGGCGGAATCTTGGTTCATCCAAGTATAGAGGCTAAATATGGCATGCTAGGAACTACCTTTGGCGGAAATCATTTGGCTTGTGCAGCTTCGGTTGCCGTGTTAGATGTTTTAGAAAAAGAAAGACTTCAAGAAAAATCAAAAGAACTTGAAGCATATTTCATGAATCAGGCTAAAGACATTTTGGAAGTAAAGCAGATAAAAGGACGTGGTTTGATGTTAGGACTTGAATTTAATTTTGAAGTTGGAGCCTTGCGTAAAACTCTGATTTATGATAAAAAGATATTCACCGGAGGCAGTAGCAATAAAAATCTGTTGAGAATTTTACCTCCTTTAACAGTTCAGAAAAAACACATCGATTACTTCTTTAAAAGCCTAAAAGAAGCCCTTACAGAATATAAAAATTAACATATGAAAAATTTCATAACCCTAAACGATCTTCCCAGCTTTGACGCAGCTTTAGTCTTGGCTAAATCCCTGAAAAAAGATCCCTATGCTTTTGAAGAGCACGCAAAGAGAAAAACATTGGGACTGATTTTTTTCAATCCCAGTTTAAGAACTCGTTTGAGTACTCAGAAAGCAGCACAAAATTTAGGGTTCAATACCTTGGTTATGAATTTTTCAAACGAGGCTTGGGCACTAGAATTCAAAGACGGTACCGAAATGCGTGGTATACGATCGGAACACGTTCGTGAAGCAGCAGCAGTTGTTTCTCAGTATTGTGATGTAGTTGCTATCCGAGCTTTTGCATCCCTTACAAACAAAGAACAAGACGAAGCCGAAATCGTATTGAATAGCTTTGCTAAATACGCTAGTATTCCGGTAATCAATATGGAAAGTGCAACTGGGCATCCACTCCAAGCCTTGGCAGATGCTGTTACCCTTTCAGAACACCCTACGCCTCACAAACCAAAAA
>Ga0233426_10004002_pt1 | contig 11236 bp, 6 predicted proteins | sample SI_118_April2016_6_FD_179875 | JGI IMG/M metagenome (GOLD analysis project Ga0233426, IMG submission 179875) | Seawater microbial communities from Saanich Inlet, British Columbia, Canada - SI_118_April2016_10_MG | ecosystem: Environmental > Aquatic > Marine > Inlet | place: Canada: British... | reverse complement strand
ATACATACTATCTGGAGATATACTATTTAGATAGTTATAGTTATCAAATAGATAAGTTTATAAGTCATAATTTCTTTTAACATAATATCTATCGATATAAGTCTAAAGACATTATATCTGATATTATGTGTAAATAGCCTGAAAAACGGCTATACAGAAATTACTATGTATTTGTACTATAATGTTCTGCGTTATGTAACTTGAGCTTTGGTAAAAGCGAAAGTTTAACTCATCATTTTCTTTATTTTTTTCTTCTACAATTTTTCTCTATGATGTTAATGGAACACTCTTTTTACGTAGCGACGATAGGAGAGAAGTGGAATGTGTGTGGAATGGTATAAATGTGTTAATAATTATATAAGAAAATATTGTTCATTTTTTTATTATTAGTATATTGACGTCATGAACTTTATTGACTTATTTTCTGGTGCTGGTGGACTTTCTGAAGGCTTTATTAAAGCTGGCTTTAATCCTATTGCACATGTTGAGATAGATTCTCATGCTTGTAATACATTAGAAACAAGACTAGTTTATCATAAACTAAAAGAAGAAAATAATCTAGACCATTATTATGATTACTTAAATGAGAAAATTTCACGAGAAAATTTCATGTCGAAATTTGGAGAAAAATCTTTGTCAGATTCTGTTTTAAATATTGGTATTGGTGGAAAAAACAATGATATTCTCTTTAATAAGATAGATGAATTAGCAGGAAATAATGAAATTGATTTAATTATTGGAGGTCCACCATGTCAAGCTTATTCTTTAGTAGGAAGAGCAAGAGATAAAAAAGGAATGAAAGATGACCCTAGAAATCTCCTTTATAAAGAATATGCTAAATTTTTAAAGAACTATAAGCCAAAAGCATTTGTCTTTGAAAATGTATTAGGTCTTATTTCTGCAGAAAAAGGTTTGTATTTTAAAAATATGCAAAAATATTTTCGTTCAATTGGCTATAATTTAGATTACAAAGTTCAGCACTCTGAAGATTTTGGAGTACTTCAAAAAAGAAGAAGAGTTATTTTAATAGGTTGGAGAAAAGATGTGACTTTTGAATATCCAGTTTTTGATAAAATTGAACACAATTTTAAAGTTAGAGATATTTTAACGGATTTGAAAAAACTAAAACCAGGAGAACAAAATAATATCACTAAATATAAATCAGATACAACTGAATATTTAAATCAATTTAAATTGCGAAATGGAGTTGATTTTGTTACACAACATATTGCAAGACCTCATAATCATAGAGATTTAGATATATATAAAATTGCCATCAAAAAATGGCAAAGAAACGAACGATTAAAATATCCAGACTTACCTTCTGAATTAAAAACACATAAAAATGAAAAGTCATTTTTAGATAGGTATAAAGTTGTTGATGCTAATGGTTTTTCGCATACAATGGTTGCACATATTGCCAAAGATGGGCATCATTATATTTATCCAGATAGCAAACAAGTACGTTCATTATCTGTACGAGAAGCTGCAAGAATACAATCATTTTCAGATGATTTCTTTTTTGAAGGAGGCAGAAGTGCAGCATTTAGGCAAATTGGTAATGCAGTTCCTCCGTTAATGGCTTCTCAAATTGCTCAATCACTAAAGAACATTTTATAATGAAATATAAAAGTAAAACAGTATTTAAACCTAGAGCTAGGTTGTTATTACAACTGGGAGATCAACTTATTAAAAATGAGAATATTGCTGTTTTAGAATTAGTAAAAAATTCTTATGATGCTGATGCGCGTAATATAACTATTAAAATGTCTAATGTAAGTGATAAAAAATTAGGTAGAATTGAAATTCTAGATGATGGTATTGGGATGGATGATGATGTTATCAAGAATGCATGGTTAGAACCAGGAAGTGATTATAAAGCAAAACAATATCAAAATAATAAACGTTCATCAAAGTATAATAGATTACCTATTGGAGAAAAAGGCATAGGACGTTTTGGAGTTCATAAACTTGGTGACAAAATTGAATTGATTACACGTAAGAAAGATGAAGATGAAATAGTAGTTAATATTGACTGGAATGAGTTTTCAAAAAACAGATATTTAGAAAACGCTGAAATAGAGGTTGTAGGAAGAACTCCAGAATACTTTAAAAGAAATAGATTTGGAACTAGAATAATTATTACTGATTTAAGAACGTCATGGGATAGAAGGATGGTGAGAGATTTATATAGAGCATTATTTACTCTCGCATCTCCATTTAAAACAGTTGACCATTTTACTATTAAATTTGAAATTGATAATGAAGATTGGCTTTCTGGTTTAACGACTTGGGAAGAAGTGAAAAATTCTGCATTCTATTATTTTAAAGCAAAACTAAAAGGTTCTGAAATAAAAGAATTTAAATATCAATTCACTCCATCTGATAATCTTCATAAAGTTAAAGCTAAAGAAATCACTCAAGATGATCCTTTTATTGAAGAGAATGAAACTATAGAGGTAACTTTAAAAGAAGATAAAAAGAAAAAAGTTATTATTAACCTTGATAAACATAATATAGGTGAAGTTGACTTTGAAGGATATATTTTTGATAGAGACCTTAAAATATTAAGTTTATCAAAAGTATCTAACCTTAAACAATTAAAAAATTATTTAGATGAAAATGGAGGTATAAGAGTATATCGTGATAATTTAAGAATTAATGAATATGGTGAATCGGGTAATGATTGGTTAAATTTAGATTTAAGAAGAGTCAATACACCTGGAAAAAGAGTTAGTAATAATATTATTCTTTCTGTAATCAATATAAATAGAGAAGGTAGTTCAGATTTAATTGAAAAAACAAATAGAGAAGGTTTTGTTGAAAATGAAGCTTATAACGATTTCAAAGCTGCCATTTTATATACTCTCAACTTGGTTGAAAAATTAAGACAAGTTGATAAATTAGAATTAAGAGATAAATATAATCCTTCAAAACAAGAAGAACCTGTATTACACCTAACGAGTGGTCTTAAAATTTATATTGAGAAAAATATCAAAGAAGAACCTGTTAGAAATAAAATTAAAGATTACATAGATAATATTGAAAAGGATTATAAAGAGATTAATGAAATTTTATTGACTAGTGCTGGAGCTGGACTTACTTTAGGGTTAGGAATACATGAAATAGAAAAGCTTGTGAAATCTTTAGTTGCTGCTGCTAAAAGTGAAGAGATTTCAGTAAGTATAAATGACTTAATTAAAGATATACAAACTACAGTTAATAATTATTTATCATTATTAAAACAAGATGATAAAGATGTTTTTTTAGTAAAAAAATTAATAAATAATTCTCTTTCAAATGTATCTTATAGATTAAAAGTTCATGGAATAGAAATAATTGCAAATTATGAGAAATTTGATGGTGACCCTAAAATTGAATGTTCTAGAAGGTTTATTTTAAGTTCAATATTGAATCTAATTGATAATTCTACTTATTGGCTTGATAAAAAAGCAAATAATCTTAAAAAAATAAGTGAAAGTTTTAAAAAGAAAATTTTCATTGATTTATATTCTGAAAAGAATAATGAAATTAGTCTATTAATTGCTGATAATGGTAATGGATTCACTTTACCTACAACTCATATTGTAAAACCTTTTATTACAGGAAAAAATGATGGTATGGGTTTAGGGTTGCATATAACAAATCAAATAATGAAAGCTATAAAAGGTGAATTAATTTTTCCAGAAAAAGGTGATTATGATATACCTGAAGAATTCATAAATGGAGCTGTAATCGTTTTAAGATTTAAATTAACTAAATAGTATATGATTCTTCCAAGTAACGGTAAAATAGTTATAATTGATGATGTCTTTGAAGATGTAAAGCCACTTATGAAAGCTTTGTCACAAGAAGGAATGCCTTTTCTTTTTTTTAAAGACCAAGGTGGAGATGATTTACCTGTAAATGGTCCTATTGAAGATATAAGGTTGGTTTTCCTTGATCTTGATTTAGGAATCGGAGGTTTAAGCCCTAAAGAAAATATTAGATATGTTCAAGAGAGATTATATAAAATAATTAAACCAAATACTCCATATGTATTAGTAATATGGAGTACTCATGATGAAGGAGTTTATAAGCAAACATTATTAGAAGATTTTGAAACTCATTTTTCCGATTATAAACCAATTGCATATTGCAGTTTAGAGAAAGCGACTTTGTTAAGTCTAGAGGCTTCGGAAGTTGTAAGTACGATTAGAATTAAATTAAAAGAGAGTTTGAAAAAATTTGAAGCTTTTAATGCATTTTTATTGTGGGAATCAATAGTTAGTAAATCGAGTGGTGAAATTGTTAATGGTTTTACTAATATATTTGAAATTGATGATTCGTGGGATAATAATTTGAAAGCTTTTTTTTATAGATTAGCAAAAGCTAATGTTGGACTTGAAAAAGTAAAATTAATTGATGATTCTGAAAAACTTAAAATAGCATTAGAAACAATTACCTCTGCTTTAAGTGATTCAATTGAAAAAAATATCGTTTCAGAAATACATAAACTACCATTAGAAATTAAAGAAGTTAACTCTAATATTACAAACGATCATTTGATTTCTATAAATACAAAATTACATTTTATAAATTCTGAATTGTTTGCACATTTTCATCCTGGGAACTTATACATAAGAGAGTTTAATGATGATAAAATGATAGAAGGTATTGTAACGGGCTCTTTTAATAAGAATATAGTAGAGGAGGTTCTTAAATCAAAAATACATACTATTCAAGTTGATGTTACTCCAATATGTGATTATTCACAAGACAAGAAATATACTAGAGTTCTATCAGGTGTGTTAATCCATCAGAAGTATTGGGAAAACAAAAAAAGTAGCACAGGAATTTTTATTTATGATTTATGTCCAATAGTAAACATAATGGGAGATAATTATTTTCCAATTTTTGATTTTCGTTTTTTTAAATCTTTAAAGCAAGAAATTGTGCAAGAAGTATTTCCAAGTCCTAATTATAGGATAAGGTCACAGCTATTAATTGATTTACAAGCTGGATTATCAAATCATATAAATCGACCAGGAATTGTATCGGTTATTTAATATTTTTTATTGTAATACTATTGTTCTCTTTTTAGTCTGTGACCTCATAAAATTTTGGCAAAACAATAAGGTGAAGTGAGCGTCCATATTTTAGGGGTCTAGTAATACTGTTTCTTAATAGTTTTAAGTATTCAAGGGATTTCGAAGCAATATTAATTAGTTACAATATTTCCTAAAATATAGCGTAACGAGCCGTAATTGTTTCCAAAAGTTTATGCAGTCTTGATTTTTTTGTTTCTTTTTTTATCAAGAAAAAAAGAATTAATCAAAACTTAAGAAGTTCGAAAGTTTAAATCCTATTTTACATAATATTAGTAGTCACAATTAAAAAAGTTTAAATAGTAACGAGAATATAATAAGTGCTTAGAATTTTATCCTTCATAAAATTTAAGCTCTTATAGAATGACACGAGAATCGCGTAGAAAAAAATATTACCTATAAATACCCAATTACGAGAATTATGATAACATCTAAAAGCTAGCTTTTTTTTGGCGCTGGCAAAGCGGTTGAAAATTGTGTTTAAAAATAAATGCCATATAAGGCATTTAAATTTTTAAAAACAATAAAGCGATTGGCGCGGCAATTTTACATAACGGCTAATTATAGTACAAAGAGCAGGATGTTTCTTATTTAGTACTAAACCAAAAAGCCAAATGTTTAATGACCCCAGTACTACAGTTTATTGTGTACGAGACTTCTTGGGATATTTACACATAATATAGAATTATAGCTATCAAATAAAACTTGAAGTTAATGAGCCGTAATTACTTTTAACATAATTGTTGACGATATAGACCTAAAGGCACTATATCTACAATTATGTATAAATAGCCTCAAAAACGGCTATACAGAAATTACTATGTATTTGTTCTATAATGTTCTGCGTTATGTAACTTTGCTTTGGTAAAAGCGAAGTTTAAACTACCACATTTTCTTATTTTTTTATTCTAAAATATTCCTCTACAATGTTAATGGAACACTCTTTTTACGAAGCGACGTAGGAGAGTAGTGGAATGTGTGTGGAATGGAATTAAATATATAATTATAAATTATTTACCAAAATTATTGTACTATATTTATTGTTTAAATTTTCTAATGGAAACTACACCAAAACAAGATAAAAATAAGACTTTAAAGATAATTATAATACCAAGTATTATAGCTTTAATTTTTGCGATATCACTTTTTCTATGGAAACGTAACTTTTTTGATTTCGACTCCACTGTAGATGCAGGAATGCTCGGAACTTTAGGAGATTTTGTAGGTGGAGTAATTGGTTCTATTTGGGCATTGGTTGGAGTTATTTTATTCTATTTAGCTTTAAAGGAGCAGAGAAGAGATATAGCAACAAATCAAAAAGCACTAGCTAAACAAATTGAGGCATTAGAAATCCAAACTAATGAATTTAAATTACAAAAAGATGAATTAATTGAATCTAGAAAAGTATTTATTGAACAGTCCAAGACATTAAAAAAACAGCAATTTGAATTCACATTTTTTTCAATGCTAAAAATGTATAGTGACAACATTAGAATTCTTAATTCAAGATATTCTAATGGAGAAGATTATTTTATTGAATTTATAAAAAATTTATCGTCTAAAGTAAAAATAACTAATAAACCTTTAGCTAATCATAAAGAAACCTTAGAAACATATAATGAACTTTTTTTTGATTGTAAGGATGATATTTCACATTATTTTAGAATAGTATATAGACTAGTGAAGTTTATAGATAATAGTACTATGTCTGATGATGATAAAAAGATGTATTCTAAAATATTACGTTCTCAATTTTCTGAGAAAGAATTACTTATGCTTTATTATAATTCATACACAGTTTTCGGAACTAAATTTTACCCTTTAATTTTAAAGTATAATTTATTGAAACATTTGCCAAATGATTCTAAAATTGAATTTAGAGATTTGGTTTGTAGTAAAGTTAAGATGGATTTCAACAGACTTTTATTTATACAAGAGCTATCTAATTATTTAAAATCATATTTTAAAGAGTTTAAGCAATTAATGAAACAAGAGGTAATCAATGAAGATGATTTTCCTTTTGAAAGGTCTGTGAAGACGGAAGACTCTTCAATGATCATTCATGTCATAGCAGATGAGTTAACAGAAATAAAAATTTCATTTCTTAATATAAAAGATGATATTATAAAAGATAAATATGATTTAGATTTGGATAAATTTATGGAATATGTGCTACATCATTTATATCATAAATTTGTTTTTACGACTTATAATGATTCAGAAGAATTAGATTTTAATATTTCTGAAGATTTAGATAAAAACAATGTCAAATATTTAATTACAAGTAATAAAGGAGTTTCACTATAAATAATTATGGAAAATAAATCAATAACATCACAATTGTCTCAGAAAGAGTTTGAAAGTATTTTTAAAAATAACATGAAAATCTCTTCATATTCAATGTCAATAAAAACACTCTTTAGCGATAGAATGCAAAAAAAGATTGATTATAATCCATATTACCAGAGAAATTATGTCTGGGATAGAGCGAAGGCTACTTTTTTTATAGAAAGTATATTGTTGGGTACAGATATTCCTCCTTTAATCTTCTTTAATTCCGGTGGAAAAATAGAAGTTATTGATGGTAGACAGAGATTTGAGACTATGAAAAAATTTAAAGAAGGAGATTTGTCTTTAAATATAAAAGGTCTTTTAGAATTACCTCAATTAAAAAACAACACCTTTAACAAGCTTGATGATGATATACAAGGAATATTTGAAGATGTCAAAATAAGAATTTTTGAGTTTGAAGTAATTAATGAACCTAAATTATCTGAATATCTTGAAGATAAAATTAAGAAAGAAATATTTAGAAGATATAACTCAGGAATCACAGCTTTAAATACTTCTGAAATAGACAATGCTGTTTATGATGATGATAAAATCACAATTGAATTCAAAAAAATTCTTAAAGAAAAAAAAGGATTAACTGCCAGAATCACTGAAACTTTTCTTGGTAAAAAATTTAAAGATAAAAATATTGATTTCTCTAAAATATTACAGTTATTGAGAAAACATTTTGTTCTAACAAGTTTTCCGATTTCTCATTACGCTAGAACAAATAATAGACAGAATACACTTAAGCTTTTGTATGATGTTGTGCAAGAAAATAAAATAGTAGATTCATCTTTAATAATCGATTTCTTTGAAAATGTTAAAATAGTTTTAACCTTAAAAGATTATTTTCAAAAAAATGGGTTAGAAGGGAACAAAACCTTATATGAGTGTATATTATGGGCAATTTGTATTCTTAAAATTGAAGTTGTACCTCAATTAAAGGAATTTACAGAAGAAGAGAAAAAGAAACTTCTAAACCATTATATAAATAATAAAGAAACCTACAACACAGATTTTTATCATTATTATAAAGAAATAATTAACCGTTTTACCGATACTGCACAGATTTTCAAAAGTATTTTCTCTTTTGATTTTAAAGATTATATAAGAGATGAAAATTTTAGTGCTAAAGTAAAATCTCTAAGACAAAGTGAAAATCAAGCTAAACTAAAATTAGATGAACTTTCTACCTTAAGAGTAAACAAACCAGACCCTTCATTTATCCCTGTTGAAGAATTAATTAACGATTTACAAACTAAAAGATATCTTGTAAGACCTTCGTATCAAAGGCAAGAAAGAATAAATGAATTCAAGGCTTCTGCAATCATAGAAAGCATAATTTTAGGTATCTATTTGCCACCAATATTTATTTATAAAAATAAGAATGGTGTTAAAGAAATAATTGATGGTCAACAAAGGATGCTATCGATTTTAGGATTTCTAGGAAAACAATATCTAAATGAAAATAATAAACTAGTTTTCTCAAAAAATAATAATTATAAACTTCGTGGTTTAAAAGTTATTAAAGAAATTAATGGACTTAGATATAGAGATTTAGATGAAAATGAATATCAAGAAAAGATTTTAGATTTTAAATTGCAATTAATTGAGATTGATAGTGCAATTAATGAGAACTTTCAACCAGTTGATTTATTTATTAGATTAAATAATAAACCTTATCCAATTAAAGAGAATTCATTTGAAATGTGGAATTCTTTTGCTGATAAAGAAACTATAAAGTTTATTAGAGAAATAACTCAAAAATATGTTTCCTGGTTCTATATTAAGAGTACTGATAAAAAGTATTTCATAGATAGAATGGAAAATGCTGAATTGATAACAACATTAGCATATATAAATTATAATAATAAATACAGAAAGGATTACAAAAGTGTTGGGTATTATAATAGAAAAGACAAAATAACAGGAAGAATTGGGGATAAAAAAGATGTATCAAGTATCGTTGAAAGATTATCAGTAAATGCTCTTATGAAAGATAATTTTATTCAATGTGTGAGTGAAATAGAGACATTTATAATTTTATTATCAAAAATTTTAGGAGAAAAGGATTTAAAAGAAAAATTGAATTCATTATTTAATGTTGGAAAAGCAAAAAGGTCAAAAATTGACTTTTATCTCTTGTACGATTTATTACAAAATATACCTGTCGACAAATATAATCTTATAAAATTAAAAGATTTAAATGAAGATATTTCGCTCTTGTCTTCTATACTTAAGAATACAGAACAAAATTTAATTAACGATGATTATAAAAAGAATTTTTTAATTGTAAAAGAAAAACTAGTTTCAAAATATCAAACATTAGTTAATTAGTCAAATAGAGATTATCTGGACCTCATAGAATTTTGGTTAAACAATAGGTGAGTGAAGCGTACATATTTTAGGGGTTTAGTAATAAAGTTTCTTAATAGTTCTAAATACAAAAGTGATTTCAAAACAATCTTAATAAGTTACAATGTTTCCTAAAATATAGCGTAACGAGCCGTAATTGTTTCCAAAATTATATGCAGTCTTGAATTTTTGTTTCTTTTGTTTCAAGACAAAAGATATTAAACTTAAAAAGGTATCTTGTTATCTATGAATACTGTCAAAGAAAACGCATTAAAGTTTATGAAATCAGAGCTTGAAAAAGTTCAAATCGAAGTTTCGCAAAAAGAAAGTGGGAGAGAAGCTGTAGATTTTAATATCACTACTAATTATGGTAATTCTTATCAATTATTCTTTAAATCTATTGATGCTGTTGAAGAGAAATTTATTAAAATCTCAAAGCAAGGTTTAGGCGAATTAAATAAAAATCTATTAATTGGTTTAGTTCTTTTAATTGAGAGCGAAGCGAAAGTTTTATATCTTATTCCATCAACTGTATTTTTAAATCCAAATTCTATATTTAAAAGCAATGACGTAATGTTAACGCATTTATCTAATTGGGAAATTAGTGTGTTTACAAATGCAATTCCAGAATTAAGCAAATATGCTTTAGATAATATGATTGATAAACTATAAATCACATCTACAAACATTATGTAAAATAGAATTTAAGAAAAGTTAAATTGGATTTCTAAATAGAACAAGTGTATAGAAATTTTATAGCAAGGATTTAAGCTAGGAAAAATTTTATACTCTTGTGGCAAACTTTACGAGAATGTCGTAGAAAAAAATATTGCAGGATTATTATCGAATACGCGAATTTTGAAACAATCTAAAAGGTTAGCTTTTTTATGGCGGTGGCTATGCGGTTGGAAATTGTGTTTTAAAAATTTATGCGATAGCATAATTATTTTAATAAAGCAATCGAGCGCATAGGCAGCGGCAATTTTACATAATGGCTAATTATAGCTACAAACAGCAGAATGTTTGTTATTTAGTACTAAACCCAAGAGCCAAATGTTTAATGACCCAAGTTCTAAATTTTCTTTTGGAATACTAAAAGCTTATGGGATATTTTACATAATAGAGAATTATAGCTATCAAATAAACCTACAAGTTAAATAGCCGTAATTTCTTTTAACATAATTGTTGACGATATAGACCTAAAGGCACTATATCTACAATTATGTGTAAATAGCCTTAAAAACGGCTATACAGAAATTACTATGTATTTGTACTATAATTTATATTATGTTAAATAATTTTTTTGTGTTGTTGAGATCACTCACTCCTATAGCATAGGAATAAAAAGAAGAAAACTATTCTAGTCTAATTGTAAAATAGGCTACTTTTGCGCAATGATTTCAAAAAAACCTTCAATAGATACAAAAAAAACGGGTACTTCTCAGTTAGAATTCATACTG
>Ga0233426_10004001_pt1 | contig 11239 bp, 10 predicted proteins | sample SI_118_April2016_6_FD_179875 | JGI IMG/M metagenome (GOLD analysis project Ga0233426, IMG submission 179875) | Seawater microbial communities from Saanich Inlet, British Columbia, Canada - SI_118_April2016_10_MG | ecosystem: Environmental > Aquatic > Marine > Inlet | place: Canada: British... | reverse complement strand
TGGCACTACAGGGGTACCGTTGCCGGAAGGCGATCACGCGGTACTTGTGGCACGACGGACAAGAAAACAGCCCAACGGATCGCGGCAGAGGTCGAAGCGGCAAGCTGGCGTCGTCACCTTGATGGACCAGCGGCGCACGTGACTTTTGCACAAGCGGCAATCGCGTATCGTGACGCCGGAAAGTCAGACCGTTTCTTGGCAAAGATTGAAGACTATTGGCGCGACACTGCGATCCGCGAGATCAGCGCAGGGGCAATCCGCAATTCTGCCCGCAAGCTATATCCAAGTGCCAAGGGTGCGACCCACAACCGACAAGTGATAGTGCCAACCCAAGCAATCATCAATTTTGCTTCCGAGTTGGAATGGTGTCCTCCAATAAAGGTGAAGCGGTTCAAAACGTCCACGAGAACCAAAAAACCTGTAACGCGGGATTGGATCGCTGCATTCTCTGAGCAAGCGGTTGCAGACGGTTTGCACCATTTGGCAGCGCTGGCCTATTTCATGTTTGGTACTGGGGCGCGTCGGGGTGAAGCCTGTGACCTGTTGTGGGCTGATATTGATCTATTCTTGAAGCAGGCGACTATTCATCAATCAAAGGTCGAAGACACGCGCATCGCTCACATGCCGCAAGCCGTAGTCGTCGCTATCGCCAACATTCCGTCAAACCGCAAAGAGGACGAACACGTCTTTGGCTATGCCACAGGTGAAAGCGTAGGGCAGGTCTGGGGCAATGTATGCAAACGGGCTGGCATCGCCAAGCTGACACCCCATTCCTGCCGCCATGGTTTTGCTACGACTATGCTGCAATCAGGTATCGACCCAAAGACCGTCGCCATGCGTGGGGGTTGGAAAGACGTTGCCACGGTAATGAAGCACTACGCTCACGCGATGGATGATCCAACCGTAACCGACGTGCTTTTTGACACACCAGTGACACAGCCCCAAGCGGGCGATCAGACAAGTATTTCAAAGAAAAGGGAAATATCGCAATGACTTGGACCCTTCGTTGGGGAAGGGTGTCCCGCTGACCGAAATACGGGTGAACTTTGGCTTTCGCAAGTGCAGAAATGTAGATATAGCGCCGCTTGAAAGTAATTTTGCGACACGTTTTGACGCCTATCGGAAACTGCCATGTATATTGCCACTCTTCTCGTTGACCCTGAAAATCCCACGTTAGACCCAGTTTTGGTCGAAAATTTGTGTAATGCTTGGGGTGGTTCAAATGTCGATTGGCTGTCGCAAAACGAAGCCGCAGAAATACCGATTGAAGTCATACCGTCAAACCAATGGGCTGTGTGGAAAGACCTGCAGGCGCTGGGGATTGACCTGATAATTCAGCCAGCAGCAGGCCGAAAAAAGAAGGTTCTTCTGGCGGATATGGACAGCACCATGATCCAGCAAGAATGTATCGACGAATTGGCCGAGGAAGCGGGATTTGGTGAGTTGGTCAAAGGAATAACTGCCCGCGCGATGAACGGTGAACTTGATTTTGATGCAGCGCTGGATGAACGCGTCGGTTTACTGAAAGGTCTTCCCGTCAGTGTGATCGACAATGTTCTGGCTGAACGGATCACGCTGATGCCGGGTGGAAAAACCCTTTTGGCAACGATGAAAGCCCATGGCGCATATGCAGCTTTGGTCTCCGGAGGGTTCACCGCTTTTACGGCAAAGGTGGCTGCGGAACTGGGCTTTGACGAAAATCGAGCCAACAAGTTGTTGATGGATGGAGATCAGCTATCAGGAAAAGTCGCGCGACCTATTCTCGGCAAGCAGGCAAAGGTTCAAGCACTAGAAGACATCACAGAACGTTTGGCCATATCCGACAAGGACGTGATCGCTGTTGGTGACGGGGCAAACGATCTTGGGATGTTGCACCGCGCAGGAACGGGCGTAGCGCTACACGCAAAACCGTCGGTGGCGGCTGAGTGCAACGTTCGCATCAACCACGGCGATCTAACGGCTTTGTTGTATGTGCAGGGATATCGGAAGAATGACTTTGTGACGTAAGTCGTTGGGACGTCTTTTGATGCCCCAATAAGTTAAGCGGCTAATTTGGACCGCGTCCTACCAATCATCAAAGCAGCTTGCGCGGCCTCTCGGCCTTTTTCCGCAAAGTGGGCCCGATAGATGGCGTTGTGGTGATCGGTCTCTTGGTAGTGGTGTGGTGTTAGTGAGACTGACAGAACTGGCACGCCAGTGTCCATGCTGGCGCGCATTAGGCCATCAACCACGGCCTGGGCGACAAAATCATGGCGATAAATGCCTCCGTCTACGACAAACGCAGCAGCTGTGACGGCGGCGTATTTCTCTGAAGCGGCAAGATTGCGTGCGACCAGTGGCATTTCAAACGCGCCGGGCACATCAAAAACGTCGATCTGATTCATAGGGATCACCTCAGCAAAACCATCCAACGCGCGATCGACAATATCGGCATGCCAATTGGCTTTAATAAAAGCGTAACGGGTAAGTGTCATAGGTTGTCCTTTCATTCTGACACGTCACCCAGAGCATCAAACGAAAGGACGTCCGCAGCGGAAATGCTACGGTGTCACCCTTTGCGCTCTCTTCCATCCGGACTATGACCGTCGGCTCTGGAATCTCACCAGATCTGCTGACCCCTTTCTTTCGAAAAGGCGCTCGCGGGCTTACAGAAAACTGCTTACCGCCGGTGGGGAATTACACCCCGCCCTGAGAACTAGTGGCAATATGGATTCTGGTCGGTCCGCTTGCAAGCGAGAAAAACTGCTGGCTAAATTAACGCAGCAGTAGGCCTAACAAGACCAGCCCTTAGTCCTAGGCGGCTGAACACTTCAACATTCATCCGCTTGCGCGCCGCTGGGCTATTTGCATCCAGTGCGCCCAGCCCGGCTAGGATTGATGAAATTGCGCATTCAGCTGCCGCTGTGGTGCCGTCTTGGATTTTGACCGCTATTCCAAAACCTTTGTCCGGAATTATCGCCGTATAAACCCCATCAGCGCCAGTTTTAACGATAACGTGGCCCTGCATCTCACGCATCAATTCTGTACAGGCGCGTGTTTCACCGGCAATGAGTTCAGGGTGCTTCATCATTGCTTCGCGAAGCCTTACCGCCGCCGTTTCGCGCAGGTTGTTTCCTGCCACGGCGTTAGCAAAAAATGCCATTGATTTGGCGAGTCCGTATAGTGTTGTTGCGAAATTGGGGGCGGAACATCCGTCAATGCCAAATCCCGGGCTTTGGGTATCGGATGTTTCTTCAAGCGCCGCTAACGAGGCCCTTTGTACCGGATGGTCGGGATTTATATATTCAGCTTCGCCGCCAAAATGTTTGTTGAGTGTTAAAAAGCCAGCGTGCTTGCCTGAGCAGTTGTTGTGGATCTGGCAGGCCGACTGGTCAGTTTTAATCAATTCAGTGCGGGCAGGGATGTCGGCAGGGAACTGTGGACCGCAGAGAAGATCGGATTCGGATAAACCCAATTCGGTCAGCCATGCGGTTACTTTGTCTGTGTGAATGTGCGCACCTTGGTGTGATGCGCAGGCCAAAGCCAAATGTTTTGACGTCAAACCAAATCGATCTGCGGCACCACTTTCGATCAACGGCAGCGCCTGAACCATCTTACATGAGCTTCGCGGAAGGACAGTTGACCGAGGATTTCCCCAAGATTTCACGACTTGGCCGGCCCCATCCACAACGACCGCCTGCCCGTGATGAATGCACTCAAGGAAATCTCCGCGCCACCTTTCGACGAAGGGAACATGGTCTAACATTCAATTTCCTTACATTTTCTAGCGATTTTCCGCCAACAGGGCTTTTGCCCAAGGCACTTATTACGTTAATGTGCCAACATCGAGATGGGAATGACCTGATATTGAATAGCAAGCCGCAAAGGCAGTTAGGTCAAATAAACGAGGCACGAACGGCTTGGAGGCTTGTTCCATGAAATTCACTAAGACACTAATTCTGTGTGCGACTATGATTATTGGCGCTGCCCCACTGGCCGCCCAACAAGTTAGTACAAACGTCGTGGCCTCCGAAACCGCGTGGAGCGTTTTTGAGGAAACTCAAGGTTGCTGGGCAGTTGCGACCGCCAAGGAAAGCGTCAACAAGCGGGACGGCAAAGTTGTTGCCGTGCGTCGCGGCGATATTCTTCTTTATGTAACCTACGTCCCTGCGCAAAACGTTTCTGGACAGGTTTCGTTTACCGGCGGTTATCCTTTCAAAGAAAATTCGACCATTACGGTTGATGTCGACGGATCAAAGTTCGACTTTTTCGTTCAAGGCGAATGGGCTTGGACCAAGTCCAAGGAAGACGACGCCAAGGTAATTGCAGCGATGAAACGCGGTTCGAATGCTGTTGTTAGTGCGCAATCGGCACGCGGCACAAAAACTACGGACACGTTTTCGTTGTTGGGCTTTACTGCGGCAACTGACGAAGCAGCCAAGCGTTGTTCTGGTTAAGCCTAGTTTAAGAATCCTTTGGCAATGGCGGCGAAATCAGCTATAGCGCCGCTCTCGCCCGCAAAAGGATTTGTGACATGACGACTCCGGCCCCGATTACGCAGGATGTATTGACAATTCCCCGGAAAATTCCGGCGGGGCTTCCTAATATTGTTGGTCTAACACGTGCGAAACTGCGGGACGTGTTGATTGAAAATGGAACACCGGAAAAACAGGCCAAGATGCGGGTTAACCAAATCTGGCAGTGGGTTTATCAATGGGGCGTTCGCGACTTTCATGAGATGACGAACCTTTCCAAGGTCTTTCGCGCCGAACTGGCCGAGAAGTTTGTCATCGAAATTCCAGAAATGGTCAGCCGTCAAATCAGTGCAGATGGAACGCGCAAGTATCTTGTGCGCATTGCTGGTGGCCATGAGGTTGAGGTCGTTTACATCCCCGAGACCGATCGCGGAACGCTTTGTGTGTCGTCCCAGGTGGGATGCACATTGACCTGTTCATTTTGTCATACTGGCACGCAAAAGCTGGTTCGCAACCTGACCGCAGGCGAAATCGTTGGTCAGATAATGATGGCGCGTGATGATCTTGATGAATGGCCGCAGCCCGGTGTTGGCACTGGTGACGCGGGTCCAAGGCTTTTGTCAAACGTCGTTTTGATGGGTATGGGCGAGCCGCTTTATAACTTTGACAACGTTCGTGACGCGATGAAAATCGCGATGGATAACGAAGGCATTTCCCTGTCTCGCCGCCGTATTACTTTGTCGACGAGTGGTGTCGTTCCGGAAATTGCGAAAACCGCAGAAGAAATTGGCTGTATGTTGGCGATTAGCTTTCACGCGACTACTGATGAAGTGCGTGACAAACTAGTTCCGATCAACAAACGTTGGAACCTTGAGAAACTGCTTGAGGCACTGAGGTCTTATCCAAAAGTGTCGAACTCTGAACGGATCACGTTTGAATATGTAATGTTAAAAGACGTGAACGATAGTGATGAAGATGCACGCCGTTTGGTCAAGCTAATTAGCGGTATTCCGGCAAAGATCAATTTGATCCCCTTCAATGAATGGCCTGGATCGCCGTACGAGCGGTCAGACTGGAAGCGCATCGAAAAATTCGCCGATATCATTTACCAGGCTGGTTACGCATCGCCGATCCGCAAGCCTCGGGGCGAAGATATCATGGCTGCATGTGGACAATTGAAATCCGCAACCGAGCGAGAGCGAAAATCGCGCAGGCAGATTGAGGCTGAAACAGGCACAGCGTGATGTTTTCAGAAGGTCATGGTGTTTGAAGGCCGATTTGGAACGTGTTGTTTGACGGTAAAGCACAGCTATCGACGCCCTAAGGTTGCGCTGATTCGCTGCCCACGTTAGTCTGAGCCCAAAAAAGCAGGCAAAACATGGCACCGGACGGTTCAGGCGACTTTGGTTTAAACAAAGTCATTCAAGAGACCTACGAAAATGGCACTTACTGGGAGAAGCGCATGGATATGCTCTACTATCAGTATGTTGATTATATAATCCGTACGCTTGGACATGATGCGCAGTCGATAATCGATATAGGGACCGTCGGTTGCCCCTATCTTGAATGGTTTGACTGGATTCCAGAAAAAATCAGCTTCGATATGGCAAAGCCCTATGAATCCGAAAACGTTTCCGGGATTCAAGCCGATTTTATGGATTTTGATTTTGACAAGAAATACGATGTTTTAACGTGCCTTCAAGTTCTTGAACACGTGCCTGATGTCGTTCCGTTCGCACGTCGACTTCTAGAAATTGCTAATACAGTAATAATTTCCGTTCCATACATGTGGAGCGAGACAGCAGTGGGCGATCATATTCACGACCCTATCGATCGTAAGAAAATTCGCAAATGGATGGGGCGAAAACCAAATTACGGCATTGTCGTTCAAGAACCATTTCGCACGCCACGACGATGGATTGGCGTCTACGATCGTGACCCAACGAGATGGTACGGTCGCAAAAACAACAAGTTCCGCGTGCCAAGAAATCGGATCGTAATTTAACGATTTACTAAGGCCATGGTGGTTTTCTGCTACCATGGATAGATCAGACCCAATTGCAGAAAAAAACTGGCGCTCGATGATTGAGGCTTACAACCTTAGATTAAGGAACGAAGCTGAACTTGAAGCCGATGATGACCCTTTTGATATCACGGATATTTCAACTGAAAACGTGCAGCCGCATGTTTTTCGCAAGTCGAAATACCCTAATCGACTGCGCATAACGTCAATCGCGGAATAAAAATAGGATGGCGGTAGGGGAATACCGCCAGCCATCGATCAAGCGTCCGCAGGCTGAAACCAGCCCAAGCGCTTGAAGATTAACCAATCAAGGATCAACGCTCCGACTAACGTCACGCCGACAAAATCTTGACCGGTTTGATTTTTGATCTCGAATTCCCGCGACCTCGTGGGGTCCTCTGAGGCAAAATACTTTGTGACGCGGCCAGGTGCTGCTGACAGCGCGGCACACCTTTAGTGGGAGAATGTTTGCGAATTATTTGAATTTAGAATTTTGGCCAATTTTTTATGGTGTCTACGGCTTCGGCAGCCGTTTCAACGAATTTGAACAATTTTAGATCGTCAGCCGAAATTGTGCCGGCGTCGCTAAGCGCCTGCCAGTTCACGATGGAATCCCAAAATGCCCGACCAAACAGCAAGATTGGTACAGGATCCATGCGGCCGGTTTGGATCAAAGTGAGACTTTCAAACAATTCGTCAAGCGTGCCGAAGCCACCGGGAAACACGCAAATGGCTTTGGCTCGCATCAGGAAATGCATCTTGCGGATCGCAAAATAGTGGAAGTTAAAGCAAAGCTCGGGCGTCACATATTCGTTTGGGGCCTGTTCATGTGGCAAAACGATATTCAATCCGATTGACGCACCACCTGCATCCGCCGCGCCGCGGTTACCGGCCTCCATCACGCCAGGTCCGCCGCCCGTTACAATTACATTTTCACGATTGTTACTAAGCATGCTTTTTTCAGTCATGATTTTTGAAAACGCCCGTGCCTCGTCATAATAATGGGAAAGCGCGGTAATCTCTTCTGTCGCACCAGCAACGTTTTCGGGGTCCCGAATGCGCGCGCCTCCGAACATTACAATCGTGCTTTCAATGCCGTGTTCGTCCAGAACCAACTGGGTTTTCAGCAATTCAAGTTGCAAGCGCACTGGCCGAAGTTCGTCGCGGCACAAGAAATCGCGATCATCAAACGCTAACCGATAGGCCGGATCGCGTGTTTGTGGGGTCTCACGGACGGTGTCTGCAACGTGCATATCTTCGTGGGCGGCAGGAAATCGGCGTTGTCTGGGTTCATTCATTTTCGCATCCCTTGTTTGCGCTACCGTTCGAGTCTATAGGCGGGCGAGAATAACGGCCAGTCACGACTAAGAGGGAAGCACATGTCAAACACGCAGCTAGAAGCCGCAATCGAAGCCGCATGGGATGCGCGCGATAGTATTTCACCAAGCACGACGGGTGAAGCCCGCGAAGCGATTGAAGATACATTGACCGCACTTGATAGCGGTAGCCTTCGCGTCGCTGAAAAGCTGGAAAATGGTGATTGGCACGTCAATCAATGGGCCAAAAAGGCCGTGCTTCTTTCATTCCGTCTAAACGACATGGCGCCGATTTCTGGTGGTAATGGCGATACGACTTGGTGGGATAAAGTGCCGTCGAAATTTGACGGATGGGGTGAAAACCAATGGAAAGCTGCAGGTTTTCGTGCGGTTCCTGGATCTATTGTGCGTCGGTCGGCCTATATCGCCAAAGACGTTGTGTTGATGCCTTCGTTTGTAAATATCGGCGCGTATGTCGATGAAGGTTCAATGGTTGATGGATGGTCCACGGTCGGGTCTTGCGCGCAAATCGGTAAAAATGTTCACCTTTCTGGTGGTGTTGGCATCGGCGGTGTTTTGGAACCGATGCAGGCTGGGCCAACAATCATTGAAGATAACTGCTTTATCGGCGCGCGTTCTGAAGTCGTCGAAGGCTGTATCGTACGTGAGGGATCGGTTCTTGGAATGGGTGTGTTTATTGGCCAATCAACCAAGATTGTTGATCGTGAAACCGGTGAAGTTATGTACGGAGAAGTTCCGCCTTACTCGGTTGTTGTTGCGGGTTCGATGCCATCTAAAAACAATGTCAGCCTTTATTGTGCAGTGATTGTTAAGCGAGTTGATGAACGTACACGTTCAAAGACCGGAATTAACGAACTACTTCGGGACTAGACTGTTAGTTTAACCAAAGTTTTTGGGTTGCCTTGTAATAGCTGGGCGACCCTTTTTTATTGCATGCCGCAGGCATGGGCCAGTACGCGGCCTTCATGTGCTTTTAGGCAGGGGCGCGCGGTCGGGCCGTATCCAAGCTTTAAGAAATTTGGAAAAAACGCCTCAATTTCTGACCGTGTGCATTGATCAAAGGAACCTAGGGTTTCGACGCCGGGGTGATAGCTTTCACTTTCTAATCCGTTCGCGTTAACAATTTCGTGGCGATCAAACAGCAGGTGGCAATAGGTTATTGGTTCGTCGGATTCTTTACGGCGAATTGTTGTGCCGTTTACAAGATGGGCAGCCTTGACCAAGACATCGCACCCACCAAATAACATGTTGGCAATAGGCGAACGAATAATTACCCGGTGGTTTGGCGAAAAAGCGACTTGATGATGAGCACCCAATGCGCATTTCTCAAAAATTATCGGCGCATCGGCACCGACCGTCCGTCGGTGCGAGAAACCTATCCAGCGCAGAGGCTGGGGGCCATGATCGCGCGTCATTACTAGATCTCCGGGCTTCAATTCATCTACTTTGTGAAGGCCAAACGGTGTTTGGATCAATGTGCCGGCAACAAAACACGGTGTCGTCGAAATTGTGACGAAGGCTGAGTCTGTGTTCCCAAATTCGTCCTCGATTGAATAGGAAAACGTGTTGCTAGCTTCTGCTCCGCTTGAAGAAATTTCGAACGTGCCGCTTTTGCTCAGCGTGATTTTTTCGCCAGTTGCAAGGGTCACTGTGTCGCCAACCGAAACTGCCTGACCGTTGATGTGAGTGATCGTCAGATCGCCGCCAGCACCGTCATTGTCTAAGACATTCACACTGCTGGTTGACCCTCCGACGATTTCGACCACGTCATCGTTGGCAACAAGCGCGGTCTGTACCGAGTTACCAGCGATCAAAAGGTTACTGTCGTAAACCGCGTCCCCGCCATCAGCGATTGAAATTTTTATGGTGTTGGTTTCACCTGAGTTAACGGGCGCCTTTAGGGTAAGGGTTACAGTAAAGCCATCCATTTCCGTATTTGCGACATCATCATTGTGGTGATTGTCGATATATAAGTTTGCGTTTGATTCATCGTTGATGTTGTTGATCGTAATGTCTCCGTCACCGACGGTTAATTGTGCTGCTTCGCCGTTGACCCAAACCCCGACCGCGTCGTTGAAACCGCTGCCGCAATATTCCAGATATTCCTCAGACGAAAAAACCACCTGCATGGTCAATGTATCGCCGACCGGAATAAATTCAGCCTCAAGCGTTGCCGCGTCATATGTTTTTACACCTGAAAGTTCGTTCAGATCGGAATCGCCCTTTGTATGATTGTTAGTCGATGTGCTGGATTTAGTATTCACGTCGCCTTTGCTGTTTGTGAAACTAGAGGCTTTACCTGTCGATAAAATGACCCCGCTGTCAGAAGGCGTAACATCAGCAGCAGTCTTATCGCCGTCCGAAAAAATCCCTGATGCCTTCGCCGCCCCTGTGTAACTGGCAGATTCAATTTCAATTCCGTTGCCAAACATGGCCTCGGCCATGTCTTGGGCAGATGATTTGTAGTCGATCGAAAGTTTGGAAGCCTTTGGCATTTAGAACCCTTGATATCGTTTTGATCAGATCTAGCCCCAGATAATTTCGAATTTCTTCTAGCCGCCAAAGTGTTTGCCAACCATTTGAGTCAACCGACCGAGCACTTGCCAAATTCCGAGAGCCGCGCTAGGGCGGCATTATGAATAAGGAAAAGAAACCCAGTCGTCAGCAAGTCTTTACGTTGTTGGTTCAAGTCGGTCGCAAAGACGGTGACGGATTGCCTGCGAAGGCAACTGGCGCTGGCTTGATGCTTTACGCATCTGGCGTGGACGAAGCCGAGGCCGTACGCGAAAGCGTCGCGATACTTAAGCAGGCGGATATGTCACCGCTTGATGTCACCGGATATGGCACGCTGCGTGAACGCGAAGAACTTGGTCACGAAATTGGCGACGATGAACGAGAGTTGATGGCGCGTGCTTTGGCTGAAAATTCGGTCATCGTGGCGCAGGTCGAGCCTTATTTTGAGTAATCATGACGACTGATCTAACCGCACATATTCCAGCATGGATTGACGGCAAACTTTGCCCTGTCGGCAAGCTGGAAACCCATCAACGCGGTCTCAGGCATCCGGCGGTTTCGGTTATGATCATGAGCGGTAGCCAAATGTTGATACAGCGTCGAGCATTGGGCAAATACCATACGCCAGGTCTGTGGGCGAACGCCTGCTGCACTCATCCGTTTTGGGGCGAAGATCCACAGCTTTGTGCAGAACGTCGTTTGGACGAAGAGCTTGGGATTGATGGTCTAACGCTAAATCACCGTGCAAACTTGGAATATCGCGCCGACGTCGGCAATGGGCTGATTGAACACGAAGTTGTTGATCTATTTGTCGCGTGGCCCGACGCTTCGTTGCGTATAACGCCAAACCCCGAAGAAGTTATGGATTGGCGCTGGGTTGAGATTGAGGCTTTGGCAAATGAGATTGAAGC
>Ga0233426_10004000_pt1 | contig 11243 bp, 10 predicted proteins | sample SI_118_April2016_6_FD_179875 | JGI IMG/M metagenome (GOLD analysis project Ga0233426, IMG submission 179875) | Seawater microbial communities from Saanich Inlet, British Columbia, Canada - SI_118_April2016_10_MG | ecosystem: Environmental > Aquatic > Marine > Inlet | place: Canada: British... | reverse complement strand
CCGCGCCAGTGCCTCAAACGATTTCTGCAAAGAACGCTCAGCAACGCGCCCAGTCCGAAGACCAACCGCTCACAAGCGTTCGTGTCATGACAAGTTACGCGGTGGAACAAAACCGATTGACGTCGGTTCGGGGTCAAACGACAAACGAGCGAAGCGTTTTGGTTCAATCTCAAGTGGGTGGTTTAGTGCTGCAGCGTCGAGTTGAGCGCGGCGGTGTCGTACGCCAAGGGGATGTCCTGTGCGAAATTTCAGTCGAGGATCGAGATGCAAACCTCAAAGAGGCTCTGGCTGGGCTCGCGCAAACCAAGTTGGATTTAAATGGCGCGAAGCAGTTGGCGGCGAAGGGCTTGCAATCGGATGCTGTGATAGCGGGCGCGGAGGCGCGAATGGCAGCGGCAGAGGCGGTTGTGCAGCGGCGGCGGCTGGAAAAGTCGCGTCTAAAAATAACGGCCCCTTTTGCGGGTGTCGTTGAAGACACGCATATGGAAGTCGGACAGTTTGTGACGCCGGGCGCGTCCTGTGTGACGCTGGTTGATTTGGATCCGATGTTGCTCATCGGTGAGGTGTCAGAACAACACCTTGCGGGATTAAAGCCAGGTTTGCTTGTAAGTGCGACACTCTCCAATGGTGATGTGGTTGCTGGCAAGCTGCGGTTTGTTGCCCATGTTGCGGCACCCGGGACCCGCACCTATGCCATCGAGGCCTTAGTCGATAATCCCGATTTTTCGATTGCGAGCGGCATGACCGCGGCACTTTCCATTTCGGTTGAGCAAGTCAAAGTCCATCAGATTACGCCTGCACTCTTGGTGCTCGATGACGAGGGCCGAAGCGGCGTTCGGGGTATCACAGCGGATCAGCTCGTGACATTTTACCCAGTTGAGTTGATTTCAGAAGACAGTGACGGCATTTGGGTCTCGGGGTTGCCGGATGTTGTCGACTTGATCGTTGTAGGCCAACAAACCGTCGTTGCGGGTGAACAGGTTGATGCGCAACAGGCGAGTAATAGCACCCTCAAGGGTAGTAGAGGATGAATAGTCTTATTGATGCCGTGGTGAGTCGCCCGCGCACAACCTTGCTGCTCATGGCAATGGTGTTGATTGCGGGGGTTGCCAGCCTGCGTTCGATACCGGTGGAAAGCGATCCGAGCATCGCCGTGCCGTTTTTTCAAATCCAAGTTTTTAATGAAGGTATCTCAGCGGAAGATGGCGAGCGCTTACTGGTTCTACCACTTGAAAATGAGTTGCGAGGTGTCGAAGGGGTCGACAAGATTGAGTCTTATTCCGGTGAGAATTCATCCAGCCTAATTGTGCAATTTAATGCGAATCAAGATGTCGACCAAGCATTACTCGACGTACGAGAGGCGGTTGATCGAGCGAAGGTTGAGCTGCCGAGTTCTGCCGAAGAGCCTAGCATTTATGAAATGAGTACCGACGACTTTCCGGTGCTGCAGGTAAATGTTACGGGCGAGGGCGTTCCTGAGCGCATGCTGTATTACGCGGCCCTTGAGTTGCGCGATCGAATCGAGACACTCCCCGATGTGCTGAATGCTGAGATGCAGGGCAATCGCGAAGAAGTCCTTGAAATTATAATTAACCCTGAAGCCTTAGAAGCCTACAAAATTTCGGGGGAAGAGCTGATTGGGGTGCTCGCCCGGAATAATCGGTTGGTTCCGGCGGGCAGCCTGGATAACGGCGAAGGTCGCTTTGCCCTGAAGGTGCCGAGTGTCATAGAAGACGCCAGCGATCTGTTCGATTTGCCAGTCAAAACCACGGCGGATGCCGTGATCACGCTCAGCGATGTGGCAACCGTTCGTCGCAGTTTTAAAGATCGCGGGGGCTATGTTCGGGTTAATGGCCAGACAGCGATTACCATTAACGTGAAGAAGCGCAGTAAAGCGAACATTATCGAGACGGTTGCAGCCGCCAAAGCAATAGTCGACGAGGTCCGGCCGGAATTGCCAGGCCGAATTGATATTATATACACCACGGACCAAGCGCCTTGGGCCTTGGCTCAGGTGAACGAGCTGCAGGGCAATATTTTAACGGCCTTGGCGTTGGTGATGGTTATTGTGGTTGCTGCGATGGGCTTTCGCTCCGGCCTCATCGTTGGCTTGGGAATCCCTGTGTCGCTCTTGTTCGCCATCACGATTCTCTATGTCATTGGGTTTACCTATAACTTCATGGTGATGTTTGGGATGTTGCTGGCCTTGGGCATGCTAATTGATGGCGCCATTGTGGTAACAGAATATGCAGATCGCCGGATGTTAGAAGGCGAACATCGCCGTCAGGCCTACGCCACCGCAGCCAAGCGAATGTTTTGGCCCGTAGTCGCGTCAATTGCGACTACCTTAGCGGCATTTCTGCCGCTGATGTTTTGGCCGGGGATCGTTGGCAAGTTCATGCGCTATCTGCCCGTCACGGTCTTTGCAGTGTTGTCAGGCAGTCTGATTTACGCGTTGGTGTTTGGCCCGGCGATTGGCGCATTGATCGGCCGGCCTGGTGCCGACCAAGAGGGCATGCTGAAGAATTTAAGGACGATGGAATCGGGTAATCCGTTAGACCTGACAGGCATTACGGGGGTCTACGCGAAAGTACTTTGGTGGTGCGCCCATCATGTTTTTCTGACGCTCACGGTGACGGTCTCGATTTTGATTGGTAGTTTTATTGCGTACGAGCAGTCCGGCAATGGGGTGATTTTTTATTCGGACGCGGAGCCGCAGTTTGCGCAGGTCTTTGTCAAATCGCCTGGAAACCTGTCGGCATTCGAGGCCAATGTCTTGGTTGCCGAAGTGGAAGCCAAAATTTTAGATATTAACGGCATTGCTGAAATGAATACCTATGCCCGGTCGAATCCAGGCGATGACGAAATCGGCACCTTGTTTATGCAAATGTTGCCAGAAAGTGATCGCACGCGTTCAACCGCTGAAATTTTTCAAGATGTGCGGGATTCAACGAAGCCTTTAGCGGGCGTTAGCGTTGAAATCGAAGCGATGGAGCAGGGGCCAAGAAACGGTAAACCCATCAAGATCGAAATCTCAGCATTTGATCGCGATCTGCTAGGGCCGGCCCTTAAAAGGGTGCGCGATCAGGTTGAAAGAACCGAAGGTATCGTTGACGTTACAGACAGTTTGGCAAAACCGGGCATCGAGTGGCGCTTGAAGGTTGATCGAGCCCGAGCGGCAATGTACGGCGCTGATGTGACGCAGGTGGGGGTTGCGGTGCAGTTGATTACAGGCGGCATCAAAATCGGCGAGTATCGGCCGGATCGCAGTGATGATGCCGTGGACATTCGGATTCGTTATCCCGATAGCGCTCGCGGTATTAAAGCAATTGACGCGTTAACCGTCGCAACGCCTGCCGGTATGGTGCCGATTTCCAATTTTGTCACGACTGAGGCGATGCCTAATGTTGGTACGATCCGTCGCTTTAATGGCATAGCGGTCGATTATGTATGGGCCAATGTTGCCAGTGGCGTTTTGGCTGATACAAAGGTTAAAGAGCTTCAGGCCTGGCTTGGAACCCAGACCTTTGATCCCGGCGTGAATGTGATCTTCCGTGGCGCGGATGAAGAGCAGGCGGAATCTCAAGCCTTCACCGCATCCGCATTTGGTTTGTCGCTTTTATTGATGTTTGTTTTGTTGGTAACCCAATTCAACAGCTTCTATCAATCGGCGTTGATTTTGTTCGCCGTTGTGATGTCCACTGCGGGAGTTCTGATCGGGCTTTTGATTACCGGCAACCCCTTTAGTTCGCTGTTGACGGGGATCGGTATTGTGGCGCTCGCCGGTATTGTGGTGAACAACAACATAGTGCTCATCGATACCTTCAACGAGCTCCGGCGGGATCATCCCGCGGCAGATCCCATTATGTTAATTGTGCGAACAGGCACCCAGCGACTCCGCCCTGTTGTGTTGACCACGCTGACCACCGTATTTGGCTTGTTACCACTGGCAATGAACTTCAGTATCGACATGCTTGATCGTAGCGTCACATACGGCAGTATGTTGTCATCGCTTTGGGTGCCTTTATCACAAGCCATTGTGTCGGGTATGGCCTTCGCTTCGATTTTAACCTTAGTTGCCACGCCGGCGATGCTGGCACTGCCTTATCGCGTGCAGCATCGTTGGGGGCGTTTAAAAGCCCTGGTGCGTCGTCTGCAAGGCCGAGAATTAAAAGCCGCAAAAGTCTAAGTGGTATTGTTGGCGCGTTGTCGAATGAAGCTGACCGCGGCTCACGATGGCACGGCGTGCCTACGCGCCGAAGGCAGCAGCCCAGCACGCTGCTAAAAAATGCGCCAAAAAAAATCAGTAAAAAATTGCGGTGCAGTGTTGTCTCCAGGCTGGCATGATATTGGTCAGTTGTTCAACATGATGAGGTCCCTCCAATGGTCGATATTATTCTACTAACGCTGCTCCTCGCACTGATCCAAATCGTGCTCTTACCGCTGCTGCTACGAGCAAACAACTTTGCCTATTTGCTGTCCAATCGAGATGGCCCTTACGAGCCCTCCGTGGTCTTAGCGAGGGTGCAACGCGCGGCTGCGAATTTACAAGAAAGCTTGCCGGCTTTCTTGGTGATGGCGGTGATTGCTCAGATGCAGAATTTAGATTTAACCCTCGTGGCGTCGGTTTGGCTGGCACTGCGAGCAGCATATTTCGCAAGTTACGCCCTCGGGTTTATCGGAATCCGAACCCTTATATGGATTGGGGCATTGGTTTGCCTTATTGTCATGGCGCTCGCCCTAGCGGGTCTGGTGACTGTTTAAAACGACGTGATCAGCCCTGGCGGTGAATTCTGGCAGCCTTTGCGGCCCGGGTTGTCTATATTTTTTATAGACCGCTTGCATCCAGGCCTTGGGAACAAAGCTTACAAGCTTCAGCCAGCCATAGAGCGGGCCCTCGCGGACGGTTGTTCACCCTTGGTGAGCCTCGGCGGTGCTTGGTCTAATCACTTGCATGCATTGGCTCAGATGGGCCACTCAGCAGGCCTTGCAACGGTTGGGTATGTTCGAGGCGATGCAGACCTTCCAAAAACGATGATGTTGGAAGACGTTGAAGCTTGGGGGATGACCCTACGGTTCTTATCTCGGGGCGAATACCGTAAGCGCCACGAGGCGAGTTTTGGGCAAGGCCTTTTGCGGGATTATCCTTCTGGCGTCTATGTGCCAGAGGGCGGAAGCGATGCCGAAGGCATTTCAGGCGTTGCCCAACTGGTCGCAGATCTTGCGCGCCACGGCCCAACGTTCGAACGTTTGGTGCTGCCCGTCGGGACTGGTGGCACTATGGCGGGTGTCTTGCTAGCCCTAAAGCGGCCTTGCCATGTGGTAGGGGTTTCGGCTTTAAAGCAAGTCAAGACCCAACAAAAGCTTATCGATAGCATAACGTCAGGGCGGTTACACCCGGGTGTGAGTTTTGAGATAACGCCTGAAATCCGGTTCGGCGGTTATGCAGCCTGTCCAAGCGCTTTGGTACAACGCATTCACCAGCTTGAAGCAGCGTTTGACTTCAAGCTCGAGCCCATCTACACCGCAAAAACCCTGGTTGCTGCGCTCGACCTCGTCCAGACGCAATCAAGATTCAGCGAGACATTGGTTCTGCATACCGGCGGCTTACAAGGACGTCGTGGATTCCCCGCATTCGTATGATGGCAAAAAGTGTTTGAGGTTTGTTGTCGGGGGACGGTCACGAGCAAGATGCGAAGGGTTGAATAGCGGAGATTGCATTGGGTGCTTTGGCTCGCTGTCGGAGCCGCAATTTCTAGGACCCGGGTTAAGGCGCGTTCCCTTCGCTGCGAGCAGACATCAGTCGGTTCATTCAGCCTCAGAATTAGACGAGCTGACGCCCGTTGAGAGTACTACGACAGGGCGGTTAGCCGCCAACAATCACCGCGGGCACACCAGCGACCGTGACGCCTTCTGGCACGTCATTAAGCACCACACTACCAGCACCGACTTTCGCGCTCTCGCCAATTGTTATATTGCCCAAAAGGGTAGCGTTGGCGCCGAGAATCACATTCTTGCGAATTTTAGGATGTCGGTCGCCGGCGGCTTTACCCGTGCCACCGAGCGTCACACCATGCAAAATCGAGACATCATCGTCTATCACAGCGGTTTCGCCGATAACGAGACCGGTTGCGTGATCAAACATTACGCCACAGCCCATTGATGCCGCTGGGTGGATATCAATCCCAAAGAGGTTGCTAGTTTGGCTCTGAAAGTAAAACGCGAGCGAATGGCGCTCCTCCTGCCATAGCCAATGGGCGATGCGGTGAGACTGTAAAGCATGGAAGCCTTTATAAAATAAAAAGGGTGTTGAGAAACTATTGCAAGCGGGATCACGCTCCCGAGTCGCTTTGATATCGATCTCAGCGGCATGAATGATGGAGGGGTCTTTAATATAGGCTTGCTCAATGATTTCCCGAATCGCCATACTTGACACGACCGGGCTGTCGAGTTTGCTGGCTAGAATAAAGCTTAAAGCCCCTTCAATCGTATCGTGATTCAGTACCGAGGCATGGAAGAAGGTTGCCATAATCGGCTCGAAGTCCGCACGCAATTTGACCTCTTGGCGCATGGCTTGCCAGAGCGATCCCGCTGAACGTAGTTCTGCTACGTTGCCGACGGCGCTGAACTCCGAGGCATGTCGTCTACTGATTCGATTGGTCATCGATAACTCCCTTAGGACTCTTAATTTTGGGGCTATCGAGCCGAAATGCAACTAAATCGAGTTTTTTGTTCTAAAAATCTTCTTTGATAGAATCATCTGTTATTTCAGTCCGTGATTGAATTTACGTGTAATCTTTCATTAAATGCGGGTGCGCTGCCACATAAGGTTTAATGACAATGGCTTTTAAACAGGTTGGAATTTTTGCGAGTATCTCTGGCCCACTCGTCGCAGAATCGATGTTACGGGTCGCTGCGGTGCTGAAGGCACAGGGTATTGAGGTCCGGGTCGAGCAATCCGAATTGGCGGCAGCAACCTTGCCAGGGATTAAGGCGCAAAGTCGTGAGGTGATTTGCCAAACCGCCGACCTTGTCATTGCCATCGGGGGCGATGGCAGTATGTTGAGTGCAGCGCGCGATGTGACGCCTTTTGGGGTGCCGCTACTGGGAATTAATCGCGGGCGTCTGGGGTTTTTAGCGGATGTTTCGCCAGATGATATTGAAACCCAATTGAATGCGGTTTTGCTTGGGGACAGCGAGACGGAAACCCATTTCTTATTGCAGGGCCGGTTCGCGGAAGGCGAAGGTGTGGCTGAGGCTACCGCCTTGAATGAAGTGACCGTTCATTCTGCAACGATGTCACGAATGATCGAGTTCGATCTTTATATCAATGATGTCTTTGTTTACAAGCAATCCTCGGACGGCTTGATTATCAGTTCGCCAACGGGTTCAACCGCTTATGCGCTCAGCGCTGGTGGGCCAATTATGCATCCGTCTTTAGACGCAATGGTGCTCGTCCCAATGTTTCCACACTCTCTGAACAGCCGGCCATTAGTAGTCCCGGGGGATTCGGAGCTACGGATAACGTTGGGAAACAAAGTCGGCGCGGAAGCCAAAGTGAGTTTTGACTCGCAGCTTGAGTTTAGGATGCATCCTGGGGAATCCCTGCACGTGAAAAAACACGCTAAAACCCTCAGTTTGGTTCACCCCAGAGGTCAGGATTTTTATGGCGTTTGTCGATCAAAGCTGGGCTGGGCGAGTCGATAACTCGTTGCGATCGATAAGCCGTTCTAGGCAGTGCTTGCCTTGGTCGCAAAATGATCTTGCGGCCTTAAATCGCGCCTTAGCGCCAGGCGAGGTCCCTCGGTGCGTCCACATCTTGAAGGATTCCTAAGTCAGTCACCTCGATCATTTGGACTGCCGCGGCCTGCGTCTTAAGCAAGGTACGCGCACCTTGATCCCCCGTTAGGGTCTGCATTGCGTCAAAATAGGCATGGTGAAACAGAACGGGATGTCCCGGACGGCCTTGATGACAAGGTTGGATGATCGGGTGGGCTTGGCTTGCTGTGCGGAACGCAAAGATCAGGGTACTGAGCGTGCTGGGCGCGTGAAAGGGCATGTCGCCCAAACAGATGGCGGCGCCTTGCCAATGGGTAATCTTGGCCGCACCATGGGCCAAGCTGTGGCCCATGCCAAGGCTCGCGTCGTCGGCGAGTGTCGTCGTCAGCGTTTTGAATTGCGTCGATAGCGCCGCAGCCAAGGTTTCATCACCAGAATGCAAAACTAAGAGGGTTTCCTCAAAGGCCGGTATGATTTTAGTAAGGGTCGCCGCGAGCAAACTTTCACCACTTGGCAACGAAGCGAGGCGTTTATCGCTTCCAAACCGGCGGCCCTGACCGCCTGCCAGCACCAATGCGCCGAGAGGGCCCAAGGGTTAACCGACCGCTCGAAAGTCCGCTTGCACGGTGTTGCCAGCAGTGCTTCGCAGCGCTGTGAGCTGCGCCAAAATGGCGATGGCGATCTCCGCTGGCGTTTTGCTGCCAATGGGTAGGCCAACGGGCGCATGCAAGCGCGCGATCAAATCATCCGAGATATCCAGCTCTTTGAGGCGGGCTTTGCGGTTTTCGGAGGTTTTCATGGAACCCATCGCGCCAATAAAATAAGCATCGGTGGTTAGCGCCTCCATCAGGCCCATGTCATCAATTCTGGGGTCATGAGTTAGGGCTATGATGGCTGAAAATGAATCGGTTGCTTGGGCTCGGATGGCGTCGTCTGGGTAACTGGTAATCAGCTGAACGCCCTCTACCGGCCACTGTTCCATAAGGTTTGCTCGTGGATCGCAAACGACGACTTGATAGTCCAGTGCCTTCGCCATCTCAGCGAGGTACTGTGAAACTTGCCCACAGCCAATTAAAAATAGTTGGTAGCGAGGCCCGAAGGTTTGGCGTAACGTTTTCTCACCTGGCGTGTTGTCGAACGCGCCCTCAAAATGAAGATGCCGAAACCGTTCAGTCTCGCTGAGGGTCATGTCGCCAGTTGTGATATCGAGGGATCGCTCGATGCACGCGCGCTGTTCAATCCGCTCGGTAATAACGCGTAGGGTGTCCAGGTGACGCTGATCGACGAAAGGCTCGATCACGACATGGAGTTGACCGCCGCAAGGCAGGCCAAAGCGCTCTGTTTCGGCCTGGCTGACCCCGTAAACCAGCACTTCTGGGCAAGCGTTTGCCATCTCGCCGCGTTGTAATTTTTCAAGAAGATCTTCCTCTATACAGCCACCCGACAACGAGCCTGCGATTTGGCCCTCGCTGTTGCAGGCGAGTAAGGAACCGATGGGTCTGGGTGACGACCCCCAAGTTTTCACGACGGTGCACAACCAACTGGGTCGGCCTTCAGATACCCACTGCGTAAGTTTTTTTAAGACCTGTTGGTCAGCGTTTTCCATGGCCATAGAGGTTTGCGGTTACAATGTTGGGCGAGCCAGAAGTGTACAACATTTTACCCAACAAGGGAGGTCAGACGCAGTCATGGCGACACTGCAATTAGCCTTACAACTACCGCAGGATATCGATTTGCGCAGCTTTTCATTGCTGCTGCACACCCAGAATATTGCGCATCGGATTACCCTTGAAGGGGTCTATCAAGTCGTTTGGGTTGGCTCGGATGAGGACCCAGCGGCGGTCGTGGCGCTTTATCAAACCTGGCTAACTCAAGCGCCCGTTAAGGGGGTCGCGAGCCCTGGTCTGATGGGGCGTTTAATCAAGAACGCTTTGTCATTTCCGCTGACGGTTATGATAATTGTTTTAAACTGTAGCCTCGTCTGGGTAGGCCTGCAGGCCTCGGAAGGGGATTTTTCAGGCTTGATTCAGCAACTCACGATGACGCCTATGACACAGGCAGGCGGGTACCTCGTGTTTGAGCCTCTCTCGGCCACCTTCGCGCAGCAGGCCTACTGGCGGCTCGTGACGCCGATGCTGTTACATTTTAGCTGGCTGCATTTGGCTTTTAATTTGTTGTGGGTTTGGGAGTTGGGGCGTCGAATCGAAAAATTGCATGGCATATCGCTGTTTATCGCGGTGACGTTGCTGGGGTCTTTGGGCGCCAATTTAATGCAGCTCACGTTATCCGGGCCCTCCCTGTTTGGCGGTATGTCAGGGGTCGTCTTTGCGTATCTAGGGTACTGCATGGTTTGGGATCGATTGCGGCCGGGTAATCCGATTGGCCTTGCACCGGCCGCGTACTGGGTGATGTTGGGTTTCTTAGCGTTAGGGTTTACTGGCGTGCTCGACTTGCTTGGATTGGGTGCACTGGCCAATGGCGCTCATCTAGGCGGTCTACTTGCAGGCGGCGGTATCGGTTTACTGGCCCCATTATTGGTGTCGAAGCGAGAGCGTTAGAGCACGTTCAACGCCACCTCATAACCCGTGTATTTTCGCAGGTTGATGACGGTATGATCCAAGATCAAATACTGCGCCTTGATCCCCAAAAGGGTGCCTTCAAGCACCGGTGTTTTGTCTAAATTATAGGACTTCACTTTTTCCAGGTATTGAGTCACAGGATACGTAAAGTGCATGGTCTCGGCCGTCTCGGCAAGCGCCATGGCGCCGGGCTCAAATTCTGCTTGAATCGAGGCAATCGCGTCAGCGGCAAGGGTCAGTAAGCGATCTCGTTCTGCCGGTAGGTCTAAGACGTCCCCTGGGCCTTTGAGCATTCGTTGCCATTGGGTTCGATCGCTAACATGCGCTTTAAACGCTGCCTCTAAAAGGCCGGATTGGCGTCTGGTGGCTGCCGTCATAATCACAAGACCTTGGGTTGCCCCTTGATCCAGCCAGCGGCTGGGTAAGTTCTCAGCTCGGGTAATACCGACTTTTAGACCCGTCGAATTGGCTAAATAAACCCGGTGTGGTTGCATGCAAAACTGCTCGGCAAAGGTGTTGTCCCGGCAGGTCCCCAAGTGAAAATGACAGCGATCGGGGCTCATAATACAAAGATCGCAAGACGCCAGGGATTGAAAGCAGGGGTAACAATAGCCTTGAGAGAAGCTTTTTTTGGTCGAGCGGCCACAATGTTGGCAAATAATTTTTTGAAGAAATTCGAGGCGAATCCTTTGGCCAATGAGTGCGTTCATATCTTGCGTTGCATCGCCCAATGCCAGGGTGTAGTGCACCTCGGCGTCGGCGCGACAGGACATTTTAGAGAGTTGGCCTTGCATCAGTTACCTCTGGAACAGTTAGGTGGGTCTATTGTACAGAATCGCGCGCAATCGATGTGAATTTGCGGCGCTGGTGTAGAATGGGAACGGC
>Ga0233426_10003999_pt1 | contig 11245 bp, 10 predicted proteins | sample SI_118_April2016_6_FD_179875 | JGI IMG/M metagenome (GOLD analysis project Ga0233426, IMG submission 179875) | Seawater microbial communities from Saanich Inlet, British Columbia, Canada - SI_118_April2016_10_MG | ecosystem: Environmental > Aquatic > Marine > Inlet | place: Canada: British... | reverse complement strand
TTATTTTATATAAATGCGCTAACATATTGTTTTTATTTTAAAGGTGGTTCGATATGGCATTTGATTTTGCCCAAACAGCATTGGCGTGGTTTGACCTACATGGGCGTAAACATTTGCCGTGGCAGCAAGATATTACGGCTTATTCGGTATGGGTCTCGGAGATAATGTTGCAGCAAACACAAGTGACGACAGTAATACCTTATTATCAACGATTCATGCAATCGTTCCCAACTGTTACAGCTTTAGCCCAAGCGCCACAAGAAGATGTTTTGCATCATTGGACAGGGCTAGGTTATTACGCTCGTGCGCGTAATTTGCATAAAGCGGCCCAGGTGATTGCGAATAATCATAATGGTGAATTTCCAACTGATTTTGAGGATGTGCTTGCATTACCCGGTATTGGACGTTCAACTGCAGGAGCAATCTTGTCCATTGCAGAACACCAAATTCATGCGATTTTAGATGGTAATGTAAAAAGGGTTCTGACCCGGTTTTTTGCTGTGGAAGGCTGGACCGGCAGTAAAACCGTTGAAAACCAATTATGGGAATTTGCTGATCAATTAACACCGCAACAGCGCATTGCTGACTATACTCAGGTAATGATGGATTTGGGGGCTACGGTGTGCACTCGCAGTAAACCAAAGTGTGAGGAGTGTCCGTTGCAAGTTGAGTGCTTGGCATTTGCTAGTGGACGTCAGGCGGAGCTGCCCCACAAAAAACCGAAAAAGACCATACCCACCAAATATACCACTGTGCTGATCCCAATGTTGTACGATAGAGTGTTGATGACCAAGCGCCCTGATGAAGGCATATGGGGAGGGTTATGGTGGTTTGAAGGGGAGTTTACTCTGGAGCAACAAGCATTGCCTGCAGATTTAGCTGAAGCGGTTCCTAAGGCGAACACTGAGTTTATGGTGGCAGGTCAATCTCACGGAGTAAATGCTGTCGAATCATTGCCAGAATTTAAACATACGTTCAGCCATTTTCACCTTCATATCCAACCTGTGATAATATATTTAGCCGAAGCTCAGATTGGGCATGTTGCAGAAGCATCGCCGAATGTTGTCGCAAACAATTTGCAGCAGTGGGTTGATTACCATCAACCGGCTGATATCGGGTTATGCAAACCCGCAATCACTATATTTAATCAATTACAACATCGTTAAGGAAATGACTAACATGGGCAGAACCGTTCACTGTGTACGTTTAAACAAAGAAGCTGATGGCTTGGATTTTCAACTTTACCCTGGAGAGCTAGGTAAACGCATTTTTGATTCTATCTGTAAAGAAGCCTGGACCGATTGGCAGAAAAAACAAACCATGCTTATCAATGAAAACAAGCTCAATATGATGGAGCCAACAGCGCGTAAGTTTTTAGAAGAGCAAATGGAAGGGTATTTGTTTGAAGGCAAAGAACCTGATATCGAAGGGTACACACCCCCTGCTAAGTAGGCTTTTGCGCAGAAAAAAACAACGTTTTGGGTGTTATCTAAACAAATTGCAATTAAATGTATAAAAAGGGTTGACTTGAAGGTCGAAAATCCGTTTAATACGCACCTCACTTACAAAGTGTATCGCAATTATCGATGTGTTTGGTTAAGTTGCCTCGATAGCTCAGTTGGTAGAGCAGCGGATTGAAAATCCGCGTGTCCCTGGTTCGATCCCGGGTCGAGGCACCATTCTTCCCCTTGTAGTCTTTTATAAATCAATACTTTATACTAAATTATTAGTGTCACAAATAGTGTCACATATTTAGGTATTTGTATGACTAAAAATTATCTTCAACAACGCGGTAAAATGAAAACGTGGACTTATCGTAGACGTATTCCTGTCCATGTCCAGCCTATATTCGGCAAAACAATGCTAACTCTATCCATGAAAACCCAAGATAAAGGCATAGCCACTATGAGGGCTAATGAGATCTCTAGACAATTTGATAGAAATATCCGACTTGCAGAATTGGGAAAGCCTATTGAACGTTGGCAAATAGAATTAAGGCATACCACTCTAACAAGAACTGAAATGGCTCATGAACTCTTAGGAAAGATAGGTGGAGTTGTTTTAGGACACCATAACATCAATGAATACGAAGGGTATTATGATGAAGCAATCGCAAAGCTTGAAGGGTTAGGGCTGCATGATGTGCCATACGATGAAGCAAATAATGCTAACTATACAGAAATATCTACACAAGTAAGGGATGCGATTGACTTAGTCAGAGGGAATAAGATTGACGAAAATCCCACATTAACAACTGCTTTGAATCTTTACCTTAAGTATAAGGGGAAAGAGGATGATTTAATATTTAAGAAGAATCCAACATACGCGGTTAATAGCTTTATTAATCAATTTGGTGATATGCCTTTAAGACAGATACGGCGTATAAATGCTTTGGAGTATAGAGATAATTTAATTGCCGGTGGAAGTGCTCCAGGTACGGCTAAGCGGAAGCTAAATGCCATAAGAGCTATTGTTTCAACTACTAATGATATCCTTGAGATGGATATGAGTAATCCCTTTAATCGCATCTCTGTAGAGGTACCCGATTCAATCCATATCCCCCTTGAAAGCGAATCATGGGAATCCGTATTAAAGATGCCAAGCACATCTGATCATGTGCATTTAGTTGCATTAATGCTAGTAAACACTGGTTGCAGGATATCAGAAGTTGTCGGATTATTAGTTGATGATGTGTATCTAGAGGAAGAGATCCCTTTTATACAGATACAAGCCCATGCTCATAGAACGCTTAAGACAAAAACATCCTCTAGAACTATACCATTAACAGGGATAACGTTAGCTGCTGCCACTATCCTAAAGTCAGAAGCAAAGAAGGCTAAATCAAGATTCCTTATCAGGCAGTATAATCTTACAGGACATACAAATGGGAATTCAGCATCTGCTGCCATTAAAAAGCGCTTTAATATCGCATCTCACAGTTTTAGACATGAACTAATATCAAGATTAAGAGACGTTGAATGCCCAACGGATATACAGAGCTTCATTGCAGGACATGCGCTAAGCTCATCATCCAAACATTACGGCGATAAGCATCAATTACCAGCTAAGCATAGATGGCTGCTTAAAGTTGCAATGGATTTTTTAAATGACTAGTTGCATTGTTTTAGCGGGATTTACTTTTATGGATGGGCACTTATGATTGATAGTATGTTGATTGTTTTTGGGGGAATCCTATGAACGACCAGAGATTTGATTGGCCCCCAGTATTAAACGCCCCATTCATTGAAGATTTGGTTCATAGACTGTTTCCAGAAGTTGAACCTAAGCAGAAAAGAAAGAATGTACAAAAGACATTTGTTAATAATAGAGAAATAGCTACGGTTATCATTTCATCTCTTTATCAAGCTTATTATTCCATAGGCTCGCCTAATACAGTAAGCATACCTGGGAAAAATAGTGAGTATAATCTTGAGCATCAAACTAAAATACCATTTTCAAGAACCAGGGTAAACGAGGTGAAAGCACGACTAGTTGAGCTTGATTGGATAATAATAACCGATGCAGTAATTAAAGAAAAATACACTCGAATTGAAGCCAAAGGGGAGTTGCTTGAGAAGTTTGATGAAGTTGGTTTGGTCTGGTTTCCACAAAGACCTTTACCGCGTTATAGAAGTGTATTGATGAGGGATGTAGAGCGGCATAACAGCGGAAGAATCAAGCGAGACCCAAAGACCAAGCAATCCGAGAAGCTCTGGGTTGATGTAGAGCAGACTCAAGATGTCTTAGTGATGCAAGAAAACTTAGATAAAATAAACGGCTTTTTATCCAATCAATGCATCACTCTTGACCTTAATGATGCGCAGCTATACCAGTTGTTGGATGAAGTCAGAAGCAAAGATAAGGGTAAAAAGTTAGTAGACTTAAGACGAACACAACTTGTTAGGATATTCTCCAGGGGCTCTCTAGATAAAGGTGGAAGGTTTTATAGAGGCTGGTGGCAAAACATCCCATCAATACACAGACCGCACATAAGAATCAACGGCAAGAAGACTATTGAAGTTGATTACTCAGGGATGCACCTAAATATGCTCTATGCTTTATGTGGTATTGAATATCCATATGGTAAAGACCCTTATGATTTAGGTCTTCAAGATTGGATGGGTAAAGAAGACTCTAGACGCAAAGCTATCAAGAAGGCTTTTAACGCAATCCTTAATGATGAAGAAGGGACATATAGGCTGGAGAAGGAATATGAAGCGATAATTAGTTTATCTAACGATGAGTTCCATCAGAAACTTAAAGATACTCATCCAGAGATATACGAAGAGATTCAATCAGATATAGGGTTAAGACTACAAAAGCTAGACTCTGATATAGCTGAAGATGTTCTACTACAACTTACATCTTTGTCTATACCATGTTTACCAGTACATGACTCCTTTATAGTTACCGCTAGCAATGAACTCCTACTCATAGATTTACTTAAGAAGACCTTTAGAAAACACCTAGGAGTAGATATCAAAGTAGATGTTGATGTAGTTAAGTCAAGGGAGTCCTTCGGGGTGCCTAACGAATCTATTAGGACTATAGATACCCAAGAGGTTATATACTCTGGGGATAGGCTATGGGAGAAGGTAGTAAGTAGTGATATTAGTCTTATGAATAACTATTTAAGGAGTTATGAGGAATTCCAGAGGGCGCCTAAAGGCATCCTCTAGCCCCTCCCCATTACGGGAACAATCTTAGAATTCCTATGAGCACCATACCAACACGACCAAAACATTCTATTTTATTTTAGTTGGATAGCCATCTTATTGAATAGGGTTAGGGTGCTTAATATCTATGATTCAACACCCACTCAGGAGTCCCGGGTGATCTCAGGAGTGCCTAAAATGTAAAGATAGTAGAAAACATGAATACTCAAACAAATTCCCATGTAGCGCTTTACAGAGGCCTTGGATAGATTGAGTGAATTGACTATGCCACTACAAAAATAAACATAAAGTCTCGTGGTTAAAAAATATACTTGAATAAATAAAATCTTATGTTAATATACTGGTATGACCACACGATAAATGGTCATTTAAAGTCCTAGATTAAAAGCTTCTGGGCTGATACAAGGGTAGTTAGGCCCTTGAGAATATCATCTGCGCCATTCGGATAAAGCTACACTAACATTCGAGCTTATAAGGCTCCTCACCAAACTTACAGCTTCATATTAAAATTAATCATTGCTCTTTTGCATATTGTTTTGTCTTGTTGCTCTTCAAACTCAAGTCCTAGATTAAAAGTTTCTAGGCTAGCAATTTATTAGTGTTATTTTGCAGGTTTCATTAATACGCTATCTGGCCCATTTGGATTATGCCCAACTGCTTAATTAAAAGTTTAATTTGTGCGTGTAAATAGCTCAATTCGTGTTAACTATTTGGCTGTCAGATTTGTAGTTAAAGTCTTAGCATGTGCAGATTTATAAATTGAAGAGGAAATTTAATGTTTAATTTATCCCAAAATAGCAAAGACCTTTTAAAACTCAACAAGTATTTTTTAGATGACTTATATTTCTACACTGCAGGTTGGTTTTTTGGTTATCCACCATGTTGCACTGTTTACTTTATTGAAAGAAGCGAAGCTTTTGATAGCGAATTGGAAGAAGATTTGATTAACGATATCTATCCCGTTAATAAAGTTGTGAGTGGCACTGGCTTTGTCCCATGCCAAAACTGTCAACACAATCATTCACTGTCTAGTTTAAGTTATTATGTTGAAGAGCATAGACATCCGGAGTGCTTACCATTCAATGAGTTGTATGCAGAAGAATCTTTAGATGATTATGTGGAAAAAACATATAAAGGCGACTTAAATGAACTCGCAATCGAGTTCCTAATGGATATTACAAAAAACCAAGGAGCCGATGACTTTATAAAAGAAATAGAAGAAGCAAAAAAAAGAATAGAAGCTTGCAGCTCTGAAGACATCTTTTAACTTAAAATGGGCTTTCATATAGTTTTAATAAGCTTTTATGGAAGCCCTACATTCAATAATACTAACCCTGTAATTGTAGTCGGGGAGCCTCAGGCCTTACCAGACTTTACCACTACAGTATACCGTAATCTGCTGTGCTAAAGGCAGCTTAATGAATTTCTATGAATGATTGCTGTTCAAAATGGGGAGATTACAAAGGCAAACGGCATGCCAAAGAGTTTAAAGTTGAAGAGGTCAAACAAGTCACTGACCATGGATATTCGGCTAATTAGGTCGCATTGCGTCGGGGTATGACAGCAAGAAAACAGTCAGCCCATCATCTGCTAAATTCGAGGAAAGATATTTCTAGAGAAACAAAAAATCTAGTGGGTTCTTGGGAGTCCAGAAATTAGGGTAGTTCTTTGATACAAAACCCATCCCAAACATTCCTCTAACCCAACAACTATCAGCAACGTAAACCTCAGAGTAAACCTCAGAAGTTTTTCTTACAATATCATATTCAACTTTATACTCAGGAATAAGGGATTTTAATTTACTACCTGTAAATATACAGTCATTATTAGTGGGTTTCGTTACAGTTTTAGCATAAATCTTATTTGGAGTTTTGCGCTTATTGTCTAGCTGAATAAGTAACTCAGGCTGATTAATTCCTCCTCTCTCAGTGTTTAAGAAAATACATTTATACTGCTTTTCATGTTCTTCTGTAATTGACTTTGACCAACCTTTACTATCTCCACCTTTACATTGAAAACTTGATTTTATAAGAGTGGATATATTTGCACCATCATCATGCATATTTAAAACTTCGGAGTTATAATAACTAAATGTTTTTGAAGGGACTACTGTTGCTTTATTACAGTATAAAACTGTTTTTACCTCTTTATAACAAGCTTGAGCATAGGATTTATGTTCATTATCTGATAACTCGACTGAGTGGCTTGTAATTGGAAATACAAAAAGAAAAGTTTTAAATAATATTTTTAACATAATATGAATTATCATTGACTATAATTATCAGAATTACCCCCCTATTGAGCTCTGTAATTATTAATGGCTATCGAGTTATAACAAATTCCAATCTTATCAGCCCATTACTTACTTCTTCTATTCAGATAAATGTAAGCTTTATCGTTATTTCATTTAACTAGATTGCGCCTTATTAGGACCTCTGTATCACATTCTAAGAGGATATTATCCACATGGATTGTAATGTGTGATTTTTCATAGATATGCTCTTAGCTTGATCTGCAAGTCGCTTAGCCTATGAGTATGAAAGGCAACATTGAGAACAACTGAGAAGTGTCTAAATTATTGGTGTCGATTCATATTGAGTAACTTCTATGTATTATATAGTATTAAAAATAAATCAAGGGTTTCATGTTATGTCGTTTTTTGTTGGCCTATTAATTTTTCTTTCTATTGTGTATTTTTTTAAAGGTGTTATCAGTGGAAAGGATAAAGACTTTTATATGTGGTTAGTATTGGGAGCTCTTTTATTGGTAACAGGTATCTTTATTTAGAGTGGGTATATCTGAAGCTAAGCAAGCGGTGTTTCATTATATTGAGATGGTTTATAATCCCACTTGCCGACATACAAAAAATACTAGGGTATCGCCAAACAACTTTGAGTGCGACTTGTTCCAACGAGTCGTGAAAGTTCGGTGTTAAGTCCATTTGTTTACCTAGGTGGGTAGATGTTAGTGTCAAGTATCTAGTTGTCGTCGCATCCATGCGGCTTTACTAGATTTGACGTAACAGTTCAGCTAAGTAGCTGTTTAGCTTATGTGAGTTGCTGTAAGCTTCAGTGATGCAGCTAAAATCTTCCTCTGAACCAACAATATGGATCTAAATTTATGCTCTTGTAATTTAAGTATACAGCCATGCTCTATCAACGATTTTGCCTTTCTGTAATGCAATAATTGAGGCATTACGTGCAGTAGAAGGATGGTGAAATAAAATTTAAAATATGGTGGTTTTAAAATTAATTGTTGCTACTGCTAATTATTACAATTAAGTTATCTCCCCAAAAAATATATCAAAGGTAAAATATGAAAGGATGGGTATACATAGCTAGTAATGAATCAATGAAAGGTATTGTGAAAATTGGTAGTACATCTAAAGATCCATCGAATCGTATGCGTGAACTAAGCAATACTAGTGTTCCAACACCATTTAAATGTGAATATTCAGCCTTGGTAGAAAATTATGAAAAGACTGAAAAAAAACTTCATCACTACTTTAATGAATATAGAGTGCAAGGTAATAGAGAATTCTTTAGTGTTGAAATAGAAATGGTCGTTATCCGACTAAGGGATTTTGCGAAAATTTATTTCGAAGATTCTCTTAAGATTTCTAATCTTAAAATTGAGGAAATGGAAATTTCTAAAAAAAACAAAGTTAACGAAATAAAACAAAAGGTTCAGCAGGAACAACTAAAAGTCGCAGAGAATAATGCTCATTCTTGCATGGATTATTTAAGGCTCATGGCATGTGATTATTTTTATTGCAAAGAAAAAATTAATAAAGTACTGAAAAAAAGGGATCCTAAATTTGAATTGCATCAACTCAAAAATATTAAAATTGAAGAGAAATATAAATATTCATTTACTGAAGCGCTTGCAACAATTTTTCATGATATAAAACCAAAAGATAGAAGAGTATATGGTTTAACAACATACGAAAGTGGAACACTTTTTATAGCTGAGCTTGGTGGTTTTTTTAAGAATAAATACAAATCTGGTTTTGGAGTATATGTTCATCATTCTGGCTGTTTGTTCATTGGATCCCACAAAAAGACAAGTGGTTTAGATGGTCACGGTCTGTTTATGGATCGCGATAAAGGTATTTTTTTAGGGAAATGGTCAAATCATGAAAAGATTTCTGGAGTAAATATATCTGGGAATCAAACTAAACTTCAGGTTTTTGAAAGTGGTAAGTTATTATTAGAAAGTGACTCGAACATCATTAGTTTTAACGATACATGCCAATACATACGCGACCCTTTAAAAGCTAAATTATGAATTCAGTTTAGTACTGCAGTTGTAAGATTTAATTAACTCTTTGCTCTCAATATTTTAGTTATATTGGGCGTTAATTTTGAAGAAGTTCATCGTGTAATCCCCCCTCCATTACCGGAACAAACCTAGAGATATGTAGATAGTATCAATACAGATGTACTAAGAATATTTCTTATATCAAAATACAAAAGTGATGCTAATGTTATTTATATCTTTAATTAATAAAGAAAATAGCTATGAAGGAAAGTATAGAAGAGTTAGCTGGTATCTGGCATACATATTTAAACAAAGTACACGAAGACAAATCAGAAAGAGCATATGAACTAATTTATAATGTATTACCGGCAGAGTTAGGTTTTATAACACCTAAAGATTCTAATCTACTAGTTGGCTCCTCAGGAGGAACCGGAAGGATCACCGCTGGACCATGGTTTGCAACATTTGATAAAAGAGTAACTACAAAGCCTACTGAGGGTCTGTATGTGGTCTTTTTATTCTCTGTTGATATGTCACGTTTAGTTCTCCAATTAGGATTAGCTACAACTCAATTTACTAACTTTCATGGCTCAGGTCAGAAAGGTCTCGACTTTATTAATAGCGCATCTGGAGCTGTCAGGAAATCTCTTACAGGGCTTCTGAGTTCAAATAGATTCAATAGAATAAAGTCAAGACTAAGCTATAAACCATCTGATTTAAAAACAAGCAAATCAAATAAGTTACAAATAGCATATGAACAGGCTTCAGTACTAAATATATCTTATGAAATTAAGAACCTTAACAATAAAACATTGGTTGAAGATTATATAGATATTCTTAGCTTGTATACGACGGCAATTGACGTTGATGTGATACCTTCTATTGATACTCTCTTGTGCCAAACTATCGACAGCTCAAATGCGCCAGGAGCTAATATATCGAGTTTAAAGGTTACTGAGTTTGAACCTAGAATAAAGAAAACACAACTGAACTCTAACTCACCTAGAATTAACTTTAGAACCAAATTGGGTGTAAAAGCCAATACCAAAGCTATAGGTGACATAGGAGAGCAAGTTGTCTTAAAGTTTGAAAAAGAGAAACTTATCAATGCAGGAAGAGCTGACTTGGCAGATAGAGTTGTTCATGAAGAAGCTGAAAATAACTATCCTGGCTGGGACATAACCTCCTTTAATATAGATGGCTCTCCAATACAAATCGAAGTTAAAGCTACTACTTCAACATCTATTAACAGTCCAATACTTACAGCTAATGAATGGTCTGCTGCTATTATTAAAGGAGATTCTTACTATATATACCTCGTAACTGGAGTAAAAAAAGGTAAAGCCGATAAGATTGAGATATTGCAGAACCCTCATAGATTATCTTCATCAAAAGACATTTCACTAGAGGTGCACTCATATCAATTAAAGTTATATTAGTTTCCCTAATAGTCTCAGAACATTTCTTATATCAAAATACTAAAGTGATGCTATTAAAAAGAAATGGGGCTTAATGATTGCTTTAGATAAAGAGGATGAGCTGGACTACCTGTTATGTTTAGCTTCATTGCGTACAACTTGTCAAACATCGATAAAACTTCCTCATCTCTTCCAAGGTGCTCCCCATGATTACCCCAGCCACATACTATCTTATCAACTTGGTTACTCATGAGCTTTAGATGATGATTATTCAAAGGACCTATTGGGTCTTTAGCTTTCTTCATGTCTAATGGCTCTGTTGCTCTGTAAGCAAACAAATTACCCATAACCAAACCACCATAACCCCAGTTGCTAGCGTATTTAATGCACTTTAATAGAGTAGGGTCATCATTCTTATGGTCAGCAGTAGATGGATTTAAACAAATAAACATTACCATGGGCAAGGAGGTATCCCATACCCTCGTTAATTGATAACGGTATAGTTGATTATCAGAAACTATTGCATCTTTAATCATTTAAACATCCAAAGCTCGAGAGTGTTCTTTCAGCCAAAGCCTTTTCTCTTTCCAATTAGGGCAATACTTAGTAACAAGTGCCCAGAATTCTTTAGAATGATTCATATGGGTAAGATGGCATAGTTCATGTACAACGACATAATCAATCACTGATTGTGGTGCAAACATGATTCTCCAGTTATATGATATACCCTGAATAGAATTACAATCCCCCCACTTACTCCTATAACTCTTAATAGAAATTGAGCTATAACCTACACCGATTTTACTAGCCCAATACTTACTTCTTCTATTTAGATAGATTCGAGCTTTATCAGTATACCAATCAACTAATTGCGCCTTATCAGAGCCTCTG
>Ga0233426_10003998_pt1 | contig 11247 bp, 10 predicted proteins | sample SI_118_April2016_6_FD_179875 | JGI IMG/M metagenome (GOLD analysis project Ga0233426, IMG submission 179875) | Seawater microbial communities from Saanich Inlet, British Columbia, Canada - SI_118_April2016_10_MG | ecosystem: Environmental > Aquatic > Marine > Inlet | place: Canada: British... | reverse complement strand
TTGACACTATTAATGATGTTACTAAGGAAGATGAAAAAAGTCCTATGATGGAATTAAAATTTAATAGGTCGAAAGTATATTGGGACAAAATTGATAAGTTAGCGAGTACAATTGCTCAAATCGGAGAAGAAAAATCAAATACAAGTCCGGCTATTATTGGTGTTTCTGAAGTTGAAAACCTAAGTGTTTTAGAAGACCTCATACACTCAAAACATTTAGTTAAAAAAGACTACGGAATTGTTCATTATGACTCTCCAGACAAAAGAGGAATTGATGTTGCGCTGTTATATCAAAAAAAGTATTTTAAACCAATCCATCACGAAGTATTTAATCCTAATATTTTTAGAAATAACTTTAAAGTTTATACAAGAGATCAACTTTTAGTTTCCGGTTACTTAGATGATGAGTTAATACACCTAATTGTAAATCATTGGCCTTCTAGAAGAGGTGGTGAAGCTGCGAGTAGACCTTCTAGAGAAAAAGCTGCTTATCAAAATTTAAAAATAATAGAACAAGTCAAAAAACAAGATCCAAAAGCAAAAATCTTAGTTATGGGAGATTTTAATGATGACCCCACAAATTCGAGTTTTAAGAACGTATTAAAAACAAAAAGTAAAAAGAAAAATGTAACTGAAGGAGATTTATTTAATCCTTATGAAGATATGTTTAGAAGAGGGTTTAACACGTTAAAATACAGAGATAAGATAAACTTATTTGATATGATTTATTTTACGTCTCCTTTATTAGATAAGGGTGAAAAAGATTTTTCTACTTATAAAATGTTTAAAGCAATGGTTTTTAACAAAAGTTTTTTAACTACAAAAAAAGGGAAATATAAAGGATATCCTTTTAGAAGTTTTTCTAACGGAAACTACACAGGTGGTTACTCAGATCATTACCCTGTTTACATGTATTTAATTAAAGAAAAGCAATAAACTACACTTGTTTAAAAAAAACAAAACCCCGTAACTTAAAAGTTACGGGGTTTTTTGATAAAAAATTATTGCCTTATTATATTATAAAAATTAATCTTTTGACGATTTAAATCTATAATATAAGTATGTGTAAGCATCACGAGGTATAATTGTAATCCACTTTTTGTGTTTTAAATACCATTTAAAACGAATAGAATTCATCCCTTTTGTTAAATATGATGCAATAAAAGGATGTACATGCAATTGTATCTTTTTCTTTTTAGATTTTAACATATACTTCTCTAAATCTGCCTCAAGTTTGTCTAACAAAACTATTGGTGCTTCTACTTCTCCATTTTTGTTTGGATTGGGTTCGGTAGTTTTTATACTCAACTCAGGTCTTACTCTTTGTCTTGTAATTTGTACCAATCCAAATTTACTTGGAGGTAATATTTTGTGCTTTGTTCTATCTAAAGCCATTTGGTCTTTTAAATGCTGATACAGTTTATTTCTGTTTTCAGATTTATGCATATCAATAAAATCTACAACTATAATTCCGCCCATATCACGCAGTTGTAATTGTCGTGCTATTTCTGTAGCTGAAATTAGATTTACTTCTAATGCTGTATCTTCTTGAGAACCTGCTTTATTAGAACGGTTTCCGCTATTAACATCAATAACATGCAAAGCTTCGGTATGCTCTATAACTAAATAGGCACCTCTACTCATTGAAACTGTTTTACCAAATGATGTTTTAATTTGTCTTTCTATTCCATACTTTTCAAAAATAGGAGTTTCGGACTTATGCAATTTTACAATTTTTTCCTTTTCTGGATAAATTTCTTGCAAATACTCTTTAATTTCTACTGCCAAAGTTTCATCATTTGTTACAATACTAGTGAAAGAATCATTCATTACATCTCTTAAAATTGAAGATGCTCTGTTTAACTCGCTTAAAATCTTTGTTGGTGTGTTTGTATTTGGTATACTTTTACACATTTTTTGCCAACGTTTTAAAGAGTTTTGCAAATCTTTATCTAATTCTGCAACTTTTTTTCCTTCGGCGACAGTTCTTAAAATAACACCAAAACCTTTCGGCTTAATGCTTTTTGCTAATCTTTTTAAACGTTCTTTTTCTTTTGGGTCTGCTATTTTTTGAGAAACAGAAACTCGGTTAGAAAAAGGAACTAAAACCAAAAATCTACCTGCTATAGACAACTCAGAACTTAATCTGGGTCCTTTTGTAGAAATTGGTTCTTTTACAATCTGTACTAATAGGTTTTGCCCTGTTTTTAGTACTTGATTAATACTACCGTCTTTGTTAATGTCTTCTTCCTTTCGGAAGTTACTTAAAGTGAAATCTTTATACTTACCTGTGCTTACTTTCTTAATGAACGAATTTAATGAGTTTACTTGCGCACCTAGATCATGATAATGTAAAAACCCATCTTTTGGGTAACCTACATTTACAAAGGCTGCATTTAAACCAGTCAACACTTTTCCTATTTTGGCTAAAAAAATATCGCCAACAGAAAATTTGTTATCACTAGTTTCATTATTTAATTCAATAAGTTTTCCATCTCTTAATAAGGCAAAATCAATATCAGATGAATTTGAACGAATTATTAATTCTGTTTTCATACTGAAATGGTTTTAACTCTACACTTAATTGTGTAGATGGGTTAATATTGTCAGGTATTCTGTAAATACCGTTTGAGGTTAGTTTAACCTCTGATGTCAATGAACTTTTTTGTTTTTTTGCTTAACTATAAACGAAAAAGTAAGCTTATGCTTACTTTTTCTTGTGTCTATTTGCTCTTGCTCTTTTCTTTCTTTTGTGTGTCGAGATTTTTGCTCTCTTTCTTTTTTTACCGCTTGGCATAATGTTCTGTTGTTTTTTAAACCTTTTTTAGGCTTAGATTAATATTTTGTTACTTAACTGCTACTTTACTTTTTACTCCTTCAGTAAAAGTTTTAGCTGGCTTAAAAGCAGGAATGTTGTGCGCAGGAATTTTAATAGTTGTATTCTTAGAAATATTTCTACCAGTCTTTTCTGCTCTTGTTTTTATAATAAAACTTCCAAAACCTCTTAAGTAAACGTTATCTCCATTTTCTAATGCGTCTTTTACTTCAGTCATGAATGCTTCAACAGTTGCTAACACATCTGTCTTTTCTATTCCTGATTTATCTGAAATTTTTGATACGATATCTGCTTTCGTCATGTCTCTTTTTTTACTATTTTTTTATTAAATTACTCTCAAAAATGCGGATGCAAATATATGATAATTAATCAATTCCAAAAATAATAACACTTAATTTTATTTGAATTTTATAATGTATTATTGCAAATCGATTTTTAAACAATGAAATTCTCTAACACATTAATTTACTGGTATTTACAAAATAGACGAGAATTACCATGGCGCAAAACTAAAAACCCATACTTTATTTGGTTAAGTGAAATTATGCTTCAGCAAACAAGAGTTGCTCAAGGAATGGCATATTATTTAAAATTTACCAGCACGTTTCCTACTGTTTTTGATCTCGCTAAAGCGGATGAAAGTACCGTTTTAAAAATGTGGCAAGGTCTCGGGTATTACTCAAGAGCCAGAAACCTTCATTTTTCAGCAAAATTAATTGCAAACGAATTTAATGGTGAATTTCCATCAACGTTTAGTGAAATCATAAAATTAAAAGGAATTGGAGATTATACAGCTTCTGCAATTGCTTCAATTTGCTTTGATGAACCAACTGCCGTAGTAGACGGAAATGTTTACAGAGTGCTTTCTCGTTACTTCGGTATTAAAACACCTATAAACTCATCGGCAGGAATTAAAGAGTTTAAATTGTTAGCACAATCATTAATTGACAAAAATAAAGCTGGCACTTTTAATCAAGCAATTATGGATTTTGGTGCACTTCATTGCAAACCTCAAAATCCATTATGCGATACTTGTCCTTTTTCTGATAGCTGTTATGCTTTAGAGAAAAAATTAACAAAAGAACTTCCTGTAAAAGAAAAAAAAATCAAAGTTAGAAAACGATATTTTAATTTTTTAGTCATAAAAACTAAAAACGATAGCACTATTTTATCAGAAAGAAAAGGGAAAGGTATTTGGCAAGGTCTTTATCAATTTCCATTAATAGAATCTGAAAAAACTATTAATAAAGAAGAACTTATTTTATCTGAAGATTTTATAAATTTATTTCCTTCAAAAACAACACTATCTCTTTTTAATAAAAAGGAAATTATACACAAACTATCTCACCAACATTTATACACACAATTCTGGATTGTAGAAACAAAAAACTCACCAGAAATTAATATTAACTGGAGTGAAATTGAAAAATATCCTGTACCTATTTTAATCGCAAATTTTTTAGAAGCATATCAAAATAAAAAGTAACTGATATTTTTAGTACTTTTGATAGAAGAAAAAGCAAGCTATGGCAGGAACAATAAACAAAGTAATTTTAATTGGTAACTTGGGCGACGACGTTAAAATGCATTATTTTGATGATCAAAATTGTGTTGGAAGATTTCCAATTGCGACCTCAGAAAGCTACACGAATAAACAAACAGGAGAAAAAGTTACTTCAACGGATTGGCACAATATTGTTGTTAGAAACGGATTGGCAAAAGTTTGTGAGAAATATTTAACCAAAGGAGATAAAGTATATATTGAAGGAAAATTAAAAAATCGTCAGTGGGAACAAGATGGAGTTAAGCGTTATTCTACAGAAATTCAAGTCAATGAAATGACAATGTTATCCACTAAAAAAAATACCTCCACAACAAACACAACTCAGCCAAATCAGCAACAACCTTCTAGTCTAACTCCAAAAGCTCCAGTAATAGAAGAAAATGACGATTTACCCTTTTAATTAACCAAAACTATAACAATTGGACCCAGATCCCGAAATTTTGTTTTTACTTTTTGCATCTATTGATATATTAACAACATTTAATACTATTATTCTAATTGTTTTATTAATAAGTTCTGCCCTCGTTTCTGGAACAGAGGTGGCGTTTTTCTCTCTTTCACAAACCGATTTAAATGAGCTCTCTAATAACGGAAAAGAAGAGAATATTATCGTAAAGTTATTAGAAAAACCAAGAAAATTATTAGCAACGATATTAATTACAAATAATTTTATAAATATTCTAATTGTTCTACTATTTGCCTCTTTATCAAAAACATTATTCGGTAGTTTTGATTTAAAATTACCTATACTTTCATTCGAAATTTCAATTCGTTTTCTTTTAGAAATTGTGCTGGTAACTTTCCTAATTTTATTGTTTGGAGAAGTTTTACCAAAAATTTACGCTTCTAGAAATGCCCTTGGTTTTTCTAAAAAAATGGCTAAATTTATTCAAACAACAAATAAACTATTGACTCCATTTAGTTTACCGTTAATTACACTAACAAAATGGATTGAAAATAAGTTAGGAAGTAAAAACTCTAACTTTTCTGTAGAAACATTGTCACAAGCATTAGAATTAACTTCCGATGGAGCTACAACAAAAGATGAACAAAAAATTCTTGAAGGAATTGTAAATTTTGGAAATACCGAAACCGTGCAAATCATGAAGCCTCGTATCGATATTTTTGCAATTTCTAATGACGAAACTTATGAAGATGTTTTAAGTAAAATTCTGATAAACGGTTACTCTAGAAATCCAATTTATAAAGATAATGTTGATAATATTATTGGTGTCTTATACGCAAAAGATCTACTAGCTCACTTAGACAAAACCACATTTAAATGGCAATCTTTATTGAGAGAACCCTTTTTTGTGCCTGAAAACAAAAAACTAGATGATCTATTAGTTGATTTTAGGGAAAAGAAAAACCACTTAGCAATCGTTGTTGATGAATACGGAGGAACCAGTGGTTTAGTAACCTTAGAGGATGTAATTGAAGAAATTGTAGGAGATATAAATGATGAGTTTGATGATGATGATTTGTCTTACTCTAAAATTGATGAAAACAATTATGTTTTTGAAGGCAAAACTTCAATTAAAGATTTTTGCCGAGTTTTAGACGATGAAGATGAAGCCATTTTTGAACAAGCAAAAGGAGAAAGCGAAACATTAGCAGGATTCATTTTAGAAATTTATGGGAAATTCCCTAAAAAAAGTGAGAAAATAAATTTTAAAAATTATACGTTTACAATTGAAGTTTTAGATAAAAAACGTATCAAACAAGTTAAAGCAACAAGAAATGCGTAACCTAATTTTATTAACAATATTGAGCATCTTCGTATCTTGTAATGAAGACGTTTTACCAAAACCTAAAGCGTACTTAAGTTTAAAGTATCCCAAAAAATCATATAAAAAACTAGAGTTAAAAAGACCTTATTCTTTTGAGTTTTTAAAAAACACAATTGTAATTAACGATGCTAAAAACTGGCTAAAAATTAAATATCCTGAATTAAAAGCATCGATAGACATTACCTACAGACCAGTAAGCAACAACTTAAAAGAACTTTTAACAGAAGCAGAGAAATTAGTTTTTAAACACACATTAAAGGCAGAACAAATAATACCAAAAGATTTTGTAAACCCAAAGAAAAGAGTCTTTGGGAGTTTATATGAAATTACAGGAAACGCTGCTTCTCAAATTCAGTTTCATATTACAGACAGCACAAATAACTTTTTAAAAGGTTCTTTGTATTTCTATGCAAAACCCAACTACGATTCTATTTTACCAGCTGTAGCTTACATTAAAGAAGATATTTTACACCTTGTAGAAACTTTAGAATGGAAACATTAAGAAACTCTTTAAGCTACCTTTTTAATCTTAAACAATAAACACTCACTGTATAAACAGAAACAAAACTTTTGTCTTCTATTTTTTTTCATCAATTTTGCCTAATAATAAGATTTACAGTCTAAGAAATGGAAAATTCACACGGAAAAAACTTATCTCTTTTACTTTTATCAACTATTTTTATAAGTACATCTGGAGTTTTAGGGAGATATATTGATTTATCTCCAGAAGCAATTATTTTATGTAGAGCTATTTTTTCCGGTATATTTATTTATATTTTTTGCCGGATAAAGAAAATAAATTTAAAAATCGCAACTAAAAAAGATAGGCATTCTTTTGCTGTAAGTGGTTTTTTTATGGCTGCGCACTGGGTTACTTATTTTTACGCATTAAAATTATCTAATGTGGCAATCGGTATGCTATCAATGTTTACTTTTCCTGTAATTACTGCTTTATTAGAACCTTTTTTTACCAAAGAAAAATTAAACCTATCACATGTTTTTTTAGCTTTTTTGGTTTTAATTGGAGTGTATATGCTCGTTCCAGAATTTTCAACAGAAAATGATCAATTAAAAGGAATTTTATTCGGAATTTTTTCCGCCCTTTGCTACTCACTTAGAAATCTAACTTTAAAAAAGCATGTAAAAGATTACAACGGAAGCATGTTAATGCTACACCAAATGATTATTGTTTCGGTATTATTGTTTCCTGTTTTATTTTTTAGTGATTTCTCTAATTTAGAAAGTCAACTACCTCTTTTATTACTAGTTGCTTTATTAACAACTGCAATTGGTCATACCATGTTAGTGAATTCTTTACAACACTTTTCTGTTTCTACAGCTAGTATTATTAGTAGTGTTCAACCAATTTTCGGAATTATAATTGCTTATATATTTGTAAACGAAATACCTAGCTTTAACACTTATATTGGTGGAAGTCTCATTTTATTAACGGTTGTTATTGAGAGTATTAGAAGTAGAAAGTAAACTTTTTTAGATTATTAATTTACTTACTTTAAATGTGTATTTTTAAAAGGGATAGCCAAGTGGTCTCTAAAAAAATGCTTCGTTTCTCGAAATGACAGATGGCAACCAAACAAGTTTAGCCCTGATTGAACGGTTTGTTTGAGCTCTTTTTTTAGTTTTCGAAAAAAAGCGAGTAGTGAAAGCAGGAAATGGCTTCTAAAAAAACTATTTGCTACTAATATCTAAATAGTTACGTTTTACGAAAATTAGAATAGTTTCTAAAATTTCTCCCATGTTTTGACATTTTTTAAACTCAACATCACCAACATAATCTATTAAGTCTTGCTTTAAACGCTCTACATGTTTTGGAAAAGAAATAGTGTCCTGTTTCATACATCTAATTATGTGCTGAATTCTATCAGGAGAACTAATCATTCTTTTAGCAATATAAGAACGCTCTTCTATTTTATATTGATTCACAGAGCTGTTTTCCAGCTTTTTACCAACCATCTGCATCATATTAAAATTCTCTTTCATAAACTGCAAATTGTACACTTTTAAATTCCCTTCAAAAGATTGTTGGTCAAAATCTATAGCTCTGATTTTATAAATAATTTGATCAAAATCATGAATTGGTGTTACCACATAATTATAAGAACGCATATCACCTAAAAGACGTATTAAGCATCTTTCTTTAAATTTTACAAATTCTTTTGCAATTTGCGCTTTCTGTGGTTTCGTGCAGTTTGGTAGAATATTCTCAATAAAATCGTCTCCAGGAATTCCTGAAATGTGTTCTTCAATTAAAGTGTCTTTAAACACCAAATAATTCATTGTATACGGAGATAATATATGTTCTAACTCTAAACCATAAACACGAGAAGCGTCGGCCTGTTTTACATAGAAATAAGTAAAATTGTCGTTTAAAATATTTCTAACCTTTATTCTAAATGGTTTCGAATTACCAAACGTACAAAAGTCAATAGCGTCAATATTTAAATAGGGTATGGTTTTTTTATTACCATCTGAATGCAGTAAAGTATATATTTTTTTTAAGCTTAAATCTATTTCCTGTCTTTCCAATTCCGAGTAATAAGTTCTTACCCAAAGAGTATCTACATCATTTTTATCAAACACCGAAATTGCGCCCTGAAAACGCAATAAATCATCATATAAAATACTTATTTTAGTACTTCTATTATGTTTTTTTAAAAAAGCTGCCAACAATTTACTTATCGGAAAAGTTGGTTTTTTTTTTGAAATCAGTTTTTGATTTTCAGCCATTATTTTATCTAAATATTAACAAAAATAAGGAATATTAAAAGACTCTATGCTATTTCAAACATCTTTCCTGGCAATGGTTTTGTTATTCCTTTTAATTCCATTTGCAATAAAATGGATGATAATTGAAAAATAGGAATATTGCATTCCAAAGAAATAACATCTAATAGTTGCTGTCCTTTTTCATGTAATAAATCATGAATCTTTTGTTCAGTTTCATTCAATTCCACAAATAACTGTTTTTGAATTGGTTTTGGTTTTTGTTGCACATCCCAATTTAGCATTTTCACAACATCTGCTGCCGAATTTAATAAATGTGCTTTGTTATTTCTAATTAAATTATTGCAGCCCCTGCTATAAATGTCTGATGTTCTTCCAGGTACTGAAAAAACATCCTTGTTATAAGAATTTGCAATATCTGCAGTTACCAGCGAACCTCCTTTTGATGCGGATTCTATAATTATTGTTGCAGAAGAAATACCTGCAACAATTCTATTTCGTTTTAAAAAATTTTCTCTTAACGGAGCTTCTTCACTCCAGAACTCGGTTAAGAAACCTCCGTTTTCATTTACCTGATTTATATATTTCTTATGCACTTTCGGATAAATTTGCTCAAAACCGTGAGCCAAAACTGCAATAGTTTGCAAATTATTATCTAATGCTGCCTTATGTGCACAAATATCTACTCCGTAAGCAAAACCACTTACAATAATTGGGTTGTACTCTGAAATTTCTTGTATAAATTGATTACAAAAATCGCGCCCATAAGAACTTATGTTTCTTGTACCAACAATAGAAATAATTTTTTTGTTAGAGAAATCTAAATTACCGTCTTTAAATAATAATATCGGGCCATCTATGCAATGTTGAAGATTTACAGGGTAATTATCCTCTAAAAAATAAGAGTAAGAAATATTATTTTCTTGAATGTATTTTAGTTCTTGTTCTGCTAATTTGACATTTTCTTCATCAAAAAGATGCTTTAAAGCATAATTTCCTACTCCGTTTATTTTTGATAAGACTGTCGCTTTTTCTTTAAATATTTGACAGACATCTCCCACATTTACAATGAGTTTCTTTGCCAAAATATCTCCTATAGCTTTACTCTTTTGCAATCTTAAGATTGCAAGTAATTCTTCTTCTTTCAATAGATAACAATTTGAGAAACAAGATATAAAAAAATTGTTGATAATTATTAGAGAACTTTTCTTTAAAAAAGATCAAAAAGTATATATTTGTTAAGATGACATTAGCTACCTACATAAACGATTTACTATACAGATACGATTGCGTAATAGTGCCAGACTTTGGCGGGTTTGTAACCAACAGAATTGGTGCAAAAGTGAATAATTATACACATACTTTTACGCCACCAAAAAAGCTAATTACATTTAACAAATTGTTAAAGCATAACGATGGTTTATTAGCAAATTACATAGCTTCTGCAGAAAATATTTCTTTCGAAAAGGCTTCTACCGCTATTTCTTTGGCCGTAATTAAATGGCAAAATGAATTACAATCTAAATCTGTAGAAATTGATAAGTTAGGTGTTTTATCACTAAATAAAGAAAGACAAATTATTTTTGAACCTACTAATTCTGTCAACTACTTAACAGAATCTTTTGGTTTATCAACTGTGGTATCTTCTGCTATTTCTAGATACACAGAACAAGTAAAACCTTTAATTCCTGCGACTGTAGATGAAAAGAAAAAAGGCATTCCTTCATTTATAAAATATGCCGCAACTGCTGCAATCTTATTAACATTAAGTATATCTGGATATAAAGGTTATCAAGAAAATGAACAAAAAGAAGCTTTAGCTGTTCAAGAAAAAGCGATTCAAAAAAAGATACAATCTGCTACCTTTATAATTTCTAACCCTTTACCAACAATTAACTTAAATGTTATTAAAGAAAAAGCAAAACCATTTCATGTTATTGCTGGCGCTTTTCAATTTATAGAAAATGCAGAAAAAAAAGTAGCCCAATTAAAAGCAAAAGGTTTTGATGCAAAAGTAGTTGGTGTTAATAACTGGGGCTTAACTCAAGTAGCCTTTAATAGTTATTCAGATCGAAATGAAGCTACAAATAACCTTTACAAAATTCAAAAAACGGTATCAAAAGATGCTTGGTTATTGATTAAAGAATAAGACTTATTCTATTTTTTTGCTGCTTTTAAACTTCACCTTTAGATAATTGATCACTATCTTGTTAAAAAATATTTTTTGATGGAGACTAAAACACCCAAAGAATCTTTAACCATACTTACCGACTTAGTTTTACCTGGTGAAACTAATTATCTAGACAACCTTTT
>Ga0233426_10003997_pt1 | contig 11251 bp, 10 predicted proteins | sample SI_118_April2016_6_FD_179875 | JGI IMG/M metagenome (GOLD analysis project Ga0233426, IMG submission 179875) | Seawater microbial communities from Saanich Inlet, British Columbia, Canada - SI_118_April2016_10_MG | ecosystem: Environmental > Aquatic > Marine > Inlet | place: Canada: British... | reverse complement strand
AGATATGCAAAAAGTTCGTTTTTACAACCTGCCTACAAAAACCTTATCCGCAAAAGCGGTCAAAGATTGGGTTGTTAAATTAGCCAATCACTATGAAGTGCAAATTGACAATTTTGCGGTTAACTTCATAAATAAAGAACAAATGTTAGAAATGAACCAAAAGTATCTTAATCACGATACACATACCGACATTTTGACCTTCGACTATGGTAATCAGCACTTTATAAATGCGGAGCTATTTGTGTCAGAGTACATGTGTTCCCTTAATGCCGAAGAAAACGCTCAAACTATTGAAAATGAGACGCTTAGACTTATATCACATGGTTTCCTACACACGTTAGGTTTTTCTGACAAAAAGCTAGACCAAAAAATATTAATGACAGAACAAGAGGATTTGTGCCTTTCAATGTTCCACGTGAAACAATAAATATGTTTAAATCCACTTATGACGTTATTGTTGTTGGAGCAGGACATGCTGGCGCAGAAGCCGCAGCCGCTTCCGCAAACATGGGCTCCAAAACGCTTTTGGTAACCATGAACCTACAGACCATTGGCCAGATGTCATGCAACCCGGCTATGGGAGGAATTGCCAAAGGGCAAATTGTTCGTGAGATAGATGCGCTTGGTGGGTACAGCGGAATTGTTTCAGACGTAAGCGCCATTCAATTTAAAATGCTCAACCGATCAAAGGGTCCTGCTATGTGGAGCCCTAGGGCTCAGTCCGACCGAATGATGTTCGCTCAGGCTTGGCGCGACCGTCTTGAGCAAACCCCTAACCTTGATTTTTATCAAGAAATGGTTGAAGACTTATTGTTTGAGGATGACTGCGTTGTGGGCGTTGTTACAAGTTTAGGATTAAAGATCTATTCGAAGACCGTCGTTTTAACCAACGGAACCTTTTTGAATGGACTCATACATATAGGCGACAAAAACTTTGGCGGAGGAAGAGCAGGCGAAAGTGCATCCACAGGATTAACCTCAACTCTTTTAGAGCGCGGTTTTGAGTCAGGCAGAATGAAAACAGGAACACCCCCAAGAGTAGATGGTCGTTCTCTTGATTTTGATCTTATGGAAGAACAGCCAGGAGATTTGGACCCTGTTAAGTTTAGCTATTCTACCGAGACAAAGCCTTTAACAAAACAAAGAAGCTGTCACATTACGTACACAAGTGATGAGGTCCATGACACGCTCAGAAAAGGATTTGATCGCTCGCCCATGTTCAACGGCAGCATAAAAAGTTTAGGCCCGAGATACTGTCCTTCTATTGAAGACAAGGTAAATAGGTTTGCAGATAAAAATAGACACCAGATATTTGTCGAACCTGAGGGGTGGAATACGGTTGAGTATTACATCAACGGTTTTTCTACTTCTTTGCCAGAAGACATTCAGTTTAACGCCTTGAGTAAGGTAAAAGGGTTTAAGAACGTCAAGTTCTTTCGCCCCGGTTATGCTATCGAATATGATTATTTTCCTCCAACACAACTAACCCACAGCTTACAAACAAAACTGGTAAAAGGGCTGTTTTTTGCTGGTCAAATAAATGGGACTACGGGTTATGAAGAAGCCGCCGCCCAGGGATTAATCGCAGGAATTAATGCACATCGCTATCACAACGAAGAATCCGCTTTTATTCTAAAGCGTAATGAGGCTTATATTGGGGTTTTGGTTGATGATTTAATTACAAAGGGGACAGAAGAGCCTTACAGAATGTTTACATCACGCGCGGAGTACCGAACTTTGTTAAGGCAGGATAACGCAGACATACGCCTAACTCCCATGGGTCATAACTTAGGCTTGGCCAGTGAAGAGCGTTTAATTGCGGTTAACATGAAAAACGAACACACGGCGCTATTAAAAGATTTCTACGAAAAAACAAGTGTGTTGCCAGAAGAGGCCAACACTTTTTTAGAACCTTTGGGATCATCCCCCATGAGGCAGTCTGATAAAATGATTAAAATATATTCGAGACCCGGCATAGGGCTAGAGCAAATGAAATCTATTCGCTCAGTTTCTGACTTTTTACACAAGCACCAAATAAACACAGACGTCCAGGAACAAGTAGAAGTACAAATAAAGTATTCTGGTTATATCGAGAAGGAGAAGCAAAACGCAGACAAGCTTAACCGTCTTGAGGCAGTTGCCATTCCCTCGTCTTTTAATTATGACCAGTTAGCATCTTTATCTCATGAAGCCAAAGAAAAGCTTAACAAGATAAGACCCAAAACCATATCCCAAGCTTCCCGAATTAGCGGGATTAAACCAAGCGACATAAGCGTTCTTTTGGTTAGCCTCGGAAGGTAATGTTTCACGTGGAACAAAAACAAGAATGATGACCAACAAGGTGTGCACAGTTAAAGACCATTTAGTTTCAGGAGAGACTTTCGACATCTTGTGGGACAAATCGAAAGGCTTTGCAAGGACGCATCCTCAGCCTTCAGAACAAAAACTAGGCTCTTATTACAATTCAACAGACTATATTTCTCATAATCAAAAAACACAACCCTTTGTTGGGCTTCTGTATCGGATAGCAAGAAGACAGATGTTCCGAATAAAAACAAGAATGTTTAAAAATGAGCTTTCTGATCAGGGCTCGATTTTGGACTATGGTTGCGGTACGGGTGATTTTTTACAATATGCCGCCTCTCAATCCTATAAAGTTTATGGGGTTGAAACTAACTCTGGAGCAAGAAAACAGGCCAATGAAAAGGGGTTTTTGGCGGTAGACTCTTGGGAGAAATTGCCAAACAACCAATTTGATTTAATTAGCCTGTGGCATGTTTTTGAGCATGTGTTAGATTTGGAAGCGTGTATAAACGAATTTAACCTACGCCTAAACAAAAACGGGACCCTGTTAATTGCGGTTCCCAATCTTAACTCTTACGACGCAAAACATTATAATGAATACTGGGCAGCTTACGACGCGCCTCGTCATTTATGGCACTTTCCACAAACAGGAATAATAAGCCTCATGGACTCTAAAGGGTTCGAACTGAAAGCAAAACACCCTTTAATTTTAGATGCGCTATACATATCATATGTTTCCGAAAAGCACAAGGGATCAAAAACACCCCTGATTAAAGGGGTTTTAAAAGGAATAGTTTCAAACCTTAAAGCAAAAAAATCAGGAGAATATTCGTCTCTGGTTTATATTTTCAAGAAAAAAAACTAGGCCTCTTTTTGGTTTAAAATGCGAGTCATTTTTAAAGCAAAGTCAGAAAAAAGAATCTTCCCATTCGCGTTCCTGTCGACGGCATAACAAGTTTGTTCCAATAATTCTACTAGCTTTTGCGCGTTTCCGCCATGCACAAAAGGAGCAAACTTTTCTAAACAGAAGCCCGTAAGGGATTGAAAATTTACCAAAGCTTCCGTTTGGTAAGAGACCAATAGCGCTTGTCTAATAAAACTAAGGCTGTACAATAGAAATTCCTTTTGTACAGTTCTCCCTAAAGCACCAACAGTATTTGCCCAAGTCATCAAATCAATAACTACACTTTTGTTCCCGCTAGCCTTAAAAGCTCCGCGTAAACAGGCAACAAAAAGCTCTTCATGCTCCCTTAATTGTTCTATGTTTTGGAAAGATTCGATTGCTTTTCCAAGACTTCCCTCGGAATTAGAAGCGTAGAAGCCAGCTAAATTTTCTTCACAACCTAGTTTTATTAAAGCAGCTTGAATCGCTTCAAGATCAATGGGCTTTAATGAGCTTATTTGACAACGCGATTGAATGGTTGGCAGTAGGTCTGATTCTGATTCTGCAACAAAAACAAAGAAAGTGTTTGCCGGAGGCTCTTCAATTAGCTTTAGCAGCTTATTGCTTGACTCAATACTTAGCTTTTCAACCCCCCAAATTACACAGACCTTAGCACCTCCTAGAAAAGATTTTAGACTCAATGATTTATACAATCGCTCTATCTCCTCAACACCAATATTTCCTTGTTTATTTTCAGATCCAATGGAGAGCATCCAGTCGTTTGAACTTCCGAAGGGACTACCGCAAATAAAAGACCTCCATTGTTCAATATAATCGCTACACTTTGGTTTACTAGTAACCAAAGGTGATGTTGCTACAGGAAAAAGAAAGTGTAAATCTGGATGCTCTAGAAAAAACGTCTCCTTTTTTCCGTTTCTTTTATTAGCCTCAATAGCTTCTTCCCCCCAGACCAACTGTAATGCTAAAGCAACAGCAAAAGGAAGACCTCCCCTCCCATATTCTCCCGCAAAGCACTGACTATGAGGAATTTGGCCTGAAACCAAAGAGGATTTTAATTGTTTTTTTAGGGTTTCTTGCCCTAGAATTTCATTGATAAACATAATCAAAGATAATCTAATTTTAATTTCATAAAGCTTTATACCGTAGAAGCCTTATGTTTCATTTTATTCTTTATTTTTGCATAAATTTAAAAAAATGAAGACCCTAGATAAGCTTTCGCTTAACAACGAGAAAGTATTAATACGAGTTGACTTCAATGTTCCTATAAACGAGGAAGGCAAAGCAACTGACGACACCAGAATTAGAGCCGCAAAACCAACCATAGACTATATCCTTTCAAAAGGAGGATGTTGTATTTTGATGTCTCATTTGGGCCGCCCTGACGGCAAAGACGCAAAATTTTCTTTAAAACAAATTCAACAAACAGTTTCAGACATCATCGAAGTCCCTGTTTTGTTTGCAGAGGACTGTATTGGCACAGAAACACAAACCTTAGCCAATAATCTTCAAAACGGGCAAGTTTTATTGCTAGAAAACCTTCGCTTTTATGACGAAGAAACTGCTGGAGATGAAACATTTGCTAAGCAATTATCCAAGCTTGGATCAGTTTATGTTAACGACGCATTTGGTACCGCACATAGAGCTCATGCATCAACAGCAATTATTGCTTCTTTTTTCAAAAACAAAAAAGCCTTTGGAAAATTATTAGAGCAAGAAGTTTTAGCAATAGACCAAGTAATGAAGACTGGCGAAAAGCCAGTTTTAGCTATTTTGGGAGGAGCTAAAGTTTCTTCAAAGATTACTATCATTGAGAATATTCTGGATAAAATTGACCACCTAATTATTGGGGGCGGGATGGCCTATACCTTCATCAAGGCAGCTGGCGGAAACATTGGAGACTCGCTTTGCGAAGACGAATATTTTCAATACACTAAAAATTTACTTAAACAAGCTGCCGACAAAAACGTTAAGATTCACCTACCAATTGATGTGGTTTGTACAGACGATTTTGCAAACGACGCAAACAGTCAAATTACCCCTATTGGATCAATACCCGAGCATTGGATGGGCTTGGATTCGGGCCCAGAAAGCATAGTTAAATTTGCAGCTGTAGTTGCTGAATCAAAAACAATTCTTTGGAATGGCCCCGTTGGAGTTTTTGAATTCGAAAACTTTTCTAAGGGAACTATTTCGCTAGGAGAAGCAATTGCACAGAGCACAACAAAAGGGGCTTTTTCTCTTGTTGGAGGAGGAGATTCTGTAGCGGCAGTGAAACAATTCGGTTTTGAAGACCGAGTAAGTTATGTTTCTACGGGAGGAGGAGCAATGCTAGAGAGCCTAGAAGGGAAAGACCTTCCGGGAATAGCAGCTTTAATGGATTAATAATCAAGGATTTTAATACCTGTTTATTGGAATGATTTTTGTTAATTATACTAAAGAACTTCTCAAATTGACACTATGAACAAAAAAATTCTGATTTTAGCTTTTATTTTTACTGCCTGCTCTTCCAAAAAAGACCAACGTTATGTCCCTGTTTCTAATGGAAACCTTAACCAAGTTACTGTAGTTATGGGTAACGAAGAGTGGAATGGAGTGCTAGGAGAAACCGTTCGAAACGAAATCGCGACTATTTACGAAGGGCTTCCAATGGACGAGCCTCGTTTCTCATTAAAGCAACTTCATCCCAAAATTTTTGATGGTTTTGCACGCAACAGCCGAAACATTCTTTGGTTCATAAAAGACAGCACCCCCTCTTTCAAATTAGCTCAAGACCAATTCGCAAAACCTCAAATTCTTGCTTCTTTTAGAGGTGAAGATCAAGAGCTTATGGCAGAGTACGTTCGAGAAAACGCGTCCCTAATTCAAGGGTTGTTTCAAGAAAACGAACGTAAAGAAAAGCTCAGAAGAATTGACAAATCTAGAGCAAACGACACTTCTCTTGAAGATAGGTTTAATTTTAGATTGACTTATCCAACAGCATATAAAACTGTTAAAGACACAACAAATTTTGTTTGGATAGAAAAACCGGTACAAAAAGGAACCTTAAATTTAGTTGCCTATACAATACCATTAAAGGAAATTTCTTTAAACCCGCTTACTGTTATTAAGAAAATGCGCGATTCAATTGGCAAGCTTTATGTTCCAGGAAGGCTACCTGGAAGCTATATGATTACAGAAGAAGCTTATTTACCTTATTTGTTTAAAACAGAATTAGACGGTAAAGAAGCTTATTTAACAAAGGGGATGTGGGAAGTTAAAAAAGACTTCATGGCAGGACCTTTTGTAAACTATAAAATTAGGGACGAGTCGAACAATAGGTGGATAATAGTCGAAGGATTTGCTTTTGCACCCTCACTAAGTAAAAGAGATTATATGTTCGAACTGAACACCATTATATCTTCATTTACTCAAAAAGAAAACAGAGAAAATTAGTCTTTCTTTTTGTCAACCTTTGCAGTATCATCTTCTTCTTTAGAAGCATTTTTAAACTCCTTGATTCCACTTCCTAAACCTCTCATTAACTCTGGGATTTTTTTACCACCAAAAAGCAGTAAAATGGCAACTACTATCAATATAGTACTACCTCCACCTGGAAATCCTAAAAAAACTAATAAACTTGTCATATCATTGATTTTACACAAATGTAAAATAATTATTACAGCGAATCGATATTTTGTAGAGGGAAAGCGCTAATTTTTAACCAAGGGTTTCTTTATATTTGTAAAATATCATGGCAAAACCAACAAAGAAAAGAGGAAAATTAAAAGAAAAACTGCTAAACAAGTACCGTTTGGTCGTATTGAACGAGGAAACCTATGAGGAACAACTTTACTTTAGGTTAACTCGCTTAAACGTAATGATCATTTCGATTTTAGTTATTTCAATTTTTGTTTCAGGAACTGTCCTTCTGATAGCTTCAACCCCGTTAAAAGAATTCATGCCAGGATATTCTTCAACAGAAATGAAGGCGCAAGCAGCTGAAAACGCATTTAAACTCGACTCTTTAAGCAACGCTTATAATCAATCAATTCAGTACCTAAACTCCATCCAGAGTGTGCTAGTAGGAGACATTAAGTTTGATGAACTAGAAGAGAGAAAAATTGATTTAGATACTGTTTTAAAACGATCAAAAGAAATTGCTCCAACCGGCAGACAAGACTCGCTTCTGAGGGCAATTGTAGACCAAGAAGACAAGTATAACATTCAATCAACCTCGAACAGCAAAGTAGATTTTGTTTTATTTCCTCCAGCGAAAGGCGATTTGTCCCAAGAATATGATCCAACAAACAAACATTTCGCAGTGGACATTGTTTTAAAAGAAAACGCACCGATAAAATCAGTAGCCGAAGGAACCGTAATTTTTTCTGAATGGACGGCGAGTACAGGACACGTGATAATCATTGAACACCCCTACGGACTTATCTCGGCTTATAAGCACAACGCTTCTTTGAGTAAAGAACAAGGTGACTTTGTTTCTGCAGGTGAAGTTATTGCAACAGCAGGAAACACAGGAGAGCTTTCCACAGGGTGGCATTTACATTTCGAATTATGGAGCGACGGTTATCCTATGGATCCTGAAAGCTTTATAGACTTTTCTAAAGAATAACCCAAACATGAAAATAGCTGCTGCAAAAATATTTGCTAGATTTATTGTAATTAACAACAAAAAATGGATTAATAATCCCGTTATTTCTCAAAAAAAAACATTTAAAAAATTAATTGACTCAGGGAGAAAAACCCTTTTTGGCAAAGACCATAATTTTAATACAATAAGCGACCCGACGGATTTTGCCAAACAAGTTCCTGTCAGAGACTACGAAGGACTTCGCTCCTATATCGACCGAATTGTTTGTGGAGAGGAAGATGTGGTTTGGCCAGGGAAACCCCTTTATTTTTCAAAAACAAGTGGAACAACTTCGGGAGCAAAATATATTCCAATCACCAAGGAATCCATGCCAACGCACATCAATTCGGCGCGCGACGCCCTGCTTACTTATATCAACTTCACAGGTAAGACAGGTTTTATTAAAGGCAAGCAGATTTTTATTCAAGGGAGTCCAGAATTAGATTACAAAAACGGAGTAGCATTGGGACGGTTGTCCGGAATAGTTGCCCATTATGTCCCCTCCTATTTACAAAAAAGCAGAATGCCGAGCTGGGAAACAAACTGTATTGAAGACTGGGAAGAAAAAGTGAATGCAATTGTAAAAGAAACAATCCACGAAGACATGACTCTAATAGGAGGAATTCCCTCGTGGGTTCAAATGTATTTCGAAAAAATAAAAGACCAAACCAACCAGAACGTTGGGGAGTTGTTTAAAAACTTTTCTCTCTTTGTCTATGGAGGGGTAAACTTTGAACCCTATAAAAGCGTTTTCAGAAACCTAATAGGAAGATCGGTAGACACCCTAGAGCTTTTTCCCGCTTCGGAAGGGTTTTTTGCTTATCAAGATATTCCAAATGAAGAAGGCCTTTTATTGCTTCTCAACAACGGAATTTTTTACGAATTTATTCGAGTAGACGAAATTCAACAGGAAAGCCCTAGGAGATATACTTTAGGCGAAGTAAAAACAGGCATAAACTATGCTTTAATCATTTCTACAACAGCAGGGCTGTGGGCTTATAATATAGGAGATACCGTTCGTTTTGTTTCTACCGCCCCTTACAGGCTGGTAGTTACAGGAAGAATTAAACATTTCATTTCAGCATTCGGAGAACATGTAATAGGCAAAGAAGTGGAAACAGCGATGAAAGTAGCAACAGCAGAAACTTCAATTAGAATAAAAGAATTTACCGTTGCACCGCAAGTAAAACCAGAAGAAGGTTTACCCTATCACGAATGGTGTATTGAGTTTGATCATCCGCCCGAAGACATGGCCGCTTTTGAATTGAAACTAGACGCTGAAATGGAAAAGCAGAATGTGTATTATCAGGATTTGATCCAAGGAAAAGTATTGAGAAAGCTAGTTGTTAAGCCAATCAAAAAACACGGCTTTGAAGCTTATATGAAATCTATTGGAAAACTAGGAGGTCAAAACAAAGTACCCCGATTATCCAACGACAGAAAAATTGCAGACGCACTAGAAAAAATAAAATGAACACAAACAAGACACTCATTACAGGGGGACTAGGATTCATAGGGTCTAACTATGTCGATTATATTTTGGAGACAAAGCCACAAGAGAACCTTTTGGTTTTGGACAAGATGACCTATGCTGCAGATCCAAACGCATTGAAACGCTGGGAAGATAATAAGCAGCTTACCTTTATTCAAGGCGACATTTGTGACGCTGACCTTTTGCAGAAGATATTCAAAGAAAACAACATTCAAGGGGTAGTTCATTTTGCAGCAGAATCGCATGTAGACAATTCAATAAGCAGGCCACAAGCTTTTGTTGAAACCAACATAATGGGTACATTTTATTTGCTAGAAGCTGCTCGAAAAACATGGCTCAACGAAAGGCAAACACTGAAAAGTGATTATAAAAAAGCCCGCTTTCATCACATTTCAACCGATGAAGTTTATGGAGCATTAGGCCCAACCGGAGCCTTTTCAGAAGAGACAGCTTATGCCCCGAATAGCCCCTATAGCGCATCAAAAGCAGCATCCGACCATTTAGTTAGAAGCTACTTTCACACCTACAGCCTACCCGTAGTCACAACGAATTGCTCCAATAATTTCGGCCCTTATCAACATTCCGAAAAGTTAATTCCCACCATCATTAGAAAAGCAATTCAAGAAGAGCCTATTCCTATATACGGAACAGGCGAAAATATTAGAGATTGGCTTTTTGTTCAAGACCACTGTTCAGCAATACAACGGGTCTTTGAAAAAGGAACACTAGGAGAAGTTTATGCTGTTGGAGGTGATAGCGAAAAAACAAATTTAGACCTTTGTAAAGAAGTGCTTGAAATATTAGACAAACACAAGCCTCGACCCAATGGAACTTCTTATTCTGAATTAATTACACACGTAACCGATCGATTAGGCCACGACTATCGATACGCAATAGACGCTACTAAAATTAAGACCACTTTAGGTTGGTCAGCCCAAACCTCTTTTGAAGACGCCTTAGAAATAACCGTTTTTCACTACCTTAACCAAGGGAAATAAAATACATATGAAAGGAATTATCTTAGCGGGTGGAAAAGGAACACGACTCTACCCCTTAACCAAATCTGTGAGCAAGCAACTAATGCCAATTTATGATAAGCCGATGGTTTACTACCCATTAGCAACACTAATTGAAGCAGGAATTCATGAAATACTTATAATTACCACCCCAGAAGACATGCCCTTATTTCAAAACTTATTAGGAGATGGGTCTAGAATTGGCTGTAAATTTAGTTATGTAGAGCAGGCAGAGCCAAATGGGCTAGCACAGGCATTTATTTTAGGAGAAGAATTCATTAAGAACGACCCCGTTGCTTTAATATTGGGAGATAATCTATTTTACGGAACCCACTTTGTCGAGCAACTAAAGAAACACGCTTCTTATGATGGTGGGATGATTTTTGCCTGTAAGGTAAGTGATCCGCAGCGCTATGGAATTGTTCAGTTCGATGAAAACCAAAAGGCAATTGACATTGAAGAAAAACCAACTAATCCAAAGTCATCTTACGCGGTTCCAGGGATATATTTTTACGACGAAACAGTAGTTGAAAAAGCAAAAAAGCTCAGTCCAAGTCATCGAGGAGAATTAGAAATAACCGATTTGAATCGTTTGTATATGGAAGAAAACCGATTGCATGTCGAGGTTTTGGACCCCGGAACTGCATGGCTAGACACCGGAACAATAGAATCGTTAATGGAAGCCAGTCAGTTTGTTCAGGTTATACAATCTAGACAAGGAATACTTGTTGGAGCAATCGAAGCTGCGGCATATAAGTCGGGAGCCATAGACAAAAAACAACTTAGTTTTTTGGCAGATGAACTCGAAAAAACCGTTTACGGAACGTATTTAAAATCGTTGATTTCAGAATAATATGGACGTTATAAAAACAGCTATTTTTGATTGTTGGATTATAAAGCCAAAGGTATTT
>Ga0233426_10003994_pt1 | contig 11254 bp, 3 predicted proteins | sample SI_118_April2016_6_FD_179875 | JGI IMG/M metagenome (GOLD analysis project Ga0233426, IMG submission 179875) | Seawater microbial communities from Saanich Inlet, British Columbia, Canada - SI_118_April2016_10_MG | ecosystem: Environmental > Aquatic > Marine > Inlet | place: Canada: British... | reverse complement strand
ACGAATAGTAACAGGGGGGCAAGTATGGACAGGTAGAACTTATTGGGGAACAAAAGAAAATGAAGAAAATTGGGTAACATTAAATAATCACGTGTCGGCCAACGGATGGAAGGCGGCACACACCATGTATGACGAGAATAAACATAAAAATGCTGTATTACCTAAACATGATGGATACGGAGAAAAAGGTTTAAATAAAAATAGACCACTTACCGGTTATATGCTTGTTGATCTAGGAGATTATAAAGTACCTAAAGAAGGAACGGAAGGTGTTATGAATCCAATGACAAATGAATCTATTTGTGGTGCGTCTGGGCGGGCGGCATGTAACCGTTTAAGATATAGAAGAGATATCGGGGATAACGAGCACGGCTATATAGCAGACTACAAAATGGGAGCAGGATTAACCGAGAGTGATTTTGATTTTGCTTCTGATTCATATCCAGGTGATAAGAACGGTGGAGGGTCTTATGATACTACAACTGAACAATGTTTCTACATTTTAACCGACAGTGATATAAAACAGGCTGGAGATGAGAAGAATGTGAATATGTTCCTCGAGACGACCCATACCGGTAGAGGCGGCACCGGGGATCGCAGTATGTATTCACTTTTTAGAGATGATGAGGGTGGTGCTTTTACACCATACCATATTGGAAGACATTATGATAGTAGAATGCTTGCCAATACCAGCATTTATAATTCCAACAGAGGTGATAGTTGTAGTGGAGGCAACCCAGATAATGATCATTGGATCTTCGAGATGGATTCATGTAATGCTGATCTAAACACTCAGAATCTTTGGACCCACATGGATCATCCTTTTGAATTTGACCACACAAATTCTTCTTCTGAAGATGCTTTTGGCGCATCGGGAATATTACGAACAAATTTAGTATCTGAACAATTTGATGAAACAATTAATTCCAGAAATCCAGGATCTCAAACAGACTCAAATGGTTTTATATCAAATATAGATTCTAAATTTTTTGAAATAAAAGAATTAAATAAAGGGTATATAACGAATGGTGGCAACAGCCTGGACCGTGGGAGAAAATATTCAAGTGGTGATATAAGGGATGATCCCAGCGCCCCGTATAACGACGATTTTCAAATATATGAAGCAGCGAGTCGTGTAGGGGCGGGAGGGACTTCTAGTAACGTTCATATGAATGCAAAAGGAGCAGAAATTGGGAATATTTTACATCTATCACGATGTGACGAAGTCGATAATACTGTGCGTACGGGTGACGTTCCTTACGCTATAGAGAGTAATGAATGGTGTAAAACCAATGTAAACTATGGATTAGATCCAAACTTATATGATTTTAGTTTAACTGGTAATAAGTTTAGCCGAAGAGCTTCGGCAGATAAAATTAAAGGGGTGTCGGTTGATCCGTCCGCGACCAGCGGCGACGGAACAGACGCCGTTCAGAGAGGAAAAGAAAGTACAGGGGAAAGTTGGACACATAATAATATATCTAGAATTCTTGTTGATTCTGATCCTATATTTAAAGGAGTTGGATCAAAAACACAAGGAAAAGAATCAAATATTACTGATAAAGAATTTAAAACATGTTCAGATTATTGTAGTGCAAATCCTAATTGTACCGGGTTTACATATCGAGATTATTTTACAAAATTAAAAGACGATACGGGGGCTAACCATAATGGATTTAATCCCATATATGCTGATAAAATCAATAATGATGCCGGATTATGTTGTTTAAAAACAAAAGACCCTGGATCAAAAATAGTTAAAGGTGAAAATAATGCAAATGTAGTTGTAGACCCAGGAAAAAATCAAGGATATTATGAACCATATACAACATTTATTCAATGTCCAAAAGATCCAGTCTATTCTGAATTAGAAGAAAAAATTATGGGAGTAAGCAAATTAAATACAACTGGAAATATAGAAAGAATAAATACAATGAATGATATTTATTTAGCAAAAAAAGCTGGATATGAAGATGGAACCCGTCCTTCCACCTCTACAGCAAGTGATAAAGAACTTATTCGTTCTAAAACCATGACAGGTCAATTATTAGCAGCTTATAAAAATCAAAAACAGGGGCAGGTGACGACGGCAGCTGGTAGTGGTGATACTTATCCATTAACTATGCCTGAACTTGGTATTACTGGCGAGCACGGAACTGAATTAACTAAACATTTAAAAGAAATTTCTGCTACAGATAAATATGATTTAAGAAAAAAATTTAGTAAAAAATATGCATTTACTAATACACATGATACGAATAGTGAAGCACTTTATGGTGCAGGAAAAGAAGCCGTTGGATGTTTAGATGTAGCATCTGAAGTAAATAAAACACTCAAAGAATCTACACTTGATTACAACCATAGATATGCATTGCGTAATCATTTTCTCGGAGGACCACTTGGTGTTGAAACATATGAAAAATTATCAGATAATGGTAGTGGTCCGACAGCTGAATCGGAAGGCATTGGCGGACAACGACAAACCGATTATGGAAATAAAAACGAAGCGGCGCTAGCAGTTTTCAATTTAGGGAAAATACCAAGATCAGGAGATCATATCTCCAATGTTTGGGATACTGATTTGTATCCTATAGATGCTACTAGCAGAGGGGCACAAACCTGGCTTAATGCCGACCATACTAGATAATTATTTACATATACATATGTTCAGGTGGACCATCTATTTTATTTATTTTTAATAAATCTTTAATAATTTCATTTGTTACTTTTATTGGAAATGTTAATTCATTAATATTAAAAGTAATTTCTATATTATTTTTATTATTTTCTTTATCTTTTGATAAATAATAAAGATTAATTTTTGATATAATTGTTTCTAAGCATCTTTTAAGATTTCTAACACCTTCTTCTTTTTGAGTATAATTTTCAATAATATATTTAATTGTTTCATCTGTAAATTGAATATCTTCTATTTGAAACATAAATGTATTTAATAGTTCTGGAAGAAGATATTCATTACATATTTTTATTTTTTCATCTGATTTAAATCCCTTTGTATTAATTACATACATACGATCTTTAAGGATCCTATCAATTTTTGATTCATCATTAAATGAAAATATAAATAATACTTTTGATAAATCAAAATTAATTCCTGGAAAATAATTATCCTGAAATAATGTATTTTGCGAAGGATCTGTTAAATGAGTAAGGAGATGTATTATTTCATCTCCTTTATGAGTATTACTTACTTTATCTAATTCATCAAAATAAATCACTGGATTCATACATTTGGTTGTCATCAATATATCAGCAATTCTTCCCCAATGAGATCCTTCATATGTATATGGATGTCCACTAAAGAATGAAGCATCTGATGCCCCCCCCAAGGCAATAAATGAAAATGGACGATCCATTGATTTTGAGATACCATCTTTAACAAGTGTTGTTTTACCATTCCCCATTGGACCTTGAATCGCAAGAACATTTCCGTGTGATTTAGGATTTTGAATCCATTTTCCTATGACTTGTAAAATGTGTGTTTTTGCATCTTGATGACCATAAATAGCACTGTCAAGTATTTTTTTAGTATTCATTAAATAGTCCCTTTTATCTTCTATTTTATTTTCATAACAAATTGGTAATTCAACATTTTTTCCAAATGGAATAGAAAGTAAACCATTTACCCATTTATCCATTTTACAATATTCTCCACTTGATGTATCTAGTTCATTTAATTTTTCTACATTTGATAAAGCAATCGCTTTTGTGTTAATATCCATATCTGATTCTAAGATTCTAAAACGCAATGGAATATTTGATTTATTGATATTTTGAATATCTTTAATTTCTTCCAAATGTTTTTTCTTTTGGTCTGTTTTTAAATTATGAAAATATACAAAATCTTCTTCTTCATCATCTATATCATTGTCAACTATTTCACAATATTTTTCATCATATTCATCTAAATCATCATTCTCTGAATCATCATTCTCTGAATCATCATTCTCTGAATCATCATTTTCTGAATCATCATTTTCTGAATCATCATTCTCTGAATCATCATCGGAGCTATATACTTCCATCGCAATATTTTCTTTTTTATCATCAAGTATATTCATGAATAAATAAGGGAGAAGTAAATCAGCGATATTTGGTTTTGTTTTCTTTAATTTTTTGTTCTTTTTTTTATTTTTAATTTTTAATATTTCTTTTTTAAAGGCATTTTCATCATATTCTTTATTACAATCATAATCAATAAAATCTTTGATATTACCATATTCATCAATATCATCTGAATTGTCATCATTTTTTTTATTTGGTTTTGGTTTCGGTTTAATTGAACCTTCTATTTTTTGTTGTGATCTTGTAATCATGGAATGTGTTGACATTATTTTTTTGTCTTTCATTATTTATTTATTAAATTAATTTTTTTTTAAATATATATATATTCAAATTTAATTATTTAATTTCTAAATTTGATAAAGATTATTTAAAATTATAAAATAAATTATAATATAATATAATGAATAAAGAATATATTGAACCAGAAACAAATGAAGTTATTGGTGTTCAATTTAGTATTATGGGTCCGGAAGAAATAAGGAATCGTTCTGTTGTTGAAATTGTCCGTCATGAAACATATGATAAAGACACACCAGTTGTGAAAGGATTATTTGATATCCGCATGGGTACAACCGAAATGAATAAATTTTGTGGAACTTGTGGTCAAAATAATATTAATTGTCCGGGTCATTTTGGACATATGGAACTTTCTAAACCAGTTTATCATTATCAATTTATTCAAACGATTCAAAAAGTCCTTAAATGTGTTTGTTTACAATGTTCAAAGCTTTTAATTAATAAAGACGAACCAAAAATTAAAGAATTAATGAAAAAATCAAATAAACATAGATGGAGCGAAATATATAATTTATCTCAAAAAATTAAAAGGTGTGGACAAATTACCGAAGATGGATGTGGAGCAAAACATCCTGATAAAATTAAATTAGAAGGAATGGATGGTATTTATGCGATTTGGGATAAATTAGATGTTGATAATCAAAATGTTAAAACACAAAAACTATCTGTGGAAAATGTAAAGGCTATTTTTGAAAGGATTACAGATGAAGATGCGAATATATTAGGGTTTTCAGATATGTGGTGTCGTCCAGAATGGATGATTTGTTCGGTATTCCCTATACCACCTCCATCGGTAAGGCCTTCTGTAAAACAGGATGATTCACAGAGAATGGATGATGATATTACTCACAAATTATGTGATATTGTAAAATGTAATAATGTACTAAAACATAAAATTAATAATAATAGTCGTATTGAGGTAATTGATGATTGGACAAAAGTATTACAATATCATATCGCTACACTTGTTGATAATGAACTACCGGGTGTAGCACAAGCAGTACATCGTTCTGGGAGACCTCTAAAAGCAATAAGACAAAGATTAAAAGGTAAAGAAGGGAGGATACGGTCTAATCTAATGGGCAAACGTGTTGATTATTCAGGAAGAAGTGTTATTACACCAGATCCAAATATTGAACTGGATGAATTAGGTGTCCCAATTGCAATTGCTAAAAATCTTACTTATCCAGAAATAGTAAATGATTATAATAAACGAAAACTTGAAAAGCTTCTAGAGAATGGTTATGATGTTTATCCAGGTGTTAAAATGATTGAACAAAACGGTATCAAAAAAACAATTACAAGAAATAATATAAATGATATAGAATTAAATAATGGAGATATTGTACATAGATATCTTCTGGATGGTGATTTTGTATTATTTAATCGTCAACCATCTCTTCATAAAATGAGTATGATGGGTCATCGTGTTAAAGTAATGAAAGGTCATACATTCAGATTAAATGTAAGTGTAACACCACCCTATAATGCTGATTTTGATGGTGATGAAATGAATATGCATGCCCCACAATCAATCGCAACTGTCTGTGAATTAATGAATATTGCTTCAGTTATTTATCAAATAGTTTCTCCAAGGGAAAATAAACCAATTATAACAATTGTTCAAGATACATTATTAGGTATTAATAAATTAACAAAAGGAGAACTACTGAATTATTCTCCAATTATGAATGATAAATATTATTTCTCAAATAATACAAATATTTATCCGATTGAAAAATCTAGTTCCGATGTAAATCAAGTTGTAGTAGAAACCTCATACTTTAATCAATCACAAATAATGAATCTATTATCAGATCTAAGTACATTTGATGGTACAATACCCAAACCATCTCATGAAATTGAAATTAATCAAGAAAAAATACCATTTTGGTCTGGTAAACAAATCATGTCTTATATTATACCAAATTCTATTAATCTTATTATGAAAAATAATAATTATGATAATACAAAAAATGATGAATTAAGTAAAGTTGTAATTAAAAATGGTGAATTAATTTCAGGAGGCCTTGATAAATCTATATTTACAGCCACATCAAAAGGACTTATTCATGTGATTTTTAATGATCTAGGCCCTGAAAGAGCAAAAGATTTTATTGATGATCTTCAAAAAATTGTAACAAAGTTCCTACTTATTGAAGGATTTAGTGTAGGTATTGGTGATATGGTCGCGAATAATGAAATATACGATGAAATTAAAGGTGTCATTGATGAAAATAAAGTTAAGATTGAAAAAATTATGCAAGAAATTCATCTTGGTATTTTTGAAAACTTTACAGGTCAATCAAATAATGATTATTTTGAAATGAAAGTAAACTCATTACTTAATAATACGATTAATCAAACCGGTAAAATTGGTCTCGAACAATTAGATCAAAAAAACAGAGTTACAAATATGGTTAATTGTGGATCAAAAGGTAAATCTACGAATATTGCCCAGATTGTAGCATGTCTAGGACAACAAAATGTTGACGGTAAGCGTATTCCATATGGTTTTGTTGACCGCACTCTTCCTCATTATAATAAATATGATGATAGTTCAGAAGCAAGAGGTTTTGTTGAAAATTCATTCATTTCAGGTCAAACCCCACAAGAATACTTCTTTCATGCGATGGGTGGGAGGGAAGGTCTGATTGATACAGCTGTTAAGACATCTGAAACAGGTTATCTTCAAAGGAAACTTATTAAATCAATGGAAGATCTTAGAGTTGATTTTGATTATTCAGTAAGGAATAATTCAGGTTGTATCATTCAATTTACATATGGAAGTGATGGTCTTGATTCAACAAAAGTAGAATCACAATCTCTGATAATTATGGATATGAATACAGATGAATTATGTAAAATGTTTCTATTCGGTGACTCTACACAATGGGAAACAATCATAACAGATGATGCCATTAAATCAATGAAATCAAAGAAAAATTATGAAAAATTATTAAATGACGGCTTTTATACAATCATTTATCATAAAGAATACATATTTAATTATATATTTAATGGATTAGAAATAGAAAATAAAATATTCTATCCGGTACACTTTCAAAGGATACTTCAAAATTGTTGTGATAAAGAAAATAAATTATCAAATCTATCTCCAATTTATATCTTAGAAAATAATGAAGCACTAAAACAAAAACTTAAAATCACAAATATATTTGAAAATAATAAAGTAATACATATTCTGATTGATATTAATCTTAACCCAAAATTACTCATACAAAAATATAAAATTCAAAAAGAAGAATATGATAAAGCAATCATTGCGATTGAATATACATTTGAAAAATCAAGAATTGATCCAGGTGAAATGGTCGGTGCATTAGCAGCCCAAAGTATAGGAGAACCAGCCACACAAATGACTCTTAATACTTTCCATTATGCAGGTGTTAGTGCAAAATCAAATACAAGAGGAATTCCAAGGCTAAGGGAACTTCTTGGTGCGACTAAAAACCTTAAATCTCCATCAACAATTATTAATTTAAAACAAGAATTTAACAATGATCAAATGAAATCACAATTTGTAAAGAATAAATTAGAATATACTGTTATGAGAGATATTGTACTTCAAAGTGAAATATATTATGATCCAAAAAATACAATGAATGAAACAAATATTGAAAGTGATAAAAATTTAATGGAAATATATAAAGAGTTTTTAGAAATACAAAATGGAGAAGATTATGATTATGAAGAAACATCTCCGTGGATCATAAGATTCACTTTTAATAAAGAATTAATGATAGATTCAGGAATAGTCATGGAAGATGTATACCTATCAATTATGAATTATGATATTGATAAAATAAACTTTGTTTACTCAGATGATAATTCAAAAAATCTAATTGGAAGGATCTCCATTAAAACAAATATCAAAGGTAAAAAAGAAGAATTAATTAATGGATTGTCAGATCAATCAGATGTTATTTCAATCTTCAAAAATATTCAAGAAGATATTCTTGAGAATGTAGTAATCAAAGGTATTAAAAATATTACAAATATTGTAATGTCAGAAAAAAATAAAATAATAAAGAAAGAAAATGAAATTATAACTGAAAAAAGATGGATACTAGAAACAGATGGAGTAAATCTTCTTGATGTATTCAATTCAAAATATGTTGATTTTAAAAATACTTTCTCAAATGATATTATAGAAATATATGAAGTATTAGGTATTGAAGCGGCAAGATTAGCCCTTATTGAAGAAGTTACAAGTGTTATGAGTGATGCTTCTTATATTAATCAAAGACATATAGATCTTCTATGTGATGTAATGACATCAAAAGGTATAATTACACCAATTAATCGTCAAGGTATTAATAGAGGTGATGTAGGCCCTCTAGCAAAATGTTCATTTGAAGATACGACAGATCAATTAATTAAAGCAGGTCTTTTTGGAGAAAAAGATAAATTAAATGGTGTATCAAGTAATATTATGATGGGACAAGTAATTAAAGCAGGTACAGGTATGTGTAATATTCTACTTGATGAAGAAAAATTAATTGAAGAAATGAAAAATATAGATTCGTTAGATGATGATTTTATTGAAGTAACCGAAAATAATATTGATAATTTACTAGATGATACAAATATAGAAGATTATGATGATTATTGTAATGATGATAACTTTGAACTAAGTTAATCAAAAACATTTCTCAAAATTATTATTAATATCTTCCGACTTTAATCCATCTTTTTTAATTCTTTCACAATATTCCTTCAAACCCTTACTACTTATCCCACTAATATCAGATATCGCACTTCCACCATTCTGTACCCTTAGATTTTTTATTAATTCTCGTTCTATAGGTGTCAAGTTCTCAACATTATCTTTTAATTGTTCTTTCACGTTACCAACATTCTTATCATTTCTTCCGAAAAATCTTTCAAAAAAAGAAGAATCGTCTTTTTTCTTTGTTTCATATTCTTCTAATTCTTTTTCGTATTTTTCTTGTCGGGAAATTTTATTATTCTCTTGTTTTAAAATATTAATTTTTAATTTATTAATATTTTTGTCATATAATTCTTTTCCACTATTTATCAATCTTTGATTTTCTTCAAAACTTATATTACCATCATTATATTTTTTGTCAGAAAGAATAATAGTATCCAAAATATCACTAATATGTTTCTCACGATTATCAATGTTTTTTCTCCGTAATGTTTCCAAAGAAATATATCGTGATAAAATACTCAAACGAATATCACAAAATATTAAAACCATTAAAATATCATATTTTGGGATTACATAAATACTTTTTAAAAATGTCTTATATTCTGGATATAATTTAAGTATTTTATCTCTTTTTTTAATTTCAGTATTAACATTTCCAGGATGATTCTTAAAATATTTAATAGGCTCAGTAATACCTACCTCATCAACATCACTATTATTTACCAATCGTTTTTTTAACATTCTCTTAAATATAATAAGATATTCTTCATTACTAATTATTTTTTGAATATTTTCCAATACTTCTTCATAATTAATAATAATATTTAATTCGTTAAAATAATCATCTACAATCTTTTCATAATATTCGTCAAAAGTATCTATTTTACAACAAATATTAAACCAATCTATATTATGTAAGATAAGATCTCCATTTGTATTTAAGTTTACTTTTTTTAATTCATTAATTCTTTTAAAAACATCTAATTTTTCATTTAATTTTTTTTCTTTTTCAATGATATTATTTCTTTCTTCTTCTAATTTTTTTAATTTCATCTTATTTTCTATTTCCAACATTTTATCATATTCGTCTTTATTATTTGATGTTTCCATATCAGGTGTTTCCATATCAGGTGTTTCCATATCAGGTGTTTCCATATCAGGTGTATCCATATCAGGTGTTTCCATATCAGGTGTATCCATATCAGGTGTATCCATATCAGGTGTTTCCATATCAGGTGTTTCCATATCAGGTGTATCCATATCAGGTGTATCCATATCAGGTGTATTCATCATATTTTCTCTTCTTTTTTCTTCTTCTTCTTGTTTTTTCTTTTCTTCGTTTCTTTCCTTTTCTTCTTCTTCTTCTTGTTTTTTCTTTTCTTCTTCTTCTTCTTGTTTTTTCTTTTCTTCGTTTCTTTTCTTTTCTTCTTCTTCTTCTTCTTTTAATAATGCATTTTCAGCTCCCTTATTAATTTCATTCTCTAATTCATCATTATTTCCTCCTGACTGATTTAAAATTTTTTCCATCTTTTGGTAAACATTGCACTCAATAATACTTTCAAATAACATTTTTAAACCACCTTCTCGTTCGCTTCTAGATATTAAATCATCACAACTAAAATTACCATATTTAAAATTAATTTCATTCTTTCCATTTAATTCAAATGATTCTTTATTAAATAAATTATGTACTGTAATAGATCTTTGATATTTTTCATTATTTTCTATCACTTTTTTTAAATCTTTTAGTTCAAACATTAATAAATAATCTTCAACCTTTTTATCATCAAAAACTAAAGATGACGGTAAATAAAGAATTGTAGGGAATGATAAAATTATTCTGACATTTGATTTAATTTCTTTAAGTGGTTCATTTTTTTTATCGCCTCCATGAATTAATGGTTGTTTTTTTTTACTAGTTTGTTTTACAACCTTTTTACTTGTTTGTTTTCTTCTTTCTTTTTTTAAAGTATTCTTATTTTTTATCTTAGGCATAATATATTATTATTCAATATATTATTTAAAAAATATTATTACAAAACAAAATTATTTTTGTGGAGGAGGAGGAGGAGGAAAAATGGCAAGACTTGTAAGACGTGCGGTATTTCTTAAGAGCGTTCTCATTATGCTTTGCAAAAAATTTCCACCACCCTGAATTGATTTTTTGTTTTTTCT
>Ga0233426_10003992_pt1 | contig 11255 bp, 8 predicted proteins | sample SI_118_April2016_6_FD_179875 | JGI IMG/M metagenome (GOLD analysis project Ga0233426, IMG submission 179875) | Seawater microbial communities from Saanich Inlet, British Columbia, Canada - SI_118_April2016_10_MG | ecosystem: Environmental > Aquatic > Marine > Inlet | place: Canada: British... | reverse complement strand
TGGGACTTTTATTACCGTGGAAGAGATACGGCTAGGCTTGGAGGCAGGTGAGTTTTATTATGCAGTCCAGCCTATTTGGGATGTTGCGGCTCGGCGCATCGAAGGCTTTGAGGCTCTTATTCGTTGGATTAGGCCGCAAGGAATTACTGTCATGCCAAGTTTATTTATTGACCTGCTATATGAAGTTATTCGCGAGCCTAAATATTTGTCTCTCAAAACCCAATTGCGCAAAGATTGCCTGAGAAAGCTGTCGGCCTTTCCTTCCCAATATGTGAGCTTTAATTTTACTCTCCAGCAACTCTCTTATGTCGGAGCAGCACAAGACGTGCATCAGACACTTAGCAGCATCGTTGATTATCCTGGGCGTGAGATCGTTATTGAAATCTCAGAGAAGGCCATGACCTCTCGTAGAAACCGTGAGTATTTGAAGGCTGAGATTATCGCTTTGCAGGGCTATGGATACAAAATTGCTCTTGACGATTTTGGTGTTGAGGCGAGTAACTTGAACCGAATGCAGGAGTTCCCAATCTCGATCCTAAAGATTGATAAGGCGCTTATCCAAGATATTGATACTTCAGATGTGCAACGCGCCACTCTGCGTGGGCTAGAGTTAATAATGCAAAGCCTTGGGATTAAGGTCATCGTTGAGGGGATAGAGAGAATCGATCAAGCGCATTGTTTATATCAAATTGGGTTTTATTCTCATCAGGGTTATCTGTATGCCCGTCCGATGCCTCCGGAAGATGTCGAAGCAAACCTATCTGCGATTGGGTTCGCAATCGATGCCCAAAGTAACGCCAAGTATTGGCGTGACAAGAAGGCCCTACTTTAAGGGTGGTCACTCTGAGGTTTCGTTATCGCATTTGGGGCGCGCGCCGTCTTGAGCGTACTGGTTTGCAGTCTGCCTGTCGTGCCCTGGCAAAAGAAATAACTGAGGGCTGTCTCCCGCCCAACATCTCGCTGTGATACGCTGGACGGGGTTTTGGTGTAAGCGTGTTTTATGCCTGAGGCAGCCTGAAGTCCTCCACAATCTCCCTCTTCTGCTCATCACTGATGCCCACTGAGTAGAGCCTATAGGTCAGCTTATTGGCGGACCTCGCGGAGTGGTGCCCTACGAGGGAGGCGGTGAAATGTTCCGTAAGCGCTGCTTTATTCCCATCTATGCGGCGTGGTTCCATGGCAGCAGCTGATTGATGTGCTTTTGTTTGTGTCCGTTGACGATGGCTGTGAGGACGCCGGTCAGGTAGTTGTGCGGCTCGATCTTGTTCAGTTTGCAGGTCTCGATCAGCGACGCGAGCATGGCTCAGTTTTGTGCGCCAGCGTCGTGGCCCGCGAAGAGTGCGTTTTTACGTTGCAGCGCTATGGGCCGGATCGTACGTTCCACGGAATTACTGTCCATTTCGATGCGGTCGTTGGTCAGGTACAAGATCAGGCCATCCCAGTATTTGGCCATGTTTTCTCCAAGTGCTCCCGCATGACGCCCAAAGCATACCCTGAACCATAGTTGGCAGCCACTGTGTTGGTGCCATGTCCAAGGTGAAAATGGCGGACAACGAACTTTCGCCGCACCGTGCATGAATTCACATAACGTGGACTTTTGAGAAATTCGCTGCGGTTGCAATTTGCTGATGGCGGAAGCGGGAAATGAGCTATGGCGGCAAGTCGCAGAAGCCAGCGCGTTCACCGTGACGAGCAGGTGACGTTTTTTTCTGACTAAAATATAGGCAAATGCCCCTCAGCTGAACAAACTTTGAGCAAAATAGGCCAGACTTTGGCGCTCCTCTCTGCTCTCTTCCCTTTCTGCTTGCGTGCTGTGTGTCGTTGGTCAATCGTGCTATTGGTGCCAACCCAATTAAGGTTGGCGTTTTACACTATCCTTATAAACGCTTGATTGCCGGAGCATTAAATGAGCCGTTGACATATGTAAGGCTATAGCTAAAAAGAAATTTGTATAAAGCTGTGTTTCGGAAGGTGAGTGTCCGAGCGCAGCTTTTTTGCGTTTAATTTATATAAAGCTGTGTTTCGGAAGGTGAGTGTCCGAGCGCAGCTTTTTTGTGTTTAGGACCTACTTTTAATGCCACATCAATCCTCTGCAGCCCGTCGAACTATCAGAAAAGCTGTTTTTCCAGTTGCTGGCCTAGGAACCCGTTTCCTCCCAGCGACCAAAGCGCAGCCAAAAGAAATGCTCACAATCATCGATAAGCCAATTATACAGTTTGCCGTTGAAGAGGCGATTGCTGCTGGAATTACGCATCTGATTTTTGTGATTGGGCGCACGAAGCGATCCATTGCTGATCACTTTGATTCCAATCCTGAACTGGACACGCTTTTGCGCTCCAAAAGCAAGATTGCGGTGGCTGATCAGCTAAATTCGATCATCCCCAAGGATGTGTCCTGTATCTTTTTTCGCCAGGCCGAGGCGCTTGGACTAGGTCATGCCATAGCCTGTGCTGCACCCGTCATCGACGAAGACGAGCCCTTTGCAGTCTTGCTGGCCGATGATCTCATGAGTGCGCAGGTGCCGGTACTCAAGCAGATGACCGACGTCTTCAACAGCAACGGGCGCAGCCTTGTAGCAGTCGAGTCAGTGGACGCTCAGATGGTCCAAAGCTATGGTGTCGTCGATGCGGATTTGCTGGCTGTGGGGGAGGTAGGCGCAGTGCGCGGGGTAATCGAAAAGCCGCGTCCGCAGGATGCTCCAAGCAATCAGGCAATCGTCGGACGCTATATCTTGGATGGATGTATTATGGCCAAGTTACGCGATCAAAAACCCGGTGCTGGCGGTGAAATTCAACTAACTGATTCCTTGAGCGGCTTAATCGGAGATCCAGGACTGGATGCCTATCGGTTCAACGGGCGACGCTATGACTGCGGTTCGAAGTTGGGGTTTTTGGAATGCACGATGGCCAGCGCGCTGGAGCATCCTGAGTTTGGACCGAGAGCCCGTACCCTGATGCAGTCAATGCTCAACGAAAACAACTGAGAATGCCCCAACATTTATTTCTTTTGGAGTTGTCATGCGTGCCCCTCCCCGTTGTGTCTGAAGAGTCGACTTTATGCTGACATCTGTGACCTTTGCAGAATTCATGCGACTAGGTGCCATAAGGATGCCGCTGACGTTTTCAGCAGAGATCGGGATATGGCTCGAGGAAGCAATCAACTTGGACGATATTGTCGACAAAAGGCTTTATTGCGCCAAAAGATCTGGCAGAAACCGCACAGTTGGTCCTCCAAGTAGCTTTACCGCACAATCGGTCAACAACACAGTCGTTCCATTGGTGGGAGTAGGACAATGTACGTATTTCTTAGCGGAGGGCGCCGTATGATCCGGCCTGTCCTGTTTCCTGCCCTCATGGTACTTGCAGCCTGTACCGGATTACCATTCGTTCAGACGGTGAGTCATGATACGCTTCAGGTGTCGCAACAATTCGTTGCGCAACGGCTTGACCAGTCATGGGCCAGACCGCATGGAGCCATCATCAACATTGGCCGCAGTTTGGGAAAAGAGGCCGAGCAGATCATTGGGCTTGTCAATGAAACGACGATCAGTGGCGACAATTTTCTGTGGCTGCGCGCCCGTGTCCCCGACGGAAGCGATACAGGCTATTTTAATCTTCAAGAATTTTTGTCGCGCACCGAGGGTGTGCCAGTTCCCTTTTTGGGCGTCTCGGACGCGAACCTGCACCAGGCCACCGATAGTTTAGGAACTTACTTTTATCTAGAATGGCGCAGCGGCAGTTCCACCAATTGCGTCCTTGCTTTCCGGCGCATCATGAGTGCGGCTCGCATCCTGCCAAGTGGGACCAATGTACTCGAAGCGATGCTACGAAACTGCGTCCAGGGTCCGATAGCTGACGCATTGGCCCCAATACAGGACCGTGAGATCAGCTTCTCCGCCACGACGGGGACCCAATATGACGCTGGCAGAGGCCAGATATTGTCGCCTCTGGCAGCGCCGCTTCTTGAATGATTTTCAGCATAACCCTTTTCAATCCGAACACAGGTGCCCTACGATGAACCTTCATTTCGTATCACGCGGTCTGCCGCAACTGATTATGTGGCTTGTTTCAACCGCCATCATCGTGGTGATGGTCAGTATTCCAATGTCCACTGGCGGACAGGCCTTTCTGAGCATCGTTGCTGTGACAACCATCGTGATTCTCAAATCCAATGCGCATCGAATCATTTCTCGCTTCTTCCTGCTTGCCACGGCAAGTATTATCATTCTGCGCTACTTCTTCTGGCGGTTACTCGTGACCCTGCCTGATCCAGGCCTGACGCTGTCCTTCATCGTTGGTCTAACATTGATTGTGGTCGAAAGTTATTCGATCATGGTGTTTTTCCTCAATGCGTTCATCAGTGCCGATCCAACCCGTAGACAGTTTCCTCCCAAAGTGGCCCCCACCGATTTGCCAACCGTCGACGTTCTGGTACCTTCGTTCAACGAACCCAGGGAGATGCTCAGTGTGACTCTGGCGGCAGCCAAGAACATGATCTACCCAGCCGAAAAAAGGACTGTGACCCTGTGTGACGACGGCGGCACCGACCAACGCTGCAATGCCGCGGATCCTGAGCTTGCAGAAACAGCTCGTGCGCGCCGGGCCGATTTACAGGCGCTGTGCGAGGAACTTGGCATCAGATACGCGACGCGCGAACTGAACGAACAGGCGAAGGCTGGAAACATGAGTTCGGCGCTGGAAAACCTTACCGGTGACCTCGTAGTGGTATTTGATGCCGACCACGTGCCGTCGCGCGATTTTCTGGCCCGCACGGTCACCAATTTTGTCGAGGATCCAAAGCTTTTCCTCGTCCAGACTCCGCATTTTTTCATTAACAATGACCCTATTCAGAGAAACCTAGAGCTGAGCGAAACTTGCCCGCCAGAGAATGAAATGTTCTATGGCCTGATCCATCGGGGCCTTGATCGTTGGGGGGGCGCATTCTTCTGTGGCTCTGCGGCGGTGTTGCGGCGCAAAGCGCTAGATGAGGTTGGCGGGTTCGCAGGCGTGACAATCACAGAGGACGCCGAGACCGCCCTCGAGATCCACTCAGCCGGCTGGAAGAGCCTTTATATCGATCGCGCGATGGTCGCGGGCCTGCAGCCTGAAACCTTTGCATCTTTCATCCAGCAACGTGGCCGTTGGGCCACGGGGATGATGCAGATGTTATTTTTGAAAAATCCGCTGTTTCGACGAGGTCTCAGCCTACCGCAGCGCATCTGCTACATCAATTCGATGAGCTTCTGGCTCTTTCCTCTGATGAGGCTTTTCTATCTGCTTGTGCCGCTGATCTATCTGTTCTTTGGGGTCGAGATTTTAGTTGCCACCTTCGAAGAGGTGCTAGCCTATATGCTTGGCTATCTGGCGGTGTCGTTCATGGTTCAGAATGCACTTTACGCTCGGTTCCGTTGGCCACTGATCTCAGAAATTTACGAAGTCGCACAAGCCCCATATCTTGCCCACACCATTTTGCGGACGATTTGGAGCCCTCGTGGTGCCAAATTCAACGTTACAACCAAGGACGAGACGCTAGACCAAGACTTTATCTCGCCCATCCATTGGCCGCTGACGGTGCTGTTCCTCACCATGCTGTTGGGCGTCGTCGCCCTGGCCATACGCTGGTATGTCTTCCCAGGCGACCGTTCTGTACTTGCAGTGGTCGGTGGCTGGGCTGTATTCAATTTCATCCTCGTCAGCATTGCCTATCGCGCCGTTGCCGAGAAACAGCAGCGCCGCGTATCGGTGCGGGTCGAGATGGACGTCCCTGGACGGATATGGGTCCCTGGAAAGCGCGACGCGTTTTCTGGCGTGCGCATCATAAATGCTTCAACCAGCGGTGTGAGCCTACTTCTAGAAGTGGGTCAGGAACTCCCGGGTGGCACAACAACCGAGTTGTTGTTGCACAGCCAGATCGCCCTGCGGCCGCAACTGATTGAAAGTCCCCATTTGGAAGCCCGGATCATGGGCACTGTGTGTTCGATCAAGCAGACCTCTGAAGGCCTGATTATGGGGGTGGTGTTCGAGCCAGATCAGCCGGTGTCATCACGTGAAACAGTCGCCTATCTGATTTTTGGCGACAGCGAAAACTGGCAGCAAGTCCGGGATGCGACACACAATCCCAAAGGATTGCTGGCGGGCCTTGGCTATGTCGTTTGGCTTTTTCTTCGTGGCACGCCGATACTACTGTCCAGTCTGATCCGCGAACCTGGACGCCAAAAAGCAGCAGCGTCATGTAATCATGTCCAATCGAAACCGGCACATCTGCTTGCTTTCGGTGTCGACCCTGAAAACCGCGATGGCATTGATCCTGACGGCTGGGTGGGTGCCGATCTCGATGCCCAAGACAATGCTGAGACAGAAGACCCCAAACCCTTACAGGCGTCAGGTGCATCATGAGATACCCAGTATTAGCCTTCATCCTGTCTTGCGCATGGTCGCCAACCCTCGCTCAGGTTGGGGCGGAAAACGGCCAGATCGATCTGTCAGCGTTGCTGAATGGACCCCAAATCGCGTCACCCGACGATGGTCTGCCTCAGATCCCGTCCGTGGAGGCCGCTATTCAAACCCCGGCCGCCTTGCCGCGCTATGTTCGCGCCGATGCGGGTGATAATGCAACACTGCCAGCGACAGACGCGGGTGATACCGAACCAAATCGGCCCAATTTCGCCATGAACGCAATGGGGGGTGAGATACACCGGCTGAGCGGGGAATATGACGAGATCGCAGTTGATCTGGACGTCCCACTGGGCAGTACAATGAATAATCTGATTATCACCTATCGCAACAGCATCAATATTATGGCTGATAACTCTACCATCACAGTGTTGCACGAAGGTGTGGAAATTGCCACGTGGCAACCGAACGCTCCTGCAGGCTTCCAGACTGTTATACTGCCCACCAATACGCTGACTTTGGGTTTAAACCGAATCGTGATCCGTGCCGAGCAAAGCCACCGCATCTTTTGTGGACCAGAGGCCAGCTTTGCGATATGGACTGACATTAATCTTGCGCGCAGTGGGATTGACGTTGCGAATGGGACCAGCGCACCCAACATAGACAATTTTCGCCGCGAAGCACGTGCGCAGATTGCGGCGGACGGCACCCTGCCATTGGTGACGGCCGTTGTGCCTGCGACCCGCTTGATGCGTGATCTGGAGCTTAGGTCCGCAGCTCTGGGGACTAGCGGCCCAACGCGCCTGTTGTTGCAAAGCCCTTATTCGGTCACATCGGAGGGGGTCACATCTGGGGCGCAGGCGCGGATCGTCCTGCTCGCCGCGCCCGACTTTCCTGGCGTAGCTGCGCTGCCAGAGGTCCGGCGCAGTCCACAAGGGTCTTTAATCCTTTTAATCAGCACCGATACGACTGCATCTATGCTAGATGATCTGTTGCCCCTGCCGAGCGCAATTGTGGTGCCACCCGATCTAACTCCAGGGCAAGTTACGACCCTCAATATGTTAAACGTAGACGATATCGCAATTCGCAGTCGTTACCGGCGCGTAGATGTTCCGTTTCGCCTGCCGGATGACTGGCTTGTCCTGACGGCACAGCGCGCCCAGCTTGATCTGCAATACAGATACGCCGAAAACTTGCCTGAAGGATCTCTGTTTTTGATTAAAGTCAATGGCATCACAGTCCGGCTTTTACCATTGTTCGGCGAGGGCGGAGTTGTGTTGCCAGAACTGCCCGTCAGGTTTCCAGCACGTCTTTTGAAGCCAGGCTTTAACAATATCAGTTTCGAGGCGATAATTCCCGGCGATCCCTCCGACATGACCTGCCCAAATATTGAAGGCCCACTGCTTGAGGTTTCGGGAAATACACTGGTGAACGTGCCGGCCTCACCGCGCATGCAACTTCCCCGTCTATCTCTGGGTATGCAGCGGCTTACGCCTGATTCTGTGGATTTGGTTGCAAATCTGGACGGACCCCCACATGTTGAAGAAATTGTGACAATGCTGGCTGTCCACCTTGTGGCCTTGGACGATGAACTGCCACCACAAGACATGGCACGCCTGACTGTAAGATCCTTGGAAAGAATTAATCAGGTGCCGTTGGATATGATGTCTTTGGACAGGTCCACTGTTGTGCGGGCATTGATGCCACAGAGGCCAAAGCGCACAGACCAAGCTTTGGACGTGGCAGTTACCGAGGACCGGTTTGCACAACCCTCTCAGCGTGTGGGGCGTAACATCGGCCAGATCCGCAGTGGCATAACCTCCTCCTGGCAGCGGGTGCGCGCATTGGCATTGCCCGGCGATCCGCCACTTACGGATTGGATGGCGGGACGGCAGGGACAAGCGTTTTTGTTGATGCCCGATCCCACCCACCCGCTAGATCTGTGGCTGATTGTTGGCGCCTCTGCTGACGCAGACGGTGTGGCGCGAGCACTGGCTGCCGGTCGTCTAGACCCCTTGGGGCCTGACGGTCAGGCTGCCCTGCTGACGGAAGACGGTGTCTGGGAAAGCTGGCACCCTGCCGCAGGTGCGCCCAGCTTGAACGAACCGCTGACATTGGCCAATGCCCGCGCCGTCGCGGGCAACTATGCATCATGGTCGCCAGTCTGGTTTGTTGGCCTGCTGGCCTGCTTTATGTCTATTTCGGTCCTTTTGGGGCTAAGTTATGTTGTCAGTACACGAGGGAGTCTTAAAAGATGAAACGCCGCAGTATAATTATGGCCGCGATGGCCGTGATGAGCCTGTCTCGGGCTAGCGTATCCTTTGGTCAGTCACTTGATTTGCCGCACCCGCTTGCGGCCGTCTGGGACGCGTGGAAAGCCGCCTACATGGAACCGAACGGTCGCGTTGTGGATCTTATGCAGGGTGGTGCCAGTCACTCGGAAAGTCAGGGCTACGGTCTACTTCTGGCCGCGACAATGCAGGACGCCGATGCGTTCAACACCATCGATGACTGGACGACCCGGCATTTGCGCATCAGACAGGACAATCTGCTGGCTTGGCGCTGGCTGCCGCAAACAACGCCGGCAGTGCCTGACAATAACAACGCAAGCGACGGTGATCTATTTTACGCTTGGGCGCTGATCCGCGCGGCAAAAGCGTTTGACCGACCAGCGCTAACCGAGCGCGCCACGGCGATCGCACGCGATCTGAGCGACACCTGTATACAAAACCATCCTGACGGCAGTGGGCGCCTCGTTTTAACCCCCGCAGCCAAGGGATTTCAGCGTGACACCGGGCTGATCTGGAACCCTTCCTACCTCATGCCATTAGCAATGGAGGATGTAGCGGACGCCACGGGGACGGACCGTTTGCGGATCGCAGCGCGCGATGGGATATCGATACTTGACGATCTGGCTTCGCGCGGGCTGGTGCCCGACTGGGTCGAACTCAGAGCAGAGGGCAGCGCACCGGTGGCTGGCATGACAGACGCTAACGGTTACGAAGCCATGCGCACGCCCTTGTTCCTGATATGGTCGGGCATGCCGCAGCACCTGGCCGTCGAGCAGCAGGCCCGTGCATACGGTGGCGCAAACACTGTGGTGGGCAGCACGCCCACCGTCATGGACCGCCTAACCGGACGTGTTCTCGAGGTGAGCGACAATCCCGGTTATTCGGCCGTTTCGGGTCTTGTCGGTTGTGCCGTGAGGGCGAATGCGGGATCTTTCATGCCTTCGTTTGACCCCAGTCAGCCCTATTACCCCGCCACACTTCAGTTCATGACGCTGCTGGCTCAGATAGAAACCTTACCTAGATGTGTCCCATTATGATGAATTATTCAGCCCAACTTCTGCGTCACAGTATTTCTGGTGTTTGCCTGTTCATCACGGTAGGCACTGCCGCTGCAAAAGAGGTTCCCAATGCGCAGGATCTAAATGCTATCCGTTATTACATAGCGGAGAATGAAATAGCGTCTATCGCCGCCGAATTGCAGCGTCTTGAAAATGCGTTTCCTGACTGGACTGCTCCCGATGATCTGGCTGCTCTTGAACTCATGGCATCCACAATCCCTAAGACCGAAATCGACAGCATCTTTACCCTGATCGCGCGCAACGATATCGTAAGTGCGCGGCGCGAACTAAGCGCGGCCCGTGAAGCTTTTCCCGACTGGATGCCACCTGAAGACATGCTTTCACTGCTCGCCACGGCCAGCGCTCAGACCGCTTTTGATGCTGCGATTGCTGCGCGCGATCCGGATGCAGCGCTGGGGATCGCGATGGATGAATTAGCCATTCTACGCTGCAACCGGATTAATAATGGCTGGAAACTCGCAGAGCTCAAAAAGCAGACCCGCGACCGCGCAGGCGCGCTATCCGTCTACCGCCAGATTGTGAGAGCCTGTTCGTTGACTGCAGATGTGGTGGCGACAATCGAAAAGGCAGATTCAGTGGCCACCGAAGACGAGATGCGTGCGCTGGTAGCGACGGCGAAGCAGCGTATCCCAGGATCAGGCACGACTTTCGATGCATTGCTTATTCGCCTTCTGTCCGGGCGTGTCGTTGTCCAGCGTCCACAGGCGCGCCCCGCACTGAACCCGTCCGTCTCGACGCAGGCCCAGGCATCTGCTCCAGTAATCGTCCCCGGTACTTCTTCGGGCAGCCCACTGGCCCAACTGCGCCGCAGCGGCGATAACCGTCTGAGACAGGTGCGGGCATCGGCGCAGACTGGTGATTTTCAAACTTGTACAGCCCGGTCAGTCACTCCCCGTTCTCTTCAGGTGGCGTATGAGCGGGCGTGGTGCGTCTTCAATCTGGACCGCCCACTTGAGGCGCTTGCGCTTTTCACAGCAGTTGCTGACGGTCTGAGTGGTACAGTGTCGCGCGATGCGCGCTACGGCATGGCGCTGTCCATGCTCCAACGAAACATGACCAGTGCCGCCTCTAGGATTGCTGCGGAAACAGACTTTACCATAGATCAACGTCGCACGATTGAATCGACCATCTTGGAGCAGCGCGGTGTCCGTGCCTATCAGGAAGGAAACTATTCGCAGGCGATCACCTACTTCGATGGGATGGAGACGCTGGTTGGTATTTTGCGCCGGGATCTTTCCATCATGCTGGCCGATGCCTACCTCAATAGCGGCGACCGCGCGACCGCACGGACCATATTCATGCGTCTTAATAATGCACTATCGACAGCGGAAACTCGCACTGGGCTAAAAGCTGCGGGCGGGTAGTATATAATAATAATTTATTCTATTTTTGATGAAATCTGGTTATGCAAAAAAATAAAAATGAAGAACATTCATATCTGGACTATGTCGAAGAAGCTGTCGTCAAGTATGATAGTGATGGTTGTTTACAAT
>Ga0233426_10003990_pt1 | contig 11257 bp, 10 predicted proteins | sample SI_118_April2016_6_FD_179875 | JGI IMG/M metagenome (GOLD analysis project Ga0233426, IMG submission 179875) | Seawater microbial communities from Saanich Inlet, British Columbia, Canada - SI_118_April2016_10_MG | ecosystem: Environmental > Aquatic > Marine > Inlet | place: Canada: British... | reverse complement strand
GTCAGTGACACCTATTCCTCTGTCTGCCCTTAAAGGGGACAACGTGATAGATCGGTCTAAACCCATGGGTTGGTACCAAGGCCCTACTCTTCTGGGGTTTCTTGAAACGGTTGATATTCGAGAGAGACTCAATCAACACGCCTTCAGATTCCCTGTGCAGTGGGTTAATCGACCCAACGCTGACTTTAGGGGCTTTTCAGGTACCGTATTGGCTGGCAGTGTTCAGCCTGGGGATTCAATTCGAGCCTTACCCTCGGGCCAGCTGGCAAAAATTGACCAAATTGTTCTCTCAACCCAAGAATTGGACAGAGCAGTGACCGACCAAGCCGTCACATTAACTCTGGATCGAGAAATCGACCTTTCTCGTGGAGACCTGATTGTCTCAGCAGATGCCCCCTGTGAAGTGTCAGATCAATTTGAGGCAGAACTGGTGTGGATGGACAACGAACCCGGCTATATTGGCCGACGTTATGCCTTGCAATTAGGCACCACCCAAGTCAATGCCAGCCTATCTGACATCCGATTTAAATATGACATCAATACCTTTGAGCAACTTCCTGGCAGGGATCTTGCTCTCAATGAAATCGCCACTGTTCAGATCAACTTAGATGCTGAAATTCCTTTTGAAGCCTACACAAACTGTCCAGGCCTTGGTGCTTTTGTCTTAATCGATCGCTACAGCAATGCAACGGTTGCCGCGGGCATGATTCGTTTTGCCCTGCGCAGAGCATCTAACGTACACCGGCAGGCGCTTTCTGTCGATCGACCAGCAAGGGAGAAGCTAGCAGGACATCAGGGTCGAGTCGCATGGCTCACCGGACTCTCAGGCTCTGGTAAATCAACCATTGCCAGCGATGCAGAAAAGATCCTCCATGAACAGGGTTATCGAACCTATATTTTGGATGGCGACAACGTCCGCCATGGCCTATCAAAAGACCTCGGGTTTACTGTGGCAGATAGGGTAGAAAATATTCGCAGAATTGCGGAAGTGGCGAAGCTAATGATGGATGCAGGAATTATTGTGCTCACTGCCTTCATCTCACCCTTTAGGGCTGAGCGTGATATGGCAAAGAGCCTTTTTGAGGAGGGAGATTTTCTTGAAATCTTTGTTGATACACCACTGGCGGTTGCTGAAGAGCGTGACCCTAAGGGACTGTACAAAAAAGCACGAAGCGGCCAGCTACCGAATTTTACGGGTATCGATAGTGATTATGAAGTACCGGTGAGTGCGGACTTGATCATCCAAACAGAAGATCAGACAGTCGATGACTCTGCCAAAGAACTTATTGACGTGATAACAAGAAATATATAGGGGTAGTGTATGACATTGCGCGAAGATCTAAAAAACCCAAACTCCCACGCTCGTAGCCTAACAAAAGCACTAACTTGGCGTGTCACTGCGACTCTAACAACTGCCATTATTGCCTACATCGTGACCGGCGAGCTGTCTATGGCTGCGATGATTGGCGGCATAGAATTTGTCGTGAAATTTATAACTTATTATGGCCATGAGCGAGTCTGGAATTTGATTCAGTAAGCTTCATTACCGATAAGGGAAGTTATCGCGCTTTAAGATATTTTACGCGCTTACACACCCACTCGCCGGAGCCATTGAGCAAGATCAGGTTGGTATTAGGTAGAGGTTTTGGTATTTCGCCGAACTACTAGTTTGAGATTGAGATCCCCTAACGCTCGCTAGGGTTGGGGCCAAATGAAACTCAAATTTCGTTGCTCCTCCGCTCAATCTAATGCTGCTGCAAAGCAGCGAGACTCTAGCGTAATTGATCGCAGACAGCTTTAATCTCGTTCATGCTTATGAATGGCGCTTGAATCCTCACCAGCTCAGTACTTTCTACATCGGACAATAAAGCATCACCCTTACCCAGCAAGGATTCCGCTCCTTTTTCGCCAAGAATTACTTCAGAATCGACACGTGATGAAACCCTAAAGGCCAGACGTGCAGGAACATTTGTCTTTATAAGTCCCTTTATAATATCAGCTGTGGGTCGCTGGGTAGCCAGCACCAGATGTATACCAGCAGCACGTGCTTTCTGCGCTAAACGTCCTACAGAATTCTCTATATCTTTACCTCCCTCCATCATGAGATCACCCAATTCGTCAATTACAACCACTATAAACGGCATTTTTAATTTACCGCGTTGCGATAAAGACTGATATTCCTGGATATTTCTTACATTATTTTCTTTAAGAATCTCATATCTACTATCCATCACATCACACAGCGATGACAGACAATCAGCTGCCTTTGACGTATCGGATATTACCTCTGCCAGAAGGTTGGGTAGCCCCTCGTATATCGAGAACTCTACCGCTTTAGGGTCAATCAATACCAATTGTGTTTGGGACGGCGGTCTAAGACCTAAAATAGATACAATCAGACTGTTGAGGGCCACCGATTTACCGGAACCTGTTGATCCGGCCACCATAAGATGAGGAAAAGACGTTAAATCTCTAACTACTGTTTCACCCAGAGACGAAATTCCAATACAAATTGGGATATTCATATTTTTAGTATGCCTGTCTACCTCCGGCATCATACCGCCGAGTGTTAGCGATGCTCTAGACTCTCTAGGGACTTCTATTCCTAGTCCGCCCTGAGCAGATGATCCAGCTGTATTTAATCGCAATGCATTCTCGGCAAAACCCATTTTTACCGCGATATCTGGCAATATTGATTTAATTTTCGACAGTTTTAGGCCGGCATCTGTATCAAAAAAATATGTCACAACCATCGGTCCTAGGTTGCGGGAGCGCACATGTATGCCAACATCAAAGCTGGCGCAACAAGCCTGTAATTGATCACTCAAGTCAATCTCACTATCTAAGCCAAAATCATCCTCAGCTTTGTGCAAACAGGCCAAACTAGGCAACGTATCGGTATTCAGGGCTCCTCGCTTAATCATTGCGTTATCGGCATGTAGACCGGAATTAAACGACAAATTATTAGCATGATCGATTTTCGCTGACGCAACGGCAGGTTCAGTCTTTGACTTTTTAGTTGCAGATTTAGCGCTGGGTTTAACTGCTGTTTTTTTGACCCCAACAGACTTTAAAATGGCAGGTATCAACGCCCACTTGTATGCATGGTCAATAAAATAAACGGTGCCCACCAGAAACAGTATGACCGTCAGAAAATCACCCAATACCTGCGCGAAAAAATTAAAAACTATCTGCCCAATACTCCCTCCCAGTCCTAAAGGAGAAATTATCACCGCAATTCCAACAGTAATTATTACGAGGTTTGGGAACTTTGGCACTTGCAACTTAAACGAGAAATATTTTTTTAAACTAAATGTGATTAACCATGCGACCACAAGGATGGAGGTGATTCCTAAGAAATTTTGGTAGAGATCAGCCACCGTATCACCAAGCCCACCCATTACCGACGGCAACCCTAGATAAGACTGAAATACAGAGACCGCCGACACAGCAGTAATAATCAAAACTCCATAGGTACTGATCAGTCTGCTTAGAATTCTATTAAAAAACGGAATACGTCGAGAAATTTTAGCCATGGATTAAAGCCTCTAATATAATGCGGTTACCGATTATTTGGTACATTCGGACAAACCTTCTTGTCTAATTACCTGTTTGCTCACAGAAGCTATAAACACAGTACCCTGCACCTGCTCCACAACAGTCTTAGCAAACGGAACATTAAATTGGTATGAACTACTCAGCAAGGATTGAGGGCGTTGACATTGCTGAGTAATCAGCTCAGCTACGCGATCCTGAAAAGCCATCAGAAACTCGAATTCGACATCTAGCGAATCCTGCTGAGCAAACTTAAACCCTAAATAGTAAAAGTGGTCATCAGCGCTGACAAAATAGCCAACCGAATTTAGACTACTTTGGTTTTCCAGCAGCAAAACGTCCCAGGAAGATGAGGTGGAGGAAGAGCTGCTGAAAGAAAGCACGCCGACTATCAGCAGCCAAGCCAACTTAAAAGTCGTCATCAACCTCAATGTCGCCCGCCCATGAACCAGACTGACTTTCACCTGAAGAACCCGAATTATCCTCAGGTATGGATTCTTTACTCTGCTGCGACTCCGCTCTGCCTATCGAAGCTCTATCATCTGCTCGGCTGTCATATTCAGTGGCAACCTGATTTGAACCAGACGCTACTCCCGCATCAAAAATCGCTTTGTTATTAAGCGTTTTATCAGCTTCGGCTTTCATGCCAGCTTCCTCACCCTGAATAAAACTTTGATCGGCATTAACTTCCTTTAGGGTGGCGTACATGTCTTTCATAATATCAGACGCCTTAACCGCTAGAGCACTGTTTACATTTGCTACCGCCACAATTATGTTTTTCCCTGTAGGCTCATGCACTGTCTCTTCTATCCTTAGCGTTTCCAATCCGCGAATAGTTAAGTTTTTGACCGACTCCTGGATATTGGCCGAAAAATCCTTAAGGATTTTAGACTCCACCTTACCATCAGCACCACGGATATCTCTTTTGAGCCTCTCAGCTGATTTAACCGACTCCACAGAGGCTTTTAAGCTCAATATAGCTGCCTGCTTAGCCCAAAGGATCGCCTCTTCCTCCAACATTGAGTAACTGCCAGAGTCGTCGGGATCATACTCTACTGCTGAGATTCCCATAAAATTAGTGGAGCCGTCACTGGCAAGATAACGCCGCGCACCAACCATTGAAGAGAGATTTTGTTTGTCTAACCACTCATCGATGGAGATTTTATTCTTTCGTGGCTTTCCCTTGCCCGCACCGAGCAACATACCTCTGGCTTCTAATTCAAGCTTGGGGCTCCAGACAACAAGGGAAGCAATGTTATATTGGCCGCGCAAATCGTCATAGCTCTCGACCTGCATCAGTGTAGTCGCACCAAACAGTGGCATACTGGAGGTGGTCTCTATGGCTGAGCGGGTCTCCTTCTTGACCTGTCCTTGCAGCTCTGCAATTTTATTCTGCACTTCTTCCAGAAGCTTTTGCTTATCGTCTTCTATCTTTCTGGCTTTGTCTAATCGCATTTTAACGTCACTAAGACGCTGTTTTTTATCTTCAGTAATCTGCTGAGAGTCAAAGGTCTCATCGAGCTTTTTGATAGTCGCTTCTAACAAAGAATTTAAGCGATCCCCAAAGGTGACTCCCCGCAACTCATCTGCCTGAGCTTGATCATAGGCAGACAACAAAACCGATGTTTCTCTTTGGGCCTGCAAATAAAATTTCTGAGCCTGTGCTTCCATTGCCTTAATTTGCTTCTGCTCTGCCTCTAGCTGTTTGGCAATGGGGTTGCCAGGCACAGATAGTATATTTTCAGCACTTGCAGTAGTAGTGAAACTTTCAATGATAGTAGCCTTGGCTAGTAAAGAGGCTTCGATAGCAAGCGCTTCTCGCTTTTGCAGAAAATCAGGATCATACGAGTCAATGGCCTCACCGGTTTGTTTTATAACCATAATACGGTTCTTTTTGTCGTCCCAACCTCCTACTTTGAAGCCTTTATCCCGTGCGAGCTTGCGTAGCACGTTGCCTGCTTTTTGTGATGGACTCAAACCACGGGGTGCCTCTACTTTGCCGTCCTGAAACTCTGAAACAGCTGCATTACCACCATCGTCTGACAAGGCACTGGAGGAAATAGCCATAGCCATAGCCATAGCCATAGTCAGTAAAAGCCCCACGCTTGATTCGCCAAATTTCTTCACTCTATGTCTCCCATTTTATATTCTGTAAGTTTCTACCAGTCATCATCATATTCTGACTTTTTCTTTTTAATTTTTTCTTTAACCTTGCGCTCATTTTGCTGAGCCCTCGATGGCGCAGCCGCTTCGAGCCGACAGACAAATCTTCCGACCTTGAAATCATCAAATGCAGAAAGAGCACCCTTTGCAAGGCTGGCTGAGCTCATTTTTGGTGTTACACGCTCAACTTTAAGCTCTCCAACTTTTGTCTCAGTTCGGCCCAAAGACTCTTTGGTATAGGGATCAAAAACCTTGGGGCCACGCTCATAAACGCCGTAAACGGCACCAGCTTCGACAAGATCGCCACCCTGATTTAAGGTGAAAACACCGCGATTTACTGAGACGACCATAATTGGATATATGGCATCAAGAATTTTAGTGCCAATTTTGGAGCTAGCAATCTCCGCCATGGCAATGTCTGGACTTGGTCGCATACCTGCGCCCATGGCTTTTTCGAAAGAGTCTCGATCAAAGCCAAGAATGGTATTGTCTGCAAACTTTACCTGACTTGTCGCAACATCTATTATTTTAAAATTAACGGTAGCCTTTCCTTCAGGAATCTTGAATGTCTTTTTAATTGTGGGAAAATATACTTCCCGGATTTGGCTGTCCACATCTTCAACTTGGCCAACAATGATGTAATCAGCTGTTAGGGTACTGCCGAGTCTGGCTAGCTCAGAGACTGGGGTAAGCGCATTAGCTGCTGCCAATGATCGCTCACCAGCAATAGCAATCATGTTTTGACGATCCAGCACAGTGAACCGCCTGGACCCCACCAGTTTACCAACCAGAGAATTAGAAAAATTACGAGCAAAAACCTCTGAGCCGGAGAAAGGTATTAACGCTATTTTTAATCTACTTGCAGATGCTGACAGTTTTAACTTAGCAATTTTGGCATCCACTATAACTACGTATTGCCCACGCTCGTTTTGAGTTTCCGACAGCACTCGATAGGAGTCAACAACGCCATTGGTTGCCTCACTGAATTGACGTTGCATATCAGTGGAGGACTGGAAAGATTTATTCTTGCCGTCGCTGGCAGACTTCGTAACCTTATTAATAGCATTACTCGCCGCGACAGATTTACCATTGACGCGGCCTATCGCCTCAGCAACGGCTGCGTTAACCGCTTCCTGAAGGGAATCACCGACACCTTTAGTTTCTACATTGACAAACTCGAGTTGTGCTCGCGCCATAAGGCTTGCAGAGAAACTCAAAGTAATGGCACATATAAATCCAACAAGGTATCGGTAATTTATTTTCATTTTTATTTCCCTTCAGATGGCAGTGTTAAAGCGATGCTAGCCTTCCATCTCGTCGCCAGATGCACCTTCAGTAGAAACACCGGCCTGCTTACCAAAGTTAATCATCGATGACGTAGTTTTAGTCCATTCTTGTATTAACTTAGGCGTAGCTTTAGCGATATAAAGCCCTGTACCCAGCTTTTTCTTCATTTTTGCAGCTCCCATCATGCCTGCACTTTTAATCTCACTAGAAGCGCTTTTTACCCAGTCCTTGGCCTTAGGGGCCAACTTTGTCATCCTGAGCGTGCCTTTACCTAAGGGCGGGAAGGCTTTGCTCAATTCCTTCTTGCTGTCTGCATCTAAATCAGAGCCAGCGGCCATTCTCTCTTGAATTTTTTGTTCACCACTAGCCGAAGCTTCTGTTACTTCCTCCAGGCAACTCTGCGCACAGTCATCACCAGACAGACGACCCGCTTCTGCTCTAAGAGATTCCGCAGTGTCTTCCATCCCCAACGCCTTTGCAACGTGACCCTGAGCTTGTAAAACAAAGCCTAGTGCCGCCTTAAAATCTCTAACTATAGCCTCTTGGGCATCTGCTGCTGAAACACTTGAGCTCTCCTCTTCCTTCGAATCGGCTCCCGGAATCGGAATAGCGGGAAATTGAAAGGCTAAGGCTGAAGTCGATAATGCTGTGAGTAAAAAAAGTGTAATTATATTTTTCATTTTGTTTCTCCTATCTAATGCCAGCGGCATTTAATTGTTGAACTATTTCGTTACTTGCAGATTCCGCAGCCTTTATTAATGCATTAGTTTCAGCAACGGTCTCATTTGGGCCAAGACCAGCAAATTGCGTTGGCTTAACTGACGCTACTGTCTCGAAGAACAGACCATCATCCTGATAGACTTGAGCCATAACTGTGGCGTAAACACGCTTGAGGCCACTTCCTGGGTCTGTATCCTTCTGGCCCACGTCCACGGTCGCTATAACTAAAATTGGGATTTTACCCGCAATAGCATTGAAAGCGTTGTTCTTGGTATCTGGACTGAGATCATCACTGAAGGCAAAGTCCTGTTTGAACGCGTCTAAGTCAAAGCCAGCGAATCTGCTTGCAACCTGAGAGACATCGATTGTTTTGAAACCAAAACTTGAAAACGTCTGATTAACCGCGGCGTCCAAACCACTAGGTCGAAACACATTCCAGTTAATTTTGTCAGCCTTACTTACAGAACTACCACCTGTCTCTTTAATATTTTTTGTGCTGGAATAACCCTCAGTGCTGGCACTGGTCCCACTCATTGATGCAGTTTCTGAACCCTCGTTAAATGTAGTAGAGGCTTCGACTGAGGTTCGCTTGGTATCATAAGACTTAACAAATTCAGCTTTTCTTGCTAGGAAGACAGCAGTAATTCTGGACCTAGGGCCTGACATCTGCGCTGGTGCCGCCTTGCCCAAGAGACTGATTTTATTGACATCTACCACACCTTTTACCTTTAGCTTGAAGGATTTTCCGCTACAGCGGTGGTCGACCTGTGCATTCAAAAAATAGTCGTCAATATTCGTTAATATCTGCTGCTCATTTTCAGAGAATAGCGTTGAGATGGCGACTGACTTACCCGCAGCCCATGACCTAAGTGCGTTAGATTTGGCTTGAGACAAAACCTCATTGTATTCGCTGGTTTTCCTTGGTCGTCCGTCTTTGCATTTAGACCGCAATTCTTTATTTTGCGCACCGGTGATGGTTTCCGTGTAACCCTGGATCGGAAAAACCAAGCCTATCGTCGTAATCATTACTAACAAGATTTTTTTCAAATGCATATGTTTTACCTCAGATTATCAAAGACATCCTTCTCCAGACTACGGCTAATAGCCACAATTTTCTTGTAAGGCTTTTTAGAGAACATTTTTTCTTTAAACCACTTCTTGTCTGGCTTGGCAAGTTGAGCGCAGAACTCATCAGACAGCACAGTTAATGAATTCTTTAGTTCATTCCATTCATTAACTTCAAGCTTTTTAGACAGCTTTAAAACTCGGCCAGATTGTGCTTTTTCGCTGTAAAGTAATTCATCAAACCCAAGATCCCCTATGGATACACGCAACCCTGCAATAAACGAGGGATAAATTACATTAGCCGTCTCTTTCATGATCTTTTTATTAAAGCCAAGTAACTTTAAATCTACGAAATAATCCGCCGGAGGAAGTTCTAGTTGCACAGCATCTGCATTTTCAAAGCGCATGGCCATGGCGCCACCGATGGCCTGCCCTTTAGTGTAGGGAAGTACTGGAATGCCAAGTCTTTTCGACATGGCGGCTGAAAACTGACTAGCCACTCTGGTGTTAAAAACCTCTGTATCAACTTTGTACTTTTTAAGGTATTTGTCAGCACTCGCGGTTTGCTCGACACTTCTGACCTTTATATTCCAACTGTTGAAGGGCTTGTCAAAATTCACTTCAGCAAGGCGGGAGATAAACTCATTAACCAAGTTGATCTTTTTCGATTGGTCAAAATAGACGGTCTTATAGATTTCTCGTCTGTATGCGTCGTCAACGGTTTTTGGGCTATCAGTGTAACTGGTGATAAAAGGAATGGTGCTGATAACTCTTTTCTCAGTGAAGTCAAAAAGGACTATTTGACCAAAGGTTGTCGCCTTAACCGCAAAATAACTACTACCCGTATTCTCAGCCTGAAATTGCTCTTCAGTAATGGCTAGGGCAATACTTAGAGCATTCCCAGAGTTACTATTGCCAAGACCAGATATAAAACTAACACCCTCGAGATCAACTTCGCTAATTGCTGATCTTAAGATGCTGTTATATTCAGCCAAAGCTGTCGGGCTCCCTATAATGGAGGAGGCATAGGGGGCAGCTAAATCCATATTAACCGCATCACCAATGTAGGATAGCCCCGCAAAGTATACTTGAGTAGTAGACCAGCCAAACGCAGAGTGAGATGTAGCTACTACGAAGGCTAGGCTTTTAAAAAAATTTTTCATTATTAAGGATTTTACATTTAGGTTTTTGTAATTTTTAAAGTTCTCTCTAAAGCTCTGTGTATCCACTATCCCATACTCTTTGCAGATCATCAAGGCTTAGACAATGCAGCCAAACTATCCACAATGCTCTCGCTCTCGCTGACTAGCCTCTAATGCCTCGCCGGGAGAGTACGCTAACCCATATGCATCTTTAATGGTTGAGAACAATTTAAGATATTTACATTTATTCTCCGGAGGTAACCAGGTATCCGGTCCTTTGGCACCCTTCTGCCGATTTAATCGCATCTCAACCGCCAGAAGATTCAAAGGGTCATTAGCAAATTTAATGCGCTTTGCCTTTGGCCAACTTGCCGCCCCATGCTGCCATGCCCATTTGAGGGGCACCACATGATCAATATCCAACCTTGATGATTTAAAAACCAATTGACCTGAGTAGGGAGACAGCCAACTCCCCTCTGCCACCTGGCATTGCTCAAATGATTTAAATTTCACTTGCTCAAGAGACTGGGTAATTAAAGTCTCGTGTCGAGTATTTTGGCAGTCACCGTCATCATCAGACCAACCACGACCAAAGGCTTCTCTGGAATAATTAGAGCTAGACTCATCTAACAACGAAACGCTATCGCCGACAGAAGATTGATTTTTTTCACCCAGGGAAAGAAAGTCGGAGATTTTTACGTTGATCATCGGCGTATCACCCGAGTTGGGCTGCAACCACGCCAAGACAAGCAATGACCCAATCAGCACTACTATCTTCTTTGCGAACATAAATACGCCCCTCTCCCAACTTATTGTTTCAGCGGTCTAACGCCGCCTAGGCTTCATAGTAGTGTTACTTAGGTGTTGATAGCAAGAGAGGCCTAAGTAATGATCAACCAGCTAGTGTATGTAACCTCTCTGTATTGTGGTGAGAAATGTGCTTGGTCAAGAGATGCTGTTGATAAGATTTGGCGGGCAATAAATTGGAAATTTTCGGGTGGGAGGATTCATGTAAATAGTGATAAGCTTATTTATCGCATGCCAAAACAAGCCTTAGATCCAGCCAACTTACCCTAATAGTTCGTTTTGTAAAAACACTTATTATTCTATCGCTTTTAGACCAAGCACATTACCTAAACCTATAGACTGCTTAAGTATTTCAAGGATCAATGTCAAAGAACGTAATGAGGTGTCTAGGCAATTTCGACTGTACTAAAAAGGAATGGCATGAAAAGACTGTTTAATTGTCGAAGACCGTTTCATCAGATACATGTAATCGCTAATAAAGCACGTAGAACACGGTGATTTCTTCACCCTTCTTGACT
>Ga0233426_10003988_pt1 | contig 11261 bp, 13 predicted proteins | sample SI_118_April2016_6_FD_179875 | JGI IMG/M metagenome (GOLD analysis project Ga0233426, IMG submission 179875) | Seawater microbial communities from Saanich Inlet, British Columbia, Canada - SI_118_April2016_10_MG | ecosystem: Environmental > Aquatic > Marine > Inlet | place: Canada: British... | reverse complement strand
GCTCCGTTGTCTGTCATAATAGCCTTGGCTTCATCTCGACCTACTTCTTTAGCGTAGGCTTTAAGAGCCAACTTTACTGCGTCGGCAGTTACTTCAGAAACTTCTTCGTCATCTTCAAAGTCGTCTTCGTCATCTTCAGGCTCTTCTGTAGCTTGAGGTCCTTCTTTCCAAGCATCCATAATAGCCTTATAATCAGACTCGTCTACTTTAGACATGCTACGTCCTAGAGTAGCAGCTACTTCAACTCCTGCTACCTTAAGGATATCCATAGCGAACTCTTCACCGTGATCGGCTTTGGCTTTCTTAGCCGCGGCTTTAAAATCTTCTAAGCTAACTGTATCAGCTTTGGTGGGAGATTCCTTTTTAACTTCAGCCGGAGCTTTTGATTTTAGTTCGGCCTTAGCAGGTTGTTTTACTTCTTCGCTGTAAGAGCCTCCTAATAGGATCTTATTAACAGCGTCAATCTTAGCTGCGTTCTCAGGAATTAGTGCGATTGAATATGTTACATTGTTGGTCATTGCTGACTCCTTATTAAAGTGATTATCTGTTTTACTGGATACTGTTTATCATTTCGGCCAGTGAGAGTCATTTTACATTAGGTGTTTGTAAATGTAAACCCCTTAAACCGTATTCGACAAGAATACTCAACATTAATATTAGCTTTACATACTCGTATCTATGCCGCATACTTGACCGCCAAGTAACTAAGGAGGGATTATGTTCCTACATACCAAAGCAAAATTAAAGCAGATGCAAAAGCAAGCTGTGACAGACCTAGTTAGGTTTGCAGGTGGGCGTACCCATCTAGCTAGGATGCTTACTAAACCTTTGTCGACTATTAATAGTTGGGTAGACAGGGGTAAAGTAAGCAAAGAGGCCGCTGAAGAAATATCAGAGCATCCTACGTTTAATAAGCAGTTCCCTATATCTCGTATGCGACCAGACCTATAAGAATCGGAGTAAGTATGTCTTATAAAAAAGAACAACTGAAGCCTTATTTCGAATTTAAATCTGAACTGATACCGCTACACGTATGGAATAAGCAAATAAACGGTGACGAAAGAGGCAAGACTCCTAGGGACAGGGAATGGAATAGCAAAGAATACGGACAGGATAAAAGTACCTATTTAAGTTGGATAAAGTCAGGGTACAATATAGGCTATCGTATTAAAGAAAACGAACTGATTGTCGATCTAGACCCTCGTAACTATACTAAGGGTATCGACTCAGAAGAATTAATCGCAGACCTATTTGGATTCTTTGACTTTGAGGAATTAACATGGGAACTTCCTGTAGTTAAGACTGGAGGTGGTGGGTATCATATATACTGTACTTTACCTTATGACGTAGACTATCGTTGTCTCCGCAAGTGTGTAGAGAATCTTCCTGGAGTTGACTTCAAGAAGAAAGGTGGTTACGTAGTAGCAGCGGGTAGCAAGCATCCATCAGGCGATCAATACTCTTGGATAAATGAAGCCGAAAGACCTTTAGTGCCTAATGACCTGTTAGACCTAATTAAACGAGACAAGTTTGAGACTAAGGATTACACATCAGGATACGGAGCATTCACTGGAACTCAATTACAAGGCTTGGTATTAGATAAACTAGATATCTCAGACTTTGATTCCAATGATAACTGGGAACCTCTAATGATGGAGTGTCATCACGCCACTGCTGGAGAGGGTATTGAAGAATTTTTAGACTGGTCTTTAAGTGACTCCAAATATAGCGATGACGAAAACAAAATCCGCAACCGCTGGGAATCATTAGACGACACTAAAGAGGCAACTCGTACAGCTGCGTCCCTCATCCACCGTCTAAAGGGATCAGGTGAAGACACTAAACATGTCAAGGCAATATTGGATTTTGGAACTCTACCTGACTTCTCTGAAATGGATGAGCAAGACGACTTAGAGTCTGACCTATTGAGCAAGGCTAAAAAGGTAGGGCAGGAGACGACCTCAGCAGATGTGTTTAATGTAGACACTCACGAGTATAGTGATAGGGAAGGTCTAGCAGTGGCTATGGCTAGAGATCTTGGTCCTAATCCTAACAAAGAAGAATTGATGAAATGCTTACGTGTTATTAAGGTGGCTGACATTGTAGAACGTGAGGAGGCTCTCGCTGAGATAACAATATCCACAAAGAAGAAATACACACGAGCCACACTAAATAGAATTCTTAAAGATATAGACGGAACTGTAACTAAGGATCTAGCTACTACACTAAGCAACAAAGCACTGGAAGACGTGTTTAACAACAAGCGTCACATCCTCATCGAACCTAACGAAAGCGTATGGGTATATAACCGCACTCACTGGGAACAAATATCCAACAAGTATTTAGAGAAAGTAATTCGTCACACGCTTAACGGTCTTGCTCAGAACATGGAGATCAACACTGACGAGATGACTCTTATTAAGAAAGCTACAGAACTCACCAAGATGGAAGCCGCAACGAACACAAGCAAGTTACATAAGACAGACGCACCTGATCCTATTATTAGTTGTAAGAACTGTGAGATCCATATTAACAAGGACGGAACTCATACTGTTAAGGATCACTCCTACCGTAGCTATAGTACTCGTTGTCTTAATACTGAATATGATCCTAGTGCTAAGGCTCCTTTGTTCATGCAAACATTAAGGGAGATATTCTCAGGCTTCGATGACACTGAAGATATGGTTCGTCATATAGGTGAGGTGTTCGGTTACATTATCCAACCTTATAAGAACTTGTCCAGCTGGTGGCTGTTTATTGGTCCAGGAGGCGACGGTAAAACGACCCTAGCTGATATTCTTCAGGGAGTATTAGGTAGCGCGTTCACTCCTGGAAATACAGCTCTTATTAACTCTAAGATTAGTAACAACGATAACCATAGTATGATGGGACTCGTCGGAGCTCTCGCGTTAGTCATAGGGGATTTTAAGAAAGGAGCAGTTATAGACGACGAGAAGATTAAGGAGTACGCGGATAACAAGGTAATGCAAGCTAATCCCAAGGGTAAAGATCGTTTTAACTTTATGTACTCAGCTGGTCTTATTGTCTGCTCCAACCATCTTCCCAAGACAACTGATAATTCCCATGGATTTGCTAGACGAGTCAACGTCGTACCATTTAATGCTCAGTTTACTAGGAATAATACTCAGGATTCAGACCGTAAGGCTAAGATACTAAATAATCCTGAAGAAATAGCGGGTATATTGAATTTCATGTTGGAAGGTCTACAACGTCTAAGGACTAGGGGAAGATTCGACATACCGCAATCATGCAAGGTAGCTAGTGAGGATTGGTTGTCACAAACCAATAATACATCTAAGTTTGTCAATGACTGTGTAGATTTAACTGGAAACACTGAAGACTCTATTGGGGACTTAGGTAGTTTACATAGTATGATTTATGCAGGATGGTGTTCTGACAATGACATTGACGACCAGTATAGACTTGGAAAACTCAGCTTTAAGGAAAAACTTATGGAGTTAGGACTCACGATAAGGAAGGGAGGAGGAAATGTGGTCAAGGTTTATGGTGGAACTCTCAAAGATAGTCTGACGGACTGGTAATTGGGAGTAGGGTTATCAAGGTTAGTCTTGGATTAATGTAAAAATCGTAAAACGGGTAAAAAAGTGCGTTAGGGTTAACAGGGTTATTCTTTATAATTAGCTTAATATCTTTTAAAATCAATTTTAAGTACAAAAATTTTTTAATAATAAAAAAGCATTAAACCAAGACTAACCCTGATAACCCTTGCGGTAATTTACAACTGGAATATAACATAGAGGAACAACGCAATGAAGAACTCAGAACTCTCAAAACTACGGCATGTAATGATAGACCTGGAAACAATGGGAACAACTCCAGGATCAGCAATTGTCTCTATAGGAGCTGTACTATTTGATCCTCGTTACGGAAAGGTATCGGACAAGACATTCTACCAAGAGTTAGACTGGAAAGACCAAGATAGACTAATCTGTCCCGATACGGTAAAGTGGTGGAAAGATCAATCGGAAGAAGCCAGATCTGCTCAACACGGTCTAGACTCTTTGGAAGATTCCCTTGAGGACTTAGCAACTTGGCTACCTAAGGACTGTAAAGTATGGGGTAACGGAGCCACCTTTGACATTAGTATGTTAGAGGATGCTTATCTCAAATTAGGAATAGGTATACCTTGGAAGTTCTGGAATATTAGGGATTGTAGAACGGTGTTGGATATGTACGAGTCCAAAAGGGGAGGATTCGGTAAGAAGACAGGAGGGGTTTTACATAACGCTCTTGATGATGCAAAATACCAAGCAAGTTATATTACTAAGATGTGGCGAGAGCTACTAGGAGATTAATGATGTCTAACGAAGAAGAGAAAGTAATAACTACTCAACTTACAGGCAAACGGCTAAAGTTCAATAAGCTAGTAGCCTATGCATTTATATCAATAGGAGCTATACTTATACTGATAGGAGACACAGAGCACTCTAGAGTATGGGGAAGCTTGTTTGCTCTATACGGATTTGGTCATTTAACTGTCACCCGTATTCGTATCTGGTGGAATCATAAATAGGAGTAATATATGAACCTATTACCGCATAATACCGACATATGTCCTCATTGTAACAAGACTAATATAGACTACGATGAAACGTGCTCTGATTGTGGAGAACCTGTAATTATAAGCCCAAAGTCTTTATCCAAATTGGCTGATAGGTTAAATGTGCCTTATTCTTTCGCTGAAGACGGACTAGTTAGAACTTTAACATATGCTAGAGATGAGCGTACTAATATCCATTTAGTTTACTTGTCTGAGGGAGTCGTGCATAATACCAATATTACAGGAACATTCCACTGAGGTTATCCTTGTGAGTATTAATTTGGAGAATAATATGTCAGGTAAGAAAATAACTGTAGGGTCTGACCCTACAATCAGTTTATTTACACTCAAGAACAAAGTTGACGAGTGGATTAAAGAATACGGCCAAGACGCAGTGTTCTCAACTGATGCAGGTTATAATAACGTTTCATTGGATATCGACACTAGAGTCAAAGAAATTAAACGAGTTAAATCTACGGAAAGTAAAGGGGAAATTGATGTCTAAAGTAATCAAGCCTCTCTTAGCTACCAAAGCTGAGTTCGATAAAATCCAATATCCCGTGTTAGCTACTCCCAAGCTAGACGGGATTCGTTGTTTGATGGTTGACGGCGTTGCTATGTCACGTAGCATGAAGCCCATACCTAATTCTTTTATTCAAGATGAGTTATCTGGCTATGATGAGATGGATGGGGAGCTTATGCTCAATGGTGATTATAACGCTGTGCAAAGTGGTATTATGTCTAGGGATGGTGAGCCTGATTTTACTTACTATGTTTTTGATTATTATGGTTCTGATGATACGTATCGTAATCGTATTCGTGAAATTAGTATTATGGCTCACGAAACGGATATTCGTATATCCATACTTACTCCCATTAAGATTAATACGGAAGATGAGCTAGAGTCTTATATGGACAAGTGTATTGCTGAAGGGTACGAAGGTGTTATGATTCGTGATCCTAACGGCAAATATAAACATGGTCGGTCTACTGTTAAGGAGGGTATCCTACTTAAAATTAAGAGATTCCTTGACGATGAAGCTATCCTCGTAGGTGTTACTGAAAAGATGCACAACGGTAATATTCTAGAGCAAGACGAACTAGGTAATGCTAAGCGTTCAAGTCATAAGGAGAATCTGACTCCAGCAGGTACAGCAGGATCTTGTATCCTTAGATGGAACGGTATAGAATTCAGAGTAGGGTTTGGTCCAGGATGGACTGATGAACGTAAACTCAACTTCTGGGAACGTAGAGACCTATGGATAGGACTTAGGTTCACATTCCGCTATCAGGAGCTGAGTAAGGACGGAGTTCCTCGTTTTGGTAAGTTAGTAGGTATAAGACATGAGGATGATTTGTCGTAAATAATATTTGCTTTCCTCTTCGTTATGATTAATAATTGTTTCAAGTTCAGCAAACAACCAATTAGGAATTATATCATGATCCAGATAACCAAAGAACAGTTTGAAGATATTCTATTTGATCCTAGACTTTCTATCGTTGAGACTAAGAGTCGTAGTAGAGCTACTAAGAAGGTACTTATCAAATTAACTTGCGGAGGTAAGACAATAGCTAAGCGTGAAGTCGGACCAGAAGGCAATTTCTACTATGCCTCGTAAGTATGACCCTAGACCTATATGCACTTGCTCATCCTATAAATTTCCTCATCGCGTAGGAGGCAAGTGTGACGGATCTGCCTTTGCTGAATTTCACTTCTATAACTCTAAGTCTTGTTGCGGATCATGTAACTGTAACTCTGGAACTCACTGTGACGTAGCGACAGGCCAAGAGTCTATTAATGAAGCTGAGTGTTATGCCGAGGCTAAGGATAGCGGATCCAGTCTTTACTTGACCCTAACGGTAGAGGATCCAGAGAGACCATATTAATCTTTAAATTTACAAAACCTCATAACTGATTTAATATTGAACCTTAATAGTAAGAGAATATTAAATTACCCATGCCGTCCAAGTCGTTATCAATAATGGATCTAAGAGATCTCATCAATAAAGGTGAGGCTAAGGATCCCCTTGTCTTTTTAGAATCTATAATGAATGGGCAGGATCCTCGTAGATTATCCTCCATATACGAACTCGTCAATGAGATAGATAGCTTTTCAAATGGCGAGTTGTCTAAGTCCGATTGGTCTGAGATTGTAGCTCATGTTTGCGATCGTTTCAAATACCATACTGTTCCACTAGGAGATTCCTTAGCGGCTAGTAAGACCTTAGCTGAATATCTCCATGCTAAGCGTAAACAAGTAGAAATAACAGGTAATCAAGACGGTAGTGTTAACTCCTCAAATAATCCGCTTAGTGAGGAAGAGATAGAGCTCTTTAAGGAGAAATTCAATGACGAATTTTAATCCTATGCTGGATGATGAGTTAGATCCTTGGTCTTATAACGAGAAGCGTATGCTAAAGTATATGCTGGAGAATGACGGAATACAGTTCATGCGGTACTTCTTTAAGCATAGGGAAGGTACTAAGATGTTACGTAATTGGCATCACTATGTTATTGAGTACGTACTACAGGCAGTTTATGACGGAGATATAACTAGATTAATAGTGAATATAGCTCCTGGATACTCTAAGACTGAGCAGGTGGTACTGAACTTTATAGCTAGGGGATTAGCTATAAATCCTAGATCCAAGTATATACACGCCTCATATTCAGGGGACTTGGCTCAAGAGAACTCAAGTAAGATTAAGGAAATGGTAGGTTCTGAGTCTTATCAGGAACTCTGGCCTATGGATATACGAGTAGATTCTAAGGGTAAGAAGCGCTGGTTTACTGAAAAGGGAGGAGGCATGATGGCTGCTCCAGCTGGAGGTCAGATTACTGGTTTCCGAGCAGGTAGAATGGAACCTGGATTCACAGGTGCTTTTGTAATAGATGATCCAGTTAAACCTGACGATGCTTATTCAGCTGTTAAGCGTAACTCTATTAATAACCGATTTAACAATACTATGAGGTCTCGTCTAGCAGTAGAGGGAGTCCCAATGGTGGTTATTATGCAGAGAATACATGAGGAAGACCTAAGCGGTTATCTCCTAAAGGGAGGCTCAGGAGATAAATGGCATCATCTCACTATCCCTACGTTACTAAGTGATGAGGAGATAAATAAGAAATATCCTGATGATTACACGCATGGTAAGCGCATTGTGATAAATGATATCCTAAGCTGCCTACAAAACGGTACTAAATATGCTTTTTAGCGTTGAAGAAATAGGCCATATTTGCCCTCCCGAAATACCAGTGGGCAGTCCTCTTTGGGCGTTTAAACAGGACATAGGAAAGCTACGTGTTATTGAGGAAGGCGACAAGTATACTTTCTCGTCCCAGTACCAGCAGAACCCTAGTCCTCTAGGAGGAGGTATGTTCAAGGACGCATATTGGAAGTACTATGACGTTCTACCTGCTGATATAGACCTATACCGTATATATGGAGATACTGCTCAGAAGACCAAAGAGCGTAATGACTTTAGTGTGTTCCAACTATGGGCTAGAAGTAGGAGCCAAGGTATATTCCTAGTAGACCAATTTAGAGGTAAATGGGAGGCTCCTGAATTGGAGTCTAAGTTAGTTGAGTTCTGGAATAAGCATAAGCCTACTCAGTTCAAACCCTTTGGTGCTCAGGTGGTTAAGATAGAAGATAAGAGCTCAGGTAGCTCATTAATACAGTCTATCAAGAAAGACTACCTTATACCTGTAGAGGCTATTCAGCGTAACACTGACAAAGTTCTTAGATCTATGGGCGTGGTTAAATATTTCGCAGCTGGTTATATTCACCTTCCTCGTAATGCTGATTACTTACATGATTATAAGGAAGAGTTTCGCAAATTTACGCCATTAATGACTCATAAACATGATGACCAAATAGATCCAACTATGGATGCAGTAGAAGATCTAATTGTGTTTGAAGATATGATGTACAATAATAGCGCTCTAGATTAGGTCGGGTAACTTAATATGGAGTACGAAAATGAGCAGTTTAATAAATAGTTATGACCGAGTAGCCAATTCCCGTAAGTTCCCTATGCAGAGACCTCTAACTCTGGACGGAACCCAAACTGGAAACAACAAGATGAATGTAGACGGATCTACTACTCCTGTCGAATTTTATTTCCAAGCCGACACAAGTAGATCCGTTCATATCAACAAGATAAGCTTTCTAATAGGGGACGTAACTAATAGTAATTTTGAAAGCTACGGAAGTCTATTGGGACCTCTAACTAATGGTATAACCCTATATAGTATTATAGGAGGAGTGGAAATACCATTAAACGCCTTATTTAAAAGGACAGCGGATTACTTGGGAGCAGGAGCTGAAGTTCAATTTGTAGAGTTAACGGGGAATACTAGGATGGCTAATTATTCCTTAAACTTGTTTGAGTATTCAGAAGGAGTTATCTTAGACGGAAATAAGGATGAGATATTAGGACTTAGGATTAATGATGACCTTACCAGTTTGGATTTACACGAAGCGTATATAGACGGATATTTCCAAATAGAAGATTTTTGATGCGATTAAAGGTAATAGAAATGAGCAACGAGAAAGCTAAGATAATGAAAGACGAGGATATCACAAGAGATGGACTGGAGAACCTCGTTGCTCAATTAGGAACTGAGCAGGATAAACGAAGTCATTCCACATTTACAAACAATAAGCGATTGTCTGGACCAGGAGGCCATGTCGAGCTAAACGCTATGTATCGTACTGACTGGCTATGTGGTAAGGTAGTAGATATTATACCTGACGACATGACTAGAGAATGGAGAGAATTCTCAGGGGATATTGAACCTGAAATTGTTAAGAAGCTAGTTGATGAAGAGGACAGACTCCAACTTACTCTAAACTTTAATCTCGCTCATAAGTGGGCAAGACTATACGGTACTGCCTTTATTGTGATGTCTATAGATGACGGACAGACTCCAGATAAACCTCTGGACATTAGCAAAGTTAAGAGAGGAGGCTTACGTCATATTAAGGCTATTGACCGACATAGACTTGATAGTACTGAGGTAATCCCAGTAGCTGATCCCATGGATAAGAACTTTGGAATGCCTGAGTTTTACAGGTTTAGTGAGACATCAGTTAAAATCCACCATAGTAGGATTCTTAGATTTGACGGTATTAGATTGCCGTATGATGAATTCAGAGAGAACAACTATTATTCGGACTCAGTATTAATTAGACTTTACGATGCAGTAACCAACTTCAATACTACTACTAATGGTTCAGCTAGTATGGTATATGAGACTAACGTCGATATAATGAAAGTTAAGGGTCTGATGACTTATCTACAAACTCCCGAAGGTGAGTCTCTCATTCGTAAGCGGTTTACGATGGCGAGTACCCTTAAGAGCTTTAATAATATGATGCTCTTGGACAACGAAGAAGAATATCAGTCTAAGAATAATACCTTTGCTGGACTCCCTGACTTACTAGATCGATTCGCATTGTTCCTAAGTGCAGCTAGTGATATTCCTGCTACTCGCTTATTAGGTAGTTCGGCTAGTGGCCTAAATGCAACTGGTGAGGGAGACCTTAAGAATTACTACGATACTATTCGGTCTGCTCAAAAGCAACAATACAAGCCGCTATTAGATTACTTTGATGACATTATGGCTATGGGTATAGGCTTACCAGAGGAATCAGATTTATCCTATGAGTTCAATTCCCTATTCCAAATGACCCCTAAGGAAACAGCTGATCTACAGTTTGTTAATGCTCAGCGAGATTCAGCATACTTAGATAGAGGGGTTGTTACTGAGGAGATTATAGCTAAGGAGCTAAATCAATCAGATACATATAGTAATATCACAGACGATTACCTGAAAGAATTAGAGGACTTTGAAAATGACTTTGGCACCGATTCCGACAATAATGAATTTGGAAATGAACAGGAATCTCAGGAAAAGTCGGAAGAAGAAAGTCCGTCCGATGAAGACTCCAAGATCTCCTGAGGTTAGGTATCGTAAGCAATTACTACTATTGGTGAGTAGTCTTAATAATGATATTAGGACTACTATAGTTCCCTTGCTCAAGCAGTTTCAATCCGAGTATGTTAATGACGCCTATGCTAAAAGTTTAGAAGCTGCTTTTGATATGCTCCGTAAGTCCTACTCGGACATAAACGAGAATGCTAAGATAGTATCTAACTCTTTTGTTACTAATAGTAGCGATACCAATAAGCGTAGATTCTACTCGGCAGTTAATGAAGCAGTTGGAGTCAACCTACAAAGCGTAGTTCAGAATGAAGGACTGGAGGATATTCTAGTAGCTACTACTAGGGAAAACGTGAGTCTTATTAGGTCTATACCTGAAGAGTATTTTAAGAAGATAGAAAGTATAGTCTTCACAGGTACTACTCAGGGAAGTACTGCTGGATCTATGATTAAGCAGATCCAGAAAACGGGCAAGACTACAGCCAGTAGAGCCAAGTTAATAGCTAGAGATCAGAGTTCTAAATTAAACTCAGCTCTTACTCAACAAAGATCTAAGAACTTAGGAGTCGAGGAATACATATGGCGTACCTCAGGAGACGAAAGAGTGAGAGACGACCATAGATCTAAAAACGGCAAGATATTTAGATGGGATGATCCTCCTAAGGACACAGGTCATCCTGGACAAGACATTCAGTGCCGTTGTGTAGCCCAACCTATTATAAATATCTA
>Ga0233426_10003986_pt1 | contig 11271 bp, 10 predicted proteins | sample SI_118_April2016_6_FD_179875 | JGI IMG/M metagenome (GOLD analysis project Ga0233426, IMG submission 179875) | Seawater microbial communities from Saanich Inlet, British Columbia, Canada - SI_118_April2016_10_MG | ecosystem: Environmental > Aquatic > Marine > Inlet | place: Canada: British... | reverse complement strand
CAATTATATCTCCTTCATTAATTACTCAAATTCAATTCTTGTTATTTTAAATCTTCTTATCTATCTAAAAACAGATTAAACATTCACAAAAAAAACCAACAAAAACATTGGTATTCACAAAATCTATAATAGGTATCAGAAATGACAATGTGTTGCGCTTTGGTCTTATTTAATAGAAAAAACAAAATAAATCTTTTAATAAACAATGAATTATAAATACCTATGGGTATCTAGCATTTTAAAGCTAATACAAATATATAAATTTTGAAATTTAGCCTATTGCTTGTTTGTCTGAAAATTTTTACATTCACGACTCGTAAACTGAAACGCTTTATGAAAACTTTTTGAATACAAATCATCTAAGGACTTACTTATGTCATCTAGAATCAATATTTCCAACCTTAAAGTAGCAAAATGCCTATATGATTTTATCGAGCAAGATGTACTTACCGACTTGCCAATTGACTCAAAAGATTTTTGGTCAAATTTTTCAGAAATTATTGAAGATTTAATGCCTATTAATCAGCAACTACTGGCAACAAGAAATAAATTACAAGTACAAATAGATCAGTGGCATCAATCCCATCAAGGTGATGATTTTGACTTTGTTCAATATAAAGATTTTTTATTGAAGATTGGCTATATAGTGCCAGAAGTTAATGATTTTCAAATTTCAACGACTCAAGTAGATAAAGAATTATCGACTATGGCAGGACCGCAATTGGTTGTGCCTATTATGAATGCCAGATTCGCTTTAAATGCTGTAAATGCTCGATGGGGAAGTTTATATGATGCTTTATACGGCACGGATATTATTCCAGAGGAAGGCGGAGCGGAACGTGCAGGAAAATATAACCCTGTTCGTGGTAAGAAAGTTATCGAATTTGCACGTGACTTTCTAGATACGCATCTACCATTAATATCAGGTTCGCATCATCAAGCAATTCAATACACTTTAGAAAATGGCATTCTCACCATTACTTTAAAGAATAATGTTAAAACCACCTTAAAATCACCAGAGCAATTCTTGGCTTATCAAGGAAGAATTGAAGCACCAACCAGCTTATTATTTATCAATAACGATTTACACTTTGAAATAAATTTCGACAATAAAAGTGTAATTGGACAAAGTGATAACGCTGGTATTTGTGATGTTACTTTAGAATCGGCATTAACGACAATTATGGATTGCGAAGATTCCGTAGCAGCTGTTGATGCAGAAGATAAAGTATTAGCTTATAAAAATTGGTTAGGGTTGAACAAAGGTAAATTAACAGAGAATATCACTAAAAGCGGACAAAGCTTTACGCGTTCAATGGCAGCTGATCGTTGTTACATCAATGCCGACGGTGATGAATTAGTATTAAAAGGTCGCAGTTTAATGTTCATCCGTAATGTTGGGCATTTAATGACAAACAATGCCATATTAACGGCTTCGGGTGAAGAAGTGCCTGAAGGTATTATCGACGCAATGATCACATCACTAATTGCCCTTTATGATATTAAGCTGCAAAACCAATTAACCAATAGCGCACGAAAATCCATTTATATTGTTAAGCCAAAAATGCATGGACCTGAAGAAGTCGCATTTGCTAACACGCTATTTGAACGTGTTGAAAATGCGCTATCGTTAGCTAAAAACACAATAAAAATAGGTATTATGGATGAAGAGAGGCGCACAAGCGTTAATTTAAAAGCTTGTATTTTCGTCGCTAAAGAAAGGGTTGTATTTATTAATACTGGCTTTTTAGATAGAACGGGCGATGAAATTCATACTTCAATGTCTGCAGGGGTAATGGAACGAAAAGCAGACATTAAATTAACGCCTTGGATAAATGCATATGAAGACAATAATGTCGATATTGGCTTAGCATGTGGCTTTAGTGGCAAGGCACAAATAGGCAAAGGCATGTGGCCAATTCCTGACCAAATGGCAAACATGTTAGCGAATAAAATAAATCACGTAGAAGCCGGTGCTAATACCGCTTGGGTACCTTCTCCTACAGCTGCGACTCTTCATGCGCTTCATTATCATCGTGTAAACGTATTTGATTTACAGAAGAAAATTAAGCAACGTACTACTGCTAATATTGATGATATTTTAACGATACCTTTAGCGAAAGATACTCATTGGTCTACCGATGAAATACAGCGAGAACTTGATAATAACTCGCAAGGCATATTGGGGTATGTAGTTAGATGGATAGACCAAGGTGTAGGTTGTTCTAAAGTACCAGATATTAATGATGTTGGGTTGATGGAAGACAGAGCCACTTTACGAATCTCGAGCCAACATATGGCTAACTGGTTAAAACATCATGTTTGTAGCAAAGAAATGGTATTAGCGAGCCTAACCAAAATGGCAAAAGTGGTTGATGCACAAAATAGTACAGACCCATTATATCAATCGATGTCTGATGATTTAGACAATAGCATTGCTTTTCAAGCAGCTTGTGAACTTGTTTTTAAAGGTGAAGAGCAACCAAATGGTTATACAGAACCCTTACTTCATCAATTTCGATTACAGAAAAAGCAAAGCCACTCACAATAATTAAACGCCTAATATGTATTGAGGTAGAAAAATGGAATCTTTTACCTCTTTATTAGACAACACATCATTAATTTAACATCCTGTAAACATATTCAATAAGTAGATACTTAGCATAGTTCAGCACTTAAACTTATAAAAGCGACCGCTTATCCCATAAAAATAGCAATAGCATCGATTTGCATTTAGAGTTAAAATGTAACTACTGTTGTTACTCATGTTAAATAAATGTAGCAATAGATAGTGAAACTTGGGCGAGGATGGAACAATGATATCACTTAGTAAAACTCTTTTTTTGGCAAGCGCATTAACGCTCGTTTGTGCAGTTGCTAACGCTGCATATAAAAATAATGCATCTATTGATCAAAAACTTATTCTGCAACATAATTACATGCTGTTTATTCTCAATCTTGAGAGCGAAGGGAAAAACACCTTACAAATTGAAACTAAAAAAATAGCTTATTCTCATGAGCTGCCTTTATTACCAAGAGTTTCATCAAAAAAGATAATGTATAAAAACTGTCAAGCTAAGAAGAAAAATGAGCTTTACGAACTTTCAGCTATTTTTAACGATAAATTGCAACTATTTTTATCGTATATTGACGATTCAAAAAATTACAATATTGTCGAAAAGAAAAATAACGACAATGATCTTAATGTGAATAGTAACATTCGTATAAACTAACGCTTTATTGATCAGTAGCTTCGTAAAATATCAAAAGAAAAAGCCGTTCGTATTAACGGCTTTTTTATTACTCAATATCAGATAACAAATAACTTAGAATTGATAACCTTTTCCTTTCTCAAGCAACTTAGCGACATTAATTTTATCGGCGGCACAATCGCTAATATCTTGCTTTATAAAAACGTAAATTTTATCTTTATAACGACGAGCTTCTTTTTCGCCCGCTGATTTAATAATTAAACTCACGTTTTCATTTTTTGGCACTGACCTTAAACCATTACCGTATAAACAAAAAGTATCTACTAGAGAAGCGGTTAATTCTTGGTAGTAACTCACTCTTTCTTGCTCTTGTGCAAGTTGCTTTTCTTTTTGATTTTTTCTAAGTTCATTCGACTTTTGAGAGAGTTTTACGCGTTCTTTTTTTATTTCCTTTTTCATTGCTTCTAATTTTTTCATTTGAGCGGTTAACTCATCTTTAGAAGACTTATCAGCGCGGCGCATTTGATATTCCAAGTCGCGTTTTTCACGTTCAAGATCCCTAACTTGATAAGATAAATCACGTTGTTCATCTCTTAATTCTCGCGATATTTCTCGATCATTATTTAATGAATCCATGGCTCTCTCATAGCTTTCTGCAGCAAGCTCCATCGCATTAGAAACTTTCTCATTGATATTTTCTTGAAACTCTTCATCATTTGACATTTCAACCATCGCTGAATGAGCAATTTCTGCTGTAGGAGGGAGGGGGGCTACTGGCGGAAGATCCGGCATAACAAAGTTAAAATTATAATTTCCCCAACTATTAGAGCGTGAACTTGAGTTTATGGTAAAAACAACGCCCTGACCTTTTAAATAGGTGCTTTCCACACCATTAATTGCCGAACTTTTACGTCCATTTTGTACTGTGACAGATGAGGTAATTATTTTACTCATAATATCTAATTGTTTGTGCATCGTATCAAATTCACTGCTGCTAGCAGTACCAGCAAAAGCCATCAATACACCTGAAACTATGGGGGTTAACTTTTTCATGATTATCATTCCTCTGTAGTCCAATCTGCAGATTTAGGCTGCAAACCAATATTGGGTAAATTCTTATCTAAATTTTTATTTAAATGACGATTTAAATGTGTGGTACGATATTTTATCGCTTGTTCCAGTTCCTTAAATTTCATTTTTTGTTCAAACTGTTCATCAGCACGTTGCTCATTGATGTACTTAATAAAGTCCGTCATATCTTCTTTACGTTCTTGCCGAGAAGCGCCAATAACATAACTTGCCAACTGTAAATTACTTTCTTGCTGCTTCACTTTAATATCAGCCGCATAATTCGCTAAAATAACTTGCTGCTCACTAGCAAAGACCTGCAATTTTTGATCAATCAATTGAGCGACTTTGTCATCTTGGCTCACTTGCAGACTTTCTTGATAATTACCGGCAAAGCTCAACATTACGCCTTCAGGCTTAACAATTAACTCCACTTTCAATAGTACTAAGGCAATCGCAAAGCATGAAAAAGCCAATGAGATAACAGGTAAAACACTCCACTGCCACCAAGGTTTTTTATCTGATTCAAAGGTGGATGCTCTGTCCCACTGAGGCACGTCATATTCTGGTGAAACATCAACTTGATGTGCAAGATGACTCGCTGTTGACATCCTATGTTGCCATTCACTCTCTTTGTCAAAGTGCTCTTCGTTAACCTGGTTATTCTTTTGGCTTGTTTTTTCTTCTAGCCAATTAGCAAACTTTTGCTCTAGGTCGTGATCTTTATTTTCAGACATAATCTAGCTCCAAATGACCTTTCAATTTATCTAATGCGCTATATAGACGCGACTTAGCAGTGTTAACTGATATTCCTAATTGATACGAAATATCTTCAAAAGTGGCATGTTGAAAAAACTTTAACTCAACCACTATTTTTTGATTCAACGGTAAAAGCTTTAAGGCTTTTTGGATATCTGTCGCTTGTTGTCCTAAAGCCAAATTTAATTCTGGGCATGCACTGTCATCTTCCTCTTCCTGCTCGGGAGTATCATCTAAAGATTGCATTGGCTTTTTACGCCTATAGAACTCAATACAGCGAAAATGAGCAATTTTAAAAAGCCAGCCTTTAAATGGACTATCACCGCGAAATGATGACAAATTACGAAAGACGGCTACAAAAACATCTTGCATTAAATCCATCGCATCTTCTCTATTACTAACCATTCGCATAGTGTAATTGAATAAGTGCTTTTCATATCGCTTTACTAGCGTTATCCAGGCTGATTTTTTCCCATTAAGCGCTTGCTTAACTAGCGTTTCATCGCTTCGTTCAAACACGCAATTTCCTATTTTTGTTGTTAAATAACTTGTTCGTTATATATAAAGTAGAGTGCACGGATTAAATAGTTTGAAAAATATTTGTTTTTTTAAAACTATTTTTCATTATCAAAAGTGTGAATACATTTTGAATATTTATCAATCATTTAAACATGCCCAATATAAACCCAGCTACTAAAGCAATTATTATCATAAATAACAGGCAGATAGTACAAACTTCCAAAATAGAGAAAATGCGATAATTTTTAATAAAAACCAGTATTCCTTAAGATAAAAATACGATATTGTTAGCCAATATTTTATTTTCAAGTTTTTACTTTCAAATAGTAGGTGAATAATGGTCACAGCATCAGCCCGACATATTCTTGTCGATACAGAAGAACAATGTTTAACGTTAAAGAATCAGATTGAATCTGGTGCCGATTTTGCAGAAATTGCCAAAGAGCATTCTAATTGCCCATCAAAAATGCAAGGGGGAGCACTCGGATCGTTTGGGCGTGGACAAATGGTGCAAGAATTTGAAGACGTGGTATTTAGTGCTGAACTCAACAAAGTGCAAGGCCCCGTTAAAACTCAGTTTGGTTACCACTTAGTCGAAGTAACGAAAAGAACAGATTGATTTTTCTACTGTTTTTTATATGACTAGACAATAAAGCGCCGCTTATTTTAAGAGGCGCTTTATTGCTACGAGCTTTGAAAACGCATAACAGTTATTTAATCACCTATTTGCATATTAATTTTGAAACAAGACAAATTCATTATTATTTTAGAAATATTTGATCCTCTTAAATTTTCATCAATACTATGATAACTGCAAACAACAATAGCTTTTTTATTTGAACTTTTATCAGTGTAAATTTTAATAAAACACTATATAAGCATAATAACTACACTTTCTATTTGATATAAGCTTCATGAATAGTCTGTATTAAAGCAAATGATTTATGTCAGCTAGAAAATCAGGTAAACTAAGGGGATAAACTATCCCCTCGTTAAATTTTTATTAGCATAATAAGTCCTAAAGAGAGTATTAAATGAGTCTTTATTTAGAATACATCGAAGAAATTAAAAGTCGTAAAACAGATCTAGGTTTAGCGCCTAAGCCAATCGATAGTGCAGATCTTTTATCAGAAATTATCGCTCAAATTAAAGATCAGGAGAATGAGCATAGAGCTGACTCACTTAACTTCTTCATTTATAACACATTACCAGGTACTACAAGTGCCGCAGGTGTAAAAGCTAAATTTTTAAAAGAAATCATTTTAGGTGAATCTGTTGTAGCAGAAATTACACCGACATTTGCTTTTGAATTACTTTCTCATATGAAAGGTGGCCCTTCTATCGAAGTATTACTTGATATTGCATTAGGTAACGACGTGGCATTAGCTTCTCAAGCATCTGATGTATTAAAAACACAAGTATTTCTATACGATGCCGATACTGCTCGTCTTGAAGCTGCGTTTAAAACAGGTAACGCTGTTGCTAAAGACATTCTTGAAAGTTACGCTCAAGCTGAATTTTTCACAAAGTTACCTAATATAGATGAAAAAATTGAAATCGTAACTTATATTGCTGGTGAAGGTGATATATCTACTGATTTATTATCTCCTGGCCACCAAGCCCATTCACGTGCCGACCGAGAATTACACGGTAAGTGTATGATCACTCCTGAAGCACAAGAAGAAATACAAGCGCTAAAAGCTAAACACCCAAATGCAAAAGTAATGCTTATCGCTGAAAAAGGTACTATGGGTGTAGGTTCTTCTCGTATGTCAGGTGTTAACAACGTTGCACTTTGGGCAGGAAAACAAGCAAGCCCTTACGTTCCTTTTATTAACATTGCACCTGTTGTTGCTGGAACAAATGGTATCGCTCCTATCTTTCTAACAACGGTTGACGTTACTGGTGGTATTGGCCTTGACCTTAAAAACTGGGTTAAGAAAACAGATGCAAATGGCAACGCAGTTGTTGACGATAATGGTGATGCGGTTCTAGAAGAAGCATATTCTGTTGCTACTGGTACGGTACTTACTATCGATACTAAAGCGCAAAAATTATACAACGGTGATAAAGAACTTGCTGATATCTCTTCTGCCTTTACACCACAAAAAGTAGAATTCATGAAAGCCGGTGGCTCTTACGCGGTTACATTTGGTAAAAAATTACAAACATTTGCCGCTGAAGCTCTAGGTCTTGCTGCTGCAAACGTTTATGCAGCATCAAAAGAAATCTCTCATGAAGGCCAAGGCTTAACCGCGGTTGAGAAAATCTTTAACCGCAACGCTGTTGGTGTTGCTTCAGAAACGCCATTGCATGCAGGTTCTAACGTTCGTGTTAAAGTAAATATTGTTGGTTCACAAGATACTACTGGCCCTATGACATGTCAGGAATTAGAAGCTATGGCAGCTTCGACTATTTCGCCACTTGTTGACGGTGCATACCAATCAGGTTGTCACACAGCATCAGTTTGGGATAGTAAAGCAAAAGCCAACATTCCTAAGCTAATGGCATTTATGAACAAGTTTGGTCTTATCACTGCTCGTGATCCTAAAGGTGTTTATCACGCAATGACTGATGTAATTCATAAAGTATTGAATGACATTACCGTTGATGACCGCGCTATTATCATTGGTGGTGATTCACATACGCGTATGTCTAAGGGTGTTGCATTTGGGGCTGATTCAGGCACTGTTGCAATTGCATTAGCAACTGGTGAATCGGCAATGCCAATTCCTGAGTCTGTGAAAGTAACCTTTAAAGGAAAAATGCAAGAACACATGGACTTCCGTGATGTTGTTCATTCAACTCAAGCGCAAATGCTGAAGCAATTTGGCGGTGAAAACGTATTCCAAGGTCGTATTATCGAAGTACATATTGGTACCTTAATGGCTGATCAAGCATTCACCTTTACTGATTGGTCTGCAGAAATGAAGGCGAAGGCGTCAATCTGTATTTCAAATGATGAAACACTAATCAAGTCAATTGAATTAGCTAAGAGCCGTATCCAAATCATGATCAATAAGGGTATGGAAAATGAAGCGGGCACACTCGCCCACTTAATTAGCTTAGCTGATAAGCGTATTGAAGAAGTTAAATCTGGTTCTCAACCGGCCTTAGCACCAGATGATGCTGCTAAGTACTACGCTGAAGTTGTTGTCGATCTTGATTCAATCGAAGAACCAATGATTGCTGATCCAGATGTAAACAACGAAGACGTTTCTAAGCGTTATACGCATGATGTTATTCGTCCTGTTTCATACTACAACGATAAATCGGTTGATTTAGGCTTTGTTGGTTCTTGTATGGTTCATAAAGGTGATATGCAAATTATCGCACAAATGTTACGTAACCTTGAAAAACAAAACGGTAGCATAACATTTAATGCACCTCTAGTTGTTGCACCGCCAACATACAATATTGTTGATGAGCTAAAAGCTGAGGGCGACTGGGAAATTCTACAAAAATACGCTGGTTTTGAATTTGATGATGCTGTGCCAAAAAATGCAGCTCGTACAAAATATGAAAACATTATGTACTTAGAACGCCCTGGTTGTAACCTATGTATGGGTAACCAAGAAAAAGCCGAACCTGGTGACACAGTTATCGCTACTTCAACACGCTTATTTCAGGGCCGTGTAGTGGCAGATACTTCTGAGAAAAAAGGTGAGTCACTTCTAGGTTCTACACCATTAGTAGTACTTTCAACCGTTCTTGGTCGCTTCCCTTCTCTTGAAGAATACAAAAATGCAGTAGAGGGTATCGACTTGACTAAGTTCACTCCTCCAACGGAAGAAATGAGCACTAAGTACACAGGTCAAGCAGTACCAATTCAAGTAGTTTAGTACTATTTAAGCAGACGCTTAAAATCTTCAGATAAGAAAAAGGGTTATTTATTTAAATAACCCTTTTTTTCTACTTTTTAGCACATTCCACCTTCGCTTTAAGGGAAGGTTGGATATAACTTTTAGCAACAATTTTGTCATTAAAACCTTCAACCCCTTCAATAATTTCAAGCTTATAGCCATAGTTTTGACAAAGGTCTAATGCATGACGCATTAAAAAAGCAGCAAGTTGTGGGAACTGAGTATCTTTCTTTCGATGAATAACCACTTGGTATACTTTGTCGTCCAATTGTTTTTGGTCAAATTTTAAGTTATGGTCAAAATCCCAATGATTAGATTCATTTCTACTAGAAGTGCATGACGCAATTAGCAAACATACGATCAATAATAAAAATTTCTTCATATTTACGTCCTTATTTAGTCTTTTATTGAAATACAACTCAGCGATTATAATATTCCCCATTAACTATTGTAGACATTGATAATCATTAAGTATGTAAAGCAAATATTTATATCGCTTATACCACCGAATAAAGTAAAATGCGCTGAATTAATATCCTATAATTATTTGACGACATAAAAAGGAATACATTCAATGCGTCTATTCAATGCTACTAAACTTTGCCAAGCTCTATGTTTTACTACTCTATCATTATCTGTTTCAGCTAATGAGCAACCAACAGCTGAATCATTAGTGGGTAATAACTATCTTGGTGGTCATGTTACTTACATTAAAACTGATCTCGACCGTTTATTTACCTTAGACAGTAAATCAGCGATTGATGGAGCAGCAGGTTTTGGTGGTGAATTTGGTTACCGTATTTCACCTTTTTATGAAGCTCGATTATCATTGACTAAACTAAACATTGATACTGGCCATAAAGGCTATGATGTACCATCAGGATCAAGCACTGCGCTTGACCTATTATATTTCCCTCATAAAGCGAACTTCTACTTCGTTGCCGGTGCTGATTTTTTAGATATAGGAAATTCAATTTTATCGGCTGATTGAGGTATGGGCTACCGTCATTACCTAAGTGAGAATACCGCGCTTTATATTGAAGGTAAAAGCCATTACCAACTCGATGATCATTTTGTCGATTTTTCATCAAAAATTGGTTTTGTCTATTATTTTGGCACTAAACCTGCGCTAATAAAGCGTACAAAAAAAGTACAAGCGCAACCAAGTTCAAAGCCTGTTGAAGTAGAAAAAGACTCTGACTCAGATGGTGTAATTAATTCTAAAGATAATTGTCCAAATACACCTATCACCGACAAAGTTGATGCCAATGGTTGTACTATTTTTTATGAGCAACAAGAAACAATTAACTTGTTAATAAATTTTGATAACAACAAAAGTGATGTTGCGGACAAATACTTAACTGAAATAGCTAAAGTCGCTCAGTTTATGGAACAATACCCACACACCCAATTAACCATTAATGGGCATACTTCAGCTGTTGGTGAAGCAGCTTATAATCAACAGCTTTCAGAAAAACGTGCACAAGCAATTGTTGATGTGTTAATTAGTAACTTTTCTATTGCACAAAATAGATTAACAGCAGTTGGTCACGGTGAAGAGCAGTTGCTAAATGATGCAAGTACAACATCAGCTCACGCACAGAACCGTCGTATTCAAGCTGAAGTTCAAACGACTAAAAAAGTTGCTACGCAACGATAATCAAGTAACTATTATTTGGATACAAAAAAGCCAGCTTATTGCTGGCTTTTTAATAGTTATTTTTTGACCCGTCCTAAATAAGGTTGACACTTTTCCAGCAATGAATTGGAGAGTGTTATGAAATCAACAACTAAGCGTACTCAAAAAGATTATTCCCTCGCCTTTAAATTAGGTGTTGTAGACCAAGTAG
>Ga0233426_10003983_pt1 | contig 11279 bp, 11 predicted proteins | sample SI_118_April2016_6_FD_179875 | JGI IMG/M metagenome (GOLD analysis project Ga0233426, IMG submission 179875) | Seawater microbial communities from Saanich Inlet, British Columbia, Canada - SI_118_April2016_10_MG | ecosystem: Environmental > Aquatic > Marine > Inlet | place: Canada: British... | reverse complement strand
TTGTACCGTGATCCTATTTATTTTATGCTTTATGAAAAGGTTGGCGACCAAGAGTTAGCAAAAGATTTAACAATTGAATCCTTAGGTAAAGCCTTTAAAAAACTACATTTATACACGCCAAGTTATGCTTTTAGCACTTGGTTATATTCAGTAGCCCGCAATCATTGTATTGATTATTTACGAAAGAATAAATTACCAACTATCTCTATTGATAAAATGATGCTTGATGAAGATGGAAAGAGAAATAATTTTGATTTAATTTCAAAAGATTTGAATCCTGAAATGATGATGGAAAAAAAACAAAGGATTGCTATTTTACGACAGATTGTTGATCAGTTAAAACCTAAATATCGTGTCTTGGTAAAGCTTAGGTATTTTAAGGAATTGAGCTATGAAGAAATTGCTGATACGCTAGATGTTCCTTTAGGAACTGTAAAGGCACAATTACATAGAAGCAGAGAACAATTATTTAAAATTATGTCCGGAATAAAGGACGCTTACTAAATGAAAATTATACATAAGTATTTTCCTGATTTATCAGAGAAACAAATCCAACAATTTACTGATTTACAAGAACTTTACGAACACTGGAACGCACAGATAAATGTGATTTCCAGAAAGAATATGGAAACGCTTTACACCAACCATGTCTTACATTCTTTGGCTATTGCTAAGGTAATTCATTTCAAAAAAGGAACAACAGTTTTGGATATTGGTACTGGAGGAGGTTTTCCTGGTATTCCACTGGCAATACTATTTCCTGAAGTAGATTTTTTACTAGTGGATAGCATTGGTAAAAAGATAAAAGTAGTAAATGAAGTAAGTGCTGCAATAGGACTTGCAAATGTGCGTACGCTTCACGAAAGAGCAGAAAATATAAAAGAAACTTTTGATTTTGTTGTGAGCCGTGCAGTTACCAATATGACTGACTTTAAAAAGTGGGTAAAAGGTAAGTTCAACAAGAAACACAACAATAGCTTAAAGAATGGTATCCTCTACTTAAAAGGAGGTGATCTATCAGAGGAACTAGGAGGAATTTCTCACACTAAATACGAAATAACTGACTTGTTTGAAGAAGAGTTTTTTGAAACCAAAAAGGTGATTTATATTAGTTATTAAGTTTTACTAATTTTCTTTCAAATATTCGTTTTATACCAGGGGAGAGGCTTTGCGTATAATACTCTCCAAATAGTACTTCTAGCTCGTTTTTTATCTCAGGATATTTTCCAGCCATAGTTATCATATAGCAACCCGCATAATAGCGTACTGCAGGTTGTTTGTTTACATCTTCCCATAGATTAGTGCATACATCATAAAAGTAACCCTCAGCATCCTCAGTCAATGGCTCCATTTTCATTACTACTTTTAATAACTCTCTTTGTTGTCCGTCTTTTTTATTAGGAATTGCTTTTATGATATCTAATAAATAGGAGAGTATGCGTTTGTCCTGTTTTTTGATGGCATGGCAAAGTACCCAAGCGGCTCGCCAAGCATAAGGTTGCTCACCAGTTTGTACTAATGCAATCGCTTGTTTAAAATTATTGTTATTTTTATTGAGGAAAGCTACAAAATAGTCCTTACTATGTTTTCTGTCAAGTAAATTCTTTAACTCAACACTAGGCATATTTATATTTTCTGGCAGAAATAAACAATTTCATCTTTAGGAAGTGCATAGCGTTCCACTAACTCAGGATTTAATTCGTTTATAAAGTCACTTTCAGTAACTTTAAAGCCTGCTGCAGCTAACTTCTTTCCATAATCAAGTCCGAATAACCTTAAGTGGTCATCTTGCCAGTAAAGGCGTTCCCTTTCCTTTGGGTCAGTTACGCTTTTATCTTCTTCTGTATTTGGGTTGTTTACATCAATTGGTACTTGAAAAATTCCCCATCCACCTGGTTTCATCACTCGGTAGAATTCAGTCATTACTTTATGGGCATCATCTACATGTTCCAATACATGGTTACAGATTACTACATCAAAAGAATTATCTTCCATTGGAATGTCGTGTACATCCATTTTCACATCTGCCCAAGGTGAGATTAAATCGCCAGTAGTATAGTCCAAATTTTTCATCCCTTTGAACAGTTTTAAGAAACAGTATTCAGGAGCAATATGTAGGAATTTTAAATCGGCAGTAAAAAAGTTGGTTTTCTCTTTCATGAATAACCACATCAATCTGTGCCTTTCCAAGCTCATACTATCAGGAGCAATTGCATTTTCACGAGAGATTAATCTTCCGTAAGGCAATAATTTGCGGTATGTTTTTCCGTTTATTGGATCTTCAAATTTATTTCCTCTCATAAATAATGAGAAGACTTGTAAAAAGAAATGACTTACGTGTTGTAGGTAGTGCCTAGGGATAAGGCGTGTTGCTAGAGATATTATTAACTTCATTTTATTTTGTTTCTTTAAATTGTTTAAATCCTAAGCGAGACAACATCTTTTTTTCAAAAGCCCAAAAGAATTTGAATTGCCCAAATAAAGCACCAATAACAACAATAAGCACTTGGTAAATAGGGAAGATGATGAAAATACGAATAGGCCAGAATATCCAAGGAGAAAGAACTTCTTTATCCAGCCCAACTAGGTTAAGTACTGGCTTTGCAACCATTACAGCAATAGAGCCAGTAATTGAGAATACAAGTAGAATGATGATAATTTGGAAGTTAGATGTAATGCCCCACTTTTCTTTGAGTCTGTTCATGTTGCAAAAATAGAATATTAATCCAAAGAGGAAAGTTTAAATGAGGCTAAGAGTGAAAAAACACCAACAACTAGTGCAAGTACATAAAAAGAATTAGCCAAAGAATAGTTTTCAGCAATATAACCTAGTATTGGCGCACATATTGCAAAGGATATTCTAATGATAAAGCTTCTAACCGAAAGGACAGTAGCCCGCTTATTGGAAGTGGTATTTTCATTAATTGCATTACGCAAAATAGGGGTTACTATTCCTCTTAATAAATAGATGACAAGAATGAAAACTAAACCAAACATTGAACTATTAAAACCTAATAGTATAAATGAGGTAATCATTCCTAATGATAAGTAAATCAGCATCTTATATTTGTTTTCTTTTCTATCAAATTGATGTGCATTAAAGGAAGTAAGTCCTGCTGAAAAGTTAAGCCCTGCCCAAAGAATTCCAAAATAAACCAAAGGCACACCAACCTCTTTGAAAAAGGGTTGTGCAAACCAAGCCATAGACAAAGTAGCCACTCCCATAGCAGAAGAATAAATAATTAGCCATCTTAACCTTGTGTTATCAACTAAAGAAAATTTAACAACTTCCAAAATAGCCTTAAAGGATCGGTCTAACTTATTTTCTTCATGCATTGTAGGTTCAACTAGTGTAAGTGCAATAGGGATGCTGAAAAACAGGATAGAAGTCTGCACATAAATAGGGAGATAAAGAGACCCAACAGCCAAAAATCCACCTAAGATTCCTGCTGCTGCTTCCGAAAAATTACCAATCGCATAATTTCTGCCTTCAATTTTGGTATAACTAGTTTTACTCTTAGTTTCCAATAGGGTATCATAGATTATTGCACTATCGCTACCTGACATTAAACTTCCGCCAATCCCAACCAATACTTGTGCAATAGCAAAAGCATAAAAGCCACCATAAAAGGAAAATACCAAATAACCGATAAAAGAGAAAATAGTACTAAAAACTATCGTTTGTTTTCTGCCAAAAATATCAGCAATATAACCTGATGGAATTTCAAAAACGGCTACTGATAAAGAGTAGATAGCTTGCAATAGCATTACCTCCGTTAAGCTTAAGCCATGCTCTTGAAAAAATAAGACAATAATTGGCATTGCCACCATAAACCAGAGCACTCCTTTTAGGAGGTACATCTTAAGAATATTATGTTTTAATTGCATTAGCTCCTTGGGTGAAATTGTATGATATTACTCCTTAAGTACTCTTTGTCCAAGTGGGTGTAAATCTCGGTTGTAGTAATGCTTTCGTGCCCTAACATTTCTTGTACGGCACGCAAATCTGCACCTCCTTCAATAAGGTGAGTGGCAAAACTATGCCTAAAAGTATGAGGACTAATCTTCTTTTTTAAGCCAATTTCTTTTGTAAGTTTTTGGATGATTAAGAATATCATTACTCTAGTAAGTTTTGCACCTCTGTTGTTTAGGAATACAAAATCTTCCTGTCCTTTTTTTATGTTTTGATGATTCCTGACTTCATTGATGTAAAGTGTTAAATACTTAATTGCTCTACCACCAATTGGAGCAAGGCGTTCCTTATCGCCCTTACCAATTACCCTTAAGTAACCTTCCTTAAAATGAATATTAGAAAGTTGCAGGTTGGTAAGCTCACTCACCCTAAGCCCACAACTATAAAGCGTTTCAATTATTGCCCGGTTACGCTCGCCTTGTTTGTTGCTTAAATCCACAGCAGTAATTAGGTTATCAATCTCAATTAAGGATAAAGTATCAGGGAGCTTAAGTCCAATTTTCGGACTTTCAATCAATTCAGTAGGGTTGTATTTTATATAATCTTCAATAATCAGGTATTTGTAAAACGCCTTTATCCCTGAAATAATACGAGCTTGAGAGCGAGCAGAAATATTATCCTTTTGAATTTCTGCTAAGAATTCACTGATATTTTCTCTAGTAACATTGAGTTCAGATAGTTCCAAAGGAATCGCATAATTGGCAAACTTTTTTACATCACGCAAGTATGCCTGCACGGAATTATCAGAAAGTGATCGTTCAATTTGCAAGTAAGATTTAAAGCCTTTTATGGATGTTTCCCAACTCATTTATGTAAATTTGCTCTTATGAAGGTAATGATTATTAACGGTCCAAATTTAAACTTATTAGGCAAAAGAGAAGAGGCTATCTATGGCAATATTTCTTTTGATGATTATTTTACAGATTTACAAGCTGAATTTACGAATATAAACCTTGAATATTTTCAAAGTAATGTAGAGGGGGAACTGATTAATAAATTGCAAGAAGTAGGTTTTTCTTATGATTATATTCTACTGAATGCTGGAGGTTACACACACACCTCAGTTGCCTTAACTGATTGTGTAAAGGCAATTGAAACGCCAGTAATTGAAGTGCATATTTCAAATATTTACGCTAGGGAAGAGTTCAGACAAAAATCATTGTTATCTCCTAACTGCAAAGCAATTATTTGTGGTTTAGGTTTGGATTCTTATAAGGCAGGATTATTAACTTTAAAATAAACAAAAATGAAAAAACTACTACTTATATTAATTTGCTTTCCAATTATTTCTCTGGCACAACAGACAATAATACCTGATTCACTATTTGAACAGAGATTGATTAATCTTGGATACGACAATGTTCATGATGGACAGGTAACAACTGCAAATATTAATACTATTGACTCAATACTCATTTTCGGGAATATAAGTGACTTTACAGGAATAGAAGATTTTACTGCCCTTGAAGTCTTAATATTATTTTTATCAAATAACCCTGGTATTTCAATTTTAGATGTGAGTAATAATTTACTACTTAGAAAATTAATAGCTCAAAATTGCTTTTTTGACACCACTCTTTTGAATACAAGCAATAATATAGCTTTAACACACCTCACTTTAGAGGGTATCTCTAATTTAGATTTGAGCAATAATATAAATCTGAAGTATTTAAATGTAACTGGTCATTCGTTAAGTAATTTAGATTTGAGTAGCAATAGCTTACTAGAAACTTTAATATGTAGTGGCAATCAAATAGATAGTTTGAATCTAAGTCAAAACACTTCACTTACTCATATTGAGGCAGGGTCATCCAATCTAAAAAACTTAGATATTAGCAATGGAAATAACACAAATTTAACAATATTTAATGCTAATAATCCGCAATTATATTGCATTCAAGTAGATGATATTAATTATGCGAATGCAAACTTACTGAATGGAATTAATACAACAATTAGCACCTTTAGTGATAATTGTGGTAATGAAATATATGGCTGCATGGACTCAACAGTATTTAATTACAATCCTAATGCTACTATAGCCATACCCATGAATTGTATGTACCCTTATAGTCAGTCAGCACCATTTGCACAAGAAACATTTGATGGAAATGGGGTGCAAACAATGGTAGGTCCTGGCTCTTTCCATTGGAATCTAGATGATCCTCAGTATGAAGTACCAAAAGGTAGTGGTAAAAAATCTATATTCGCACATGAGTTTTGGATTGGTGGAATAGATGCTGGTGGTCAATTAAGAGTTGCAGGACAAACATACCGACAAGGAGGAAATGATTATTGGGCAGGACCTGTGTCGGATAGTATTTATCATTCAGACACTATTATGGAGGTTTGGGATAGAGCTTGGAAAATCAATAAAACTGAAATTGATGACCATATAGTAAATTATAATAGTGGAACTTATATAATGCCAGAAGCTATTGAAAACTGGCCAGCCCATGGAGATGTAAATTTTGGGCAAGCCTCAAACTTATCGCCTTTTATTGATTCAGATAATGATGGAGTCTATAACCCACAAAATGGAGACTACCCAGATATAAAAGGAGATCAGGCGATTTATGTAATCCGAAATGACATTGGAAATACACATACTGAAACTAATGGAGAGAAGATTGGCATAGAACAGCATATTATGTTTTATGGATACAGATGTGACAACTACCCCCAACTAAATAACACCTTATTTGTAGAAATGACAATACACAATAGAGGAAATCATAATTTAAATAACACTTATATCGGTACCTGGACTGATATGGATTTAGGTAATTATTATGATGATTATGTGGGTTGTAATGTTGGTTTAGATTTAGGATATACTTATAATGGAGACAATGATGATGAAGGAGCAAATGGATATGGTATTAATCCGCCTGCGCAGGGGTTAGTTTACTTAAATGGTACAATGGATAAATTTATGTATTATAATAATGATTTTACAGTAAGTGGAAACCCCACAAGTCCTCCAGATTATTATAATTATTTAAGAGGTATCTGGAGAGATAATGTACCAATGACTTATGGAGGTGATGGTCATGGAGGGGGAACTGGTGCAACTACAAATCAGTCTAGTTATATGTTCCCAAATGATACAGACCCTAACTTTACCACTCCTTGGACAGAAGTTACTGCTGGAAATATTCCTGCTGACAGAAGGCTTTTGATGTCAAATGGTCCTTTTAGTTTAGATACTAATACTTCCTATACTTTAGAATATGCTTTTGTTTTTGCTTGGGATAGTACAAATACCAATGGAGGAAGCGTCCCTATGCTTTTTAACTACACGCAAAACATACAAGACTTTTATGATGGCAACCTGAATTATTCTTGTGTAAATATTACTGCTATAAATGAAGAATTACCAATACAAAAAGGAAAAATTCTTAAAATAGTTGATGTACTGGGTAGGGAGGTATTACCAACAAGCAATACACCACTATTTTACATTTATGAGGGTGGTGCAGTAGAGAAAAGAATAGTTATAGAATAAATCTGCAACTTTTCTATTATATAATATGCCATTTAAGAAAGGAACAAGCGGAAACCCTATAGGTATACCTGTTGGTGAAAAACTACAATTCAGAAAACATCTTTATTTCTTTAATCTTATTCTTAAAAAGAATACTATAATTTACTTTTCCTATTAAATCATTCTTCTGTTTTATCTTTCTTCTTTTTGCAATAAGTTTAGGGATTTCAAAATAAAAGGCAAAGTGAGCTTTCATTACTGCAAACAAATGACCTATCCCTTTTGGCTTATTTAAGAAGGTAAGAGCAGCAACACCATCTAAAACTAACCTAATAGGGATAATAAAAAATAAAGAGGAGAGAGGTAAATTCTTAAAAAGCATTTTTAGGTTATTCCTAAAATTCAGATGTGTTTTAAAAGGAGATCCTGCATCAAGAGTACCTCCGCCTACATGATAAACAACAGACTTTGGCTCAACCATAATTTTATAGCCCTTATTCTTCATTCTCCAGCAAAGGTCAATTTCCTCTTGGTGAGCAAAGAAATCTTCATCTAAACCACCAACTTCATTATAATGTGATGCTCTTACAAAAAGGCAAGCCCCTGTTGCCCAAAACACTTCAATAGCATCATTATATTGCCCATTATCTTGTTCTATATCATCAAATATTCTTCCTCTGCAAAATGGGTAACCTAAATTATCAATAAAACCACCACTTGCTCCTGCATATTCAAATTTTGACTTATTGTTATAATCTAATATTTTAGGTTGGCAGGCAGCAATTTGTTTATCACTATCCATCAAATTAATAATAGGAGAGAGCCAGTTTTCTGTTACTTCAATGTCAGAATTAATCAATACAAAGTATTCTGCATCAATCTGCTTTAATGCATCATTATAGCCTTTGGCATAACCACCATTAGTAGCATTTACAATAATTTTGACAGTAGGGAAGTTGCTTTTTACATAATCAACTGAATCATCAGTAGAGTCATTGTCAGCCACAAAAACAGTAGCTTCTTGGCTATGATTCACCAAGGTAGATAAGAATTTTTCTAACCATGCTTTTCCGTTCCAATTAAGGACTACAACTGCAGTTTTTATCTTTTGTGTTTCCATCTTTTATGCGACCATAACCAGTATTGTGGTTGGTTTATTATATCTTGTTCTAATCTTTTTGTAAAATCTTCCGTTACTTTTCCGTGAGGCTCTTCATTAGGTTTGTCAGTAATTAAAGAATATTCTACTTCATAATGCCCTCTTTTTACTTTGCTGATGCTTACAAACACTACTGGCCAATCATATTCTTTAGCATATTTTTCTACTCCAAACAACACTCCTGTATCTTGGTTTAGGAATTGTACCCAATGTGCTCTTTTTGGGTTGGCAGGATTTTGGTCCGAACCAAACACAATTGCTTTAGCCTCACTACCTTCTTCAAATGATTTTTTGGTTTGTTTCATTGAAACCAAATTCATGCCATATTTTGAGCGTGAAGTATAAATTTTATCATTGATAAAAGCATTGCTAAGTGGCTTGTAAATCCCTATACATTTATGATTGGAATACATAGCAAAAGCTTGTGCACATATCTCCCAGTTATTATAATGCCCACCTACAAAAATGATACTTTGTCCTTTATCAGCAAAATAATTACTGAACTCAGGATTCTTAATGATAAGGCGTTTTCGTAATTGCTTTTCTGAAATGGTGAAACCTTTTACGCTTTCCATTATTAAATCACATAAGTGCTTATAAAAACCACTCATTATTTGCTTTAATTCTTTCTCGCTTTTATTAGGAAAGGAATTTTTAAGATTGGTAAAAACCACCTCTTTTCTGTAGCCAATTACACGATACATTATTAAGAAAACAATATCTGAAATTAGATAAAGTAGCGGGTAGGGTAATAAGGAAACAGGTAAAATTAAGATGTAATAGAAAATCTTTGTAATCATGTGGGCAAATGTATAATTATTCTAGTCTATTTTTTAATTACCTTTGCATTAATAAATTTATATTATGAAAACCAGATTATTAACTTTTGTATTTTTAGCAAGTTACTCGCTTAGCGCACAGATAACCAGCATTCCTGATTCTATTTTTGAACAAAAATTAATTAATTTAAACTATGATGGCTTTCTTGATGGCTGGGTATTTACTGATAGTATAAACTCCATTGATTCATTAGATATAAGTGGCTTTAGCGGACAAAGTTCACTCTATAAAATTACTGATTTAACAGGAATTGAGGATTTTACAAACTTGCAGTATTTAAATTGCTCCAATAATAAGTTGGATACTCTTTGTCTTAATTACAATGATTATCTAAAGCACATCATCTGTGTGGCAGATTCTATTGAAGTACTATTGATTGATAGTTTATTTTCATTACAAATACTTGAATGTAATTCAAATAATATTACTAATCTTAATATAGCAGGAAACCCTGGACTAGACTCCTTGGAATGTTCAAGCAATAAACTTACAAGCTTGGATTTATCAAACAATATTTATTTAGGATATGTATTTTGCGGCAATAATAACCTTACTTCTGTAGATGTATCTATGTTGGATTTGTATGCCTTAAGATGCCAGAACAATGCAATTAACACTTTAAATCTTTCAAATAATTATTCTTTGGAATGGCTTAGTTGCTATAACAATGATTTGCAAAACATCAATCTTGATGACAGTCCTAACTTAATAGTTTTAAATGTAGGAAATGTAAGCTCACAGCCCTCAAACTATAGCAATAATTTAAGTACTCTATCTATAAGTAATAGTTGCAATATCACTACATTTTATAGTAAAGGAAACCCTAACTTGGAGTGCATAGAGGTTTGTGACGTAACGCTTGCTAATAGTTGGAATAGCAGTAATATTGATGCACAGCATTATTTTAGTACAGATTGCAACTACACTAGCATTGAAGAAACAACAAACAGAAACAGGAAGTTAATATCGGTAAAAGATATTTATGGTAGAGAATCTTCTATTCGTTCTCATTCAATTCTATTTTATAGCTATGAAAATGGAAGGGTAGAGAAGCGTATTATTTTAGATAAGTAAGTAGTAATCAATCCCCTGAAAAGGTAAAGTAATTCCTTGCAAAATATACTAAAGAAACGATTGCTGAAATAAAAATATTTCTATTTTTGCAGTCCGCAATCGGAGAGATGGCAGAGTGGTCGAATGCGGTGGTCTTGAAAACCATTGTACAGCAATGTACCGGGGGTTCGAATCCCTCTCTCTCCGCAAAAAAGTCCTAGCATTTATGTTAGGACTTTTTGTTTTTAAGTCTAAATTTACAGCATGAAAAAAATTGATACTGACATAAATAAAGCTGCAACTCTTGAAGGAAAGTTTTATTCTATTAAAGAAAGTTTTAATGAAACTTTAGAAAATGTATTTGCACGAAACTGGCAATTCATTACTGATGACAGTAAGTTAAAAGGAAATAGAGCTGCTTTTCCTTTTCAGTTTTTAGGTGATTTATTGCCTGAACCATTAGTACTTGTTAATAATGATGGGGAAATCAATTGCTTTTCGAATGTATGTACACACAGAGGTAACATTTTAGTAAACGAACCGACAACTATAAAGAAACACATTACTTGTGGTTATCATGGTAAGCAGTTTACGCCTTGTGGTAAGTTTAAATTCATGCCTAAAACGGAAGGGATGCAAAACTTTCCGTCAGCACAAGATGATTTACCTGAAATTGCAGTTGCCAAATGGAGACAATTTATCTTTTCATCCTTAGCACCTGATTTTAAGTTTGAAGAATTAATAAAGGATGTAGAAGAGCGAATAGG
>Ga0233426_10003975_pt1 | contig 11302 bp, 6 predicted proteins | sample SI_118_April2016_6_FD_179875 | JGI IMG/M metagenome (GOLD analysis project Ga0233426, IMG submission 179875) | Seawater microbial communities from Saanich Inlet, British Columbia, Canada - SI_118_April2016_10_MG | ecosystem: Environmental > Aquatic > Marine > Inlet | place: Canada: British... | reverse complement strand
GAATCATCAGAATCAAATAATTCACGCGCTAAGACTTTCGCTAATTGGGTTTTACCAACACCTGTTTGTCCTAAGAAAATAAAGGAGCCAATTGGTTTGTTTGGATCTTTCAATCCAACTCTATTTCTTTGAATTGCTTTTACAACTTTAGTAACAGCTTCATCTTGACCAATTACCTTGCCCTTAATAGATATTGGTAATTCTTGTAATCGATGGTTTTCTGCCTCTGCAACTCTATTTACAGGGATTCCCGTCATCATAGAAACGACCTCGGCAACATTGTCCTCGGTAACGATTTCTCTATTTAACTTAGAATCGTCTTCCCATTGTTTTTGAGCAGAGTTCAAAGCAGCTTCCATATTCTTTTCATCATCGCGTAACTTTGCAGCTTCTTCGTACTTTTGTCCGTTTACTGCTTTTGTTTTTTTATCCCTAATGATTTCTAATTGCGTTTCCAATTCTAAGACCTGTCCAGGAACAACAATATTTGTAATGTGAATCCGAGATCCTGCTTCGTCCAAAGCATCAATAGCTTTGTCTGGAAGATATCGATCCGTCATGTATCTGTTCGTTAGTTTTACACAAGCTTCAATAGCATCATCGGTATAATTTACATGGTGATGTTCTTCGTATTTACTTTTTATGTTTTGTAAAATTTTCACAGTTTCTTCTACTGAAGTCGGTTCTACAATTACCTTTTGAAAGCGACGTTCTAAGGCGCCATCTTTCTCTATATTTGTTCTAAATTCATCCAACGTAGTTGCACCAATACATTGTATTTCTCCTCTTGCTAAAGCTGGCTTTAACATATTAGAAGCATCTAATGAGCCGGTAGCACCTCCTGCACCAACGATCGTGTGAATTTCATCTATAAATAAAATAATGTCTTCATTTTTTTCAAGCTCGTTCATTAATGCTTTCATCCGTTCTTCAAATTGACCACGGTATTTTGTACCAGCAACTAAACTTGCTAAGTCGAGAGAAACAATTCGCTTGTCAAATAAAATCCTCGATACTTTTCTATCGACAATTCTTAAGGCCAGTCCTTCTGCAATAGCCGATTTACCAACACCAGGTTCACCGATTAGCATTGGGTTATTTTTTTTTCTTCGACTTAGAATTTGAGAGACACGCTCAATTTCTTTTTTTCTTCCAACAACTGGGTCCAGCATTCCTCTGTTTGCTAACGCTGTTAAATCCCTTCCAAAATTATCTAAAACAGGGGTTTTAGATTTTTGAGCAGTTTTTTCTTTTTGAGGTTGGTTAAAAGGATTTGTTTTTCCTGAAGCATATTCGTCATCAGCTGGAGTTTCCGCTATTGGATCTATGGAAATAGTTGTATCATCAACGTGAAGTTCTTTGTACAATGCTTTTGCCTCGTCATAATTTACATTGTACTTATGGATTAACTTAGTAGTTGGGTCGTTTTCGTTTCTTAAAATACAAAGTAATAAATGAGCTGTGTCAATGGAATCACTTTGATATAATTTAGCCTCTAGAAAAGTTGTTTTTAATGCTTTTTCAGCCTGTCTCGTTAAACGTAAAATTGGTTTGTCGGTACTTTCTGTAAAAGGAGCGTTTGCAGGGTTGAGTTGTTCTAATTTTTTATGCAGCAGACTTAGGTCTACATCAAAAGCAGTGAGTATTTCTATTGCTTTTCCTTCTCCTTTTTTTATCAAGCCTAGTAAAAGATGTTCAGTCCCAATAAATTCATGCCCTAAACGCAGGGCTTCTTCTTTACTGAAGGTAATTACATCTCTAACTTTTGGTGAAAAATTATCGTCCATATTTCTGTCTTTCTTTTTTCTTTCTATAATTGATATGATGTAAATTTAGTTCTTTTTGGGGGGATTCTCACAAAATACGCAAATCCAAAGTTTAACTGATAATTTACTATAACACTAAGGTAAAAAACTATTGCATATATAACAAATAAAAAAGTGTTAAAAATTATGAAAAAATGTTGATAACTCTACTCAATTCACTTCTTTAAAATCTTTGTAAATACTCATAGAAATAGTATCTTGCCTTGTTTTAAAATAATGAATAAAATTTAATCAAATTATATATATGGCAGACGGAGAAAAGTTAATTCCTATTAACATAGAAGAACAGATGAAAGCTGCATACATTGATTATTCAATGTCGGTGATCGTTTCAAGAGCATTACCAGATGTAAGAGATGGTTTAAAGCCAGTTCATAGAAGGGTTTTATTTGGAATGCATGAACTTGGAATCAAAGCAACAGGTTCTTATAAAAAATCCGCAAGAATTGTTGGGGAGGTTTTAGGAAAGTATCATCCACACGGAGATACTTCAGTATATGATTCTATGGTGCGTATGGCTCAAAACTGGAGTGTACGTTATATGATGGTGGATGGACAAGGTAACTTTGGTTCTGTAGATGGAGATTCACCAGCAGCCATGCGTTATACTGAGGTAAGAATGCAGAAGATATCTGAAGATATGTTGGCTGATATCGAAAAAGACACTGTAGATCATCGTTTAAATTTTGATGATACTTTGCAAGAACCTACAGTTCTTCCTACTCGTATTCCTAATTTATTAGTGAACGGAGCTTCTGGAATCGCAGTTGGTATGGCAACAAATATGGCGCCTCACAATTTAACGGAAGTTATTAATGGTACCATAGCTTATATAGAGGATAGAGATATTGATATTGATGGATTAATGCAGCACGTTACTGCTCCAGATTTTCCAACAGGAGGTATTATATATGGTTATGATGGTGTAAGAGATGCTTTTCATACAGGGCGTGGACGAATTGTAATGCGTGCTAAAGCCGTTATTGAAGAAGTAAAGGGTAGAGAGTGCATCATTGTTACAGAAATCCCTTATCAGGTAAATAAAGCAGAAATGATTAAAAAAACTGCTGAATTAGTAAATGATAAAAAAATTGAAGGGATTTCCAATATTAGAGATGAATCTGATAGAAATGGAATGCGTATTGTGTATATTTTAAAACGGGATGCGATTCCTAACATCGTTTTAAATAAATTATTTAAATACACGCAACTGCAAACTTCTTTTAGTGTGAACAATATTGCACTTGTAAATGGAAGACCAGAGCAACTAAATTTAAAACAATTAATTCATTATTTTGTTGAGCACAGACATGAAGTAGTTGTTCGCAGAACAGAATTCGAATTAAAGAAAGCAGAAGCGAGAGCTCATATATTAGAGGGGTTAATTATCGCATCTGACAATATTGATGAAGTAATAAAAATAATCAGAGCTTCTTCTAATGCAGATCAAGCAAGAGAAAGTTTAATTGAGCGTTTTGAATTAACAGACATTCAGGCAAAAGCAATTGTAGAAATGCGTTTGCGTCAATTAACAGGCTTAGAACAGGATAAATTACGTGCAGAATTTGATGCAATCATGCTAACGATTTCTGATCTAAAGGATATTTTAGCCAATGAACCTAGACGTTACCAAATTATAAAAGATGAGTTACTTCACATCAAAGATAAGTACGGTGATGAGCGAAGATCTATCATAGAATATGCGGGTGGAGACATGCGTATAGAAGACATGATTCCCGATACGAAAGTAGTCGTTACCATTTCGAATGCAGGATACTTAAAGCGTACAAACCTCGAAGAATACAAAGTTCAAAATAGAGGTGGTAGAGGTCAGAAAGGAGCTACAACCAGAAACGAAGATTTCCTAGAGCATTTATTTGTAGGAACAAACCATCAATATATGATGTTTTTCACTCAAAAAGGAAAGGTTTTTTGGATGCGCGTTTATGAAATTCCTGAAGGTGGTAAAAACACCAAAGGTAGAGCGATGCAGAACTTGATCAATATTGAACAAGATGATAAAGTAAAGGCATTTTTAGTAACACAAGATTTAAAAGACGAAGATTATATCAACAGTCATTTTGTAATCATGGCAACTAAAAAAGGTCAGGTAAAAAAGACTTCTTTAGAGCAATATTCTAGACCGAGAACAAACGGTATCAATGCAATTACCATTAAAGAAGGTGATGAGTTGTTAGAAGCAAAATTAACAACAGGTGACAGTCAAGTAATGTTGGCTTTAAAATCGGGGAAATCAATCCGTTTCGAAGAAGCTAAAACTCGACCAATGGGAAGAACTGCTTCAGGTGTTCGAGGAATTACCTTACAACACGAAAATGACGAGGTAATTGGGATGGTCGCTGTAAACGATATGGAAAGCAATATCCTAGTTGTATCAGAAAAAGGATACGGAAAACGCTCTAAATTAGAAGACTACAGAATTACCAATAGAGGAGGTAAAGGGGTTAAAACTTTGAATATCTCTGAAAAAACAGGAAATTTAGTAGCGATTAAAAATGTAGATGATTCCAATGATTTAATGATCATTAACAAATCTGGATTAACAATTAGAATGGCTGTAGAAGATTTAAGAGTTATGGGACGCGCAACTCAAGGGGTTCGTCTAATAAATATTAAAGATACAGACAGTATTGCTGCAGTTGCCAAAGTCATGCATGAAGAAGATACTGACGAAGCATTAGAAGATGGAATCGAAATTGAAAATGATTCAAACGAAAACGAATAATAATAATATAATAATACAATGAAAAAACAAGTATTAATATTAGCTATAGGACTATTATCTGTGGCTTCTTTTGCACAGAAAAATGAACTAAAAGCAATAGAAAAGGCGATCAAAAAAGGTCAACTTAATGAAGCAAAAGCGACTGTTGCATCTCTAGAGGTTTCAGAAGCTTCCATCCAACCAAAATACAAAGCGAAGTACTACTATTTGAAAGGATCTGTTTACGGTACCTCAAATGTTAAGAAAGCTGCAGCTGCTTATAACAGTTTATTTGAATACGAAAAACAAACAAGAAAATTTAAGTATACAAAATTAGCCGAGCCGAAGTTAAATGAGTTGATTCAATTTGTCTCCAAAAAAGCAATAGACAATTACAACGGCAAGGATTTTAAAAAAGCTACAGAGGATTTTTATTTAACTTATAAGTTAAGTCCTAAAGATACTTCCTTTTTGTACAACGCAGCTTTGAGTGCTTCCTTGTCTAAAGAGTATGACCTATCAATAGCATATTATAAGGAATTACAAATTATCAATTACACAGGAATTGCTACCACTTATTTAGCACTGAATAAAAAAACTAACAAAGAAGAAAATTTTGGGAGTAAAGTTCAAAGAGATTTGATGGTCAAAGCTGGTCAATATTCAGCTCCTAGAGATGATGTGTCTGAATCTAAACAAGCAGAGATTATAAAAAATATTGGTTATGCATATGTAAACCAAGGAAAGCCAGAATTGGCAATTGCAGCTTTAGAGGAGGCAAGAAAATCAAATCCTAAAGATATCAACTTGGTGTTAAATCAAGCTCAAATGTATATCAAGCTTGAACGAATGGATAAATTCGGAGAATTAATGATCGAAGCTGTAGCGTTAGATCCTACCAATCCAGTGTTGTTTTATAATTTAGGAGTAGTCAATGCAAATGAGAACAAAACAGAGGCTGCAATTGGTTTTTACAAAAAGGCGATTGAATTAGATCCAGCCTATGGAGATGCCTATTTAAATTTAGGAATTGCAATGCTTGCAGAGGAAAAAACAATTGTAGATGAAATGAATAATAATTTATCTAATTTTAAAAAATATGACGCTTTGCAAGCAAAGCAAAAAGCACTCTATGAGAAAGTTTTACCCTATTTAATAAAAGCAGATAATATCAATAGGTCACTAGGAACCGTGAGAATGCTTTTAAATATTTACGACACACTTGAAAAAGAAGCTGAAGCAGATGCTTTAAGACCAATTTTTAAAAAAATGAGAAATCAATAAAAAGCCTAATTAAAGTTATAAAAAAATCCGAAACGAGCATCGTTTCGGATTTTTTTATGTCTTTTTTTAATCGCTAAATTAATTTTTTTATGATTCTTAATTTGTGTGTGTGTTTCTGTAAATCGGCATTAAAAATACCACTATGATCTAAAGTGTCAATTCTAACTTTTCCATGTGCATGGATAATGTGATAATCATTTAAAATGATGCCTACATGTATGATTTCTCCCTCTTCATTATCAAAAAATGCAAGGTCACCAGCTTCGCTTTCTTCAATAAAACTCAATACTTCTCCTTGTGAGGCTTGTTCTTTTGCATCTCTTAAAAGTGAGTGTCCACACAACTTGTATACCATTTGAGTGAAACCAGCAGCGTCGATACCAAAAGGAGTTTTCCCACCCCATAAAAAAGGAGTGTTGAGGTATAAAAAAGCAGTTTTTGCAATGTCACTTTTTACTTTTATTTCTGACAAAACGGCTCCATCATATCGATACGAATTGGTGTTTATACGTAATTTGCTACTTTCGTAGAAAGGCAGACTTGCCCCCAAAGGAATGGTCGTTAATTCATCATTATCATTGGTAATAAAATCAATGATTTCCCCAGAATAATACTGTTTCTCAGAGCTTAATTTTAGAAATAATTCTTTTGTAATTTCTGTGAATTGTTTGTTGTCTATAAATCCTTCATACGTATCAAAAGTCAATCGAATTTTACTCCATTCTTTGTCCTGTTCAATAATTTCAAAAGTTTCACCAAACAACACCTGACTTACCATTTCTGATGAGTCAATAGCTATAGCTCTAAGTGGAGCAATACTTATATTACAAATGCCATACAGCATGAATTTGATAGAGTTTAAATTACATTCTTTCTATAACTAACGCGGATGCACCACCACCACCATTACAAATAGCAGCTGCTCCAATTTTAGCTTTATGTTGTTTTAATATTGTAGTTAGCGCAATGACAATTCTAGCTCCAGAAACCCCTAAAGGATGGCCCAAAGAAACGGCTCCACCATGTACGTTGACATTTTTATCGGATAAGCCTAAAATTTTCATATTTGCAAGTCCTACAATAGAAAATGCTTCATTTAATTCAAAAAAATCAACCTCATCGATGGCAATATTTGCTTTCGCTAAGGCCTTTGGTAATGCTTTTGCAGGTGCGGTTGTAAACCATTTTGGTTCGTGAGCAGCATCCGCATAACTTCTTATTTTTGCTAGTGGAGTTATCTTTAATTCTTTCGCTTTATCAGCAGACATTAATACTAAAGCGGCTCCTCCATCATTTATAGTAGATGCATTTGCAGCAGTCACAGTTCCCTCTTTTGTAAAAGCGGCCCTTAAAGCTGGAATTTTTTCAATCTTTACATTTTTATACTCTTCATCTTCAGCAAAAATGATCGGTTCTCCTCTTCTTTGCGGAATTGATACCGGTACAATTTCATCGGTAAATTTACCTTCTTTCCAGGCTTGTGCAGAGCGACGGTATGATTGAATTGCGTAATGATCTTGGTCTTCTCTCGAAAAATCGTATTCAACAGCGCATGCATCAGCGCAAACCCCCATTGCAACCTTGTCATAGGCATCTACTAGACCATCCTTTTGCAGTCCGTCTTCTACGGTAATTGAGCCAAATTTAGTTCCATTTCTTGCATGTTGATAATGGGGGATCGCACTCATATTTTCCATACCTCCAGCTACAACAACTTCCGCATCACCAAGGGCAATAGTTTGCGCAGCTAGTTGGATTGATTTCATTCCAGAAGCACACACTTTATTTACAGTTGTACAAGGAACCGTATCAGGGATTCCTGCATACATTGCCGCCTGTCTTGCGGGTGCTTGCCCAAGACCAGCAGAGACTACATTTCCCATAAAAACTTCTTGAACCAAGTTTGGAGCTAATTTTATTTTTTCTAATGCACCTTTTATAGCGATTGCTCCTAATTTAGGGGCGGATATTGTAGCTAAACTTCCCATAAAACTTCCTATTGGAGTTCTCGCTACCGATACAATTACTACTTCTTTCATAGTGTATACAATTTATTTTAGGCAATAGTTCTACGCTAAAATAACTATTTTTAATCAATTTTAGTTTTATAATTTAACTTGAATTTTTGACCTTGAATTTTTTATGGTAAGTTTGTTCTAAGAAGATAAAATATATGAGCAATATAGTTAATAAATTATATCAAAATAACACCATTATTTACAAGGTGATCTTATTTTTAGTTGCGACGACAGCAATTGTTTATTTCTTTCCAAAGGGAGGACAGTTTAAGTACGATTTTAGTAATGGTCAACTTTGGAAATATGACAATTTATATGCTCCTTTTGACTTCGCGATTCAGAAAAATGAGGAGGAGGTTACTTCAGAAAAACAAAAAATTAAGGAATATTCAAAATTATATTTTGTTCATGATTCCGAGGTTAAAAATTCGGTGTTTACAGCCTATGAAAACAAGATCTTACTGATCAAAGAAACAGATTCATTGAGTATAAATCAACTTCAGCGTTTGTCTGCAGTGGGTCAGTATGTTATTGATACCATATATCAAAAAGGATTTTTAGAAGTTGCAAGCCAAGATCGAGTATCCAGTGAAAATGAAATTGTAGCTATTAGAAAGGGAAATGAAGTAGAAGATTTTATTTTCAAGAGTTTCTTTACCTCCAAAGAGGTTCTAGAGCTTATTAGAAATAGTTTTCAAACAGAACAATCATTGTATGGTAAAAAAGCACTATTAGACCTTTTGTCTGAAGTTGTGAAGCCAAATATTTATTTCGATACAGAATACACACAGAAAGTAATAGACAATGAAATAAAAAACATTTCATATACGAAAGGGAAAGTAGCCTCTGGTAAATTAATTATTTTAAAAGGAGATACTGTTGAAGGAAAGAAATTAGCCATATTAAATTCTTTAAAAAGTGAATCTGAATCTCAAGTTTGGACCGCATCTAATTACAATTGGATTTTATTTGGTTACACGATTTTAGTATCACTCGCATTATTAATGCTGTTATTATTCTTAAAAAAATATCGCTCAGATATTTTTGATGATAATAATAAAGTAACATTTATTTTTATCAATGTTTTTTCGATGATTTTTATACAAACGTTGGTTATCAAATACAATTCTGATTATCTATACGTGGTTCCTTTGAGTATACTGCCAATTGTTTTAAAAGCTTTTTTCGATGCGCGTCTTGGTTTGTTTACACATGTACTGACAGTATTGCTTTTAGGCTATATTGTACCCGACAGTTTTGAGTTTATTTATTTACATATTATTGCCGGTATCGTTACCATATTAACGGTTTCTGAATTGTATAAGAGAGCCAATCTTTTTATTTCAGTTGCACAGATTACCCTTATCTATATGGTTACTTATTTTGCTTTTTCGATTATAAAAGAAGGAAATATCTCTCAGATTAATTGGACCTACTTTATGCTTTTTGCAGCCAATGGATTGTTGTCATTCTTGTCAATTATAGTAATTTATATGTATGAGAAGCTTTTTGGGTTAGTTTCAGATGTGACTTTATTGGAGTTATCTAATACCAATACAAAACTATTAAGAGAACTCAATGAAAAAGCTCCGGGAACATTTCAGCATTCTATGCAAGTGGCCAATTTAGCAGAAGCAGCTGCCAATGAAATAGGGGCAAACTCTATGTTGGTAAGAACAGGAGCTCTATATCATGACATTGGTAAAATTTTAAATCCAATGTACTTCATAGAGAATCAGTCAACAGGTGTGAACCCTCATAATGATTTATCGCCAAGAGATAGTTCTAAGATCATCACAGATCATGTGATTAAAGGGGTAGAATTGGCTAAAAAAAATAAATTACCAGATAGAATTATAGACTTTATAAGAACCCATCATGGAACTAGTTTAACCTATTATTTTTATAGGAAAGAACAAGAGTTAAACCCAGATACTAAAGTAGATATTGATGCCTTTAAATATCAAGGACCTATTCCTTTTTCGAAAGAGACTGCAATTTTAATGATGTGTGATGCAGCTGAAGCAGCATCCAAAAGTTTAACGCAACCAACAGCATTGTCTATAAGTAGTTTAATTGATAAAATTATCGCCAAACAAATGACAGACAACCAGTTTATAAACTCAAACATTACTTTTAGAGAAATAGAAACCATTAAGAAAGTAATTAAGAAAAAACTCATGAATATTTATCATTTGAGGGTAGAATATCCTGAGTAAAAAAAAACAGAAAAAAGTTAAAAAACATCTTGCGATATTGTTTTTGTAATCTTACATTTGCACTCGCAATTTTTTGTTTCAAGCTTTTGTTTGAAGTCGAAAAGGAGAGGTGGCAGAGTGGTAATGCAGCAGATTGCTAATCTGTCGACCTTTTTGGTCGCCAGGGTTCGAGTCCCTGTCTCTCCGCTAAGAAATTGCATTCGGGGTGTAGCGTAGCCCGGTCATCGCGCCTCGTTTGGGACGAGGAGGTCGCAGGTTCGAATCCTGCCACCCCGACAAAGTAAAAGAGTGGAGTTTTTGTAGAAAGTTTACTTTCTTAAGAAAACGTAGAGATTTACTTACTAATTTTTAGTTTGTAAAAATTTAAACAGGATCAACCTAGTTAATCCTGCCACCCCGACACTGTTTTCGTAGCAACATAAAAACTACGGGCTCTTAGCTCAGCTGGATAGAGCACCTCCCTTCTAAGGAGGCGGTCGAAGGTTCGAATCCTTCAGGGCTCACTTTAAGCTTCACAGAAATGTGAGGCTTTTTTGTTGGTTAAAACTTACTGTTAATAAGGGTTTACAACAATCCATACTGTTCTTTAAATTACTTACAGTACAGGTAAAGTTAAAGCAAAATTTTTATTCATTTAGCACTTTTTACAAATATTTGGCAGACATTTGGCAGACATTTATATTTAGTAGTTTGATTAATCAATATTTAATCAAAGTTTCTTCGTCCTCTCAAAGTACCTCAACAATTTATCTAAATCAGATAGTCTGTTCTTTTTTAAGTTTTTAATACCCAATTATAATTCTATAAATTTCATATTCCATTGTTTATCAACAAAACACACAATAACTTTCTTTTTTAATTTTAGGGGTCACTGTTTTTATTGTTGTTAAATTCATTAAAAAGCTTAAAGTAAAAGCATATGATGTGAGTGACCAAACTTTAGCTACTTCCGCAGACATACAATTATTGTCTGAAATCAAAGAGCTTCTTGAAAAGCAAAACAAAAGAAACTCTAAACCATCAGCATATCTTCTTCTTTCAATTCAGTAATTTCTAAACCACGTAAATAGGTTAATAAGGTTTATATAATTGTTATATAATTGTTATATTTGGATATGAAAAAACTCATTCTACTATTACTGTTTATTCCACTTGTATTTTCTTGTTCAAGTACTGATGATGTAAGTAAAACACCTGAAATTAAGGGTCAATATATTCTTCAGGATGTAA
>Ga0233426_10003973_pt1 | contig 11304 bp, 7 predicted proteins | sample SI_118_April2016_6_FD_179875 | JGI IMG/M metagenome (GOLD analysis project Ga0233426, IMG submission 179875) | Seawater microbial communities from Saanich Inlet, British Columbia, Canada - SI_118_April2016_10_MG | ecosystem: Environmental > Aquatic > Marine > Inlet | place: Canada: British... | reverse complement strand
TTAGACTTTTCAAAAATTGAATCTGGAAAGTTAACATTTGAAAAAATTGACTTTGATTTAGTTGCATTGTTAGAAGAAGTAACGTTGGTTATGAAAAATCTTGCAGAAAACAAGTCGATAAACTTAATGTTAGATACCTCTGAAATTACGTATAACAAAGTAAGCTCAGATCCATTAAGAATCAAACAAGTCATCCTTAATATTATAGGTAATGCTATAAAATTTACTGATTCTGGCGAAATATTAATTAAAGCAAGTATGGAAGAAAATGACCAAGGAGTATTATTTACTTGTTCTATAACCGATACTGGTTTGGGTATAGAGCAAAATAAAATTGACACAATATTTGGCTCATTCAGTCAGGCCGACACATCTACAACTCGTCAATACGGTGGAACTGGGCTTGGCCTATCTATTTCAAAACGCTTGTGTAACATGCTAGACGGAGATATCACAGTAACCAGTAAATTCGGCGTAGGCAGTTGCTTTACAATCAGGTTGCCCTTAACTCTCTGTAAAAAAGCACATAAGGCTGTTTCTCCGCCAATAATGAGCCCTGTTGAAAAGAGAGTAATTGATCTCCCTCCTTCTGAGATATCTATTCCAAAATGGCTTCCGGAAACGAAAATATTATTGGTGGAAGATAATAGAATTAATCAGATAGTTGCTAAGCAAATGCTTAAACATTTTAATTTGTCGTGTGATGTAGCGAATAATGGTTCAGAAGCTCTAGCGAAGCTCAAAGTATCTAGCCACATTAATATGCCATACACAATTGTATTAATGGATTGTCAAATGCCGGTAATGGATGGTTATGAAGCAACGATAAATATACGTTCCGGTGATTGCGGTGAGCTGAATCAAGACATTCCCATCATTGCTATGACAGCGAATGCAATGACCGGGGATAAAGAAAAATGTTTAGATACTGGCATGAACGATTATTTTACTAAACCAATAGAACAAGAAGCAATATTTACTATTCTAAAAAAATGGATAAAGCATGATTAGCATGTAATTTACATAGAGTTTTAGAATATAAAGTACTAATATCATAATAGCCATTACGTTTGAGTGTATTTGTACAAATGTCAAAATTAGAACAAGCATTGCCTAAAATAATTAAAAGTTTAAAGTCTACTTATGGTCGTGATTTTTTCAATGAAATAACGTTACAACTCAACCAAATAACGGAGGCTGATTACACTTTTATAGCTCAAGTTGATTTCGAAACTTTCACATCAAAAACCATTAGTTTAGTTGTAAAAAACCAGCTAACCGATAACTTTGAATATCATTTAGACGATACACCTTGCGCTATCCTCACCGAAAACAACGTTTGTTTGTACCCCAAAGAAATTTGTCGTTTATTCCCAAAAGATCAACTTTTAATAGATATGAAAATTGAAGGTTATGTAGGTGTTCCTTTGAATGATTCTCAAGGGCGAGTCATTGGCATTATCGTCGCTTTACATGAAAATGAGATAAAAGATCCTGACTTTATTAAAACCTTATTTGAGTTATTCTCAGGCAGAATTGCTGTAGAAATGGAAAGAAAAGTACAAGAAAACAATTTAAAACAACTCAATATAAAATTAGCCACTAAAGTAGATGAATTAATAAGAAGTGAAACTAAGCTATCTCTACATATAAAAAACACACCTCTAGGTTGCATAACATGGGACAGAAATTTATATTGCACCGAATGGAATAAAGCCGCTGAAAGAATATTTGGCTACTCGTCGAACGAAGCAATCGGCAAACATGCAGCAGATCTTATTGTACCTCCAGAGTTTAGAGCTGATATGAATCAAATATACAACTCATTATTAAGTCAAACAGGTGGATATCAAAACTCAAATAAAAATGTAACAAAGGAAGGAAAAACGATTAAGTGTGATTGGTATAATACGCCTATTGTCTCTGAAGACGGCAACGTTATAGGTGTTACTTCATTAACTCAAGACACGACTGAACGAGATCTTAAGGAAGAATTACTGCGTAGAAGCCAAAAGATGGATGCTCTAGGACTTTTAACAAGTGGCATTGCTCACGATCAAAACAACATGCTTGGTATTATTTCTGGATATAGCGACTTATTAAGCCTTAATTTAAATGAGCAACCTAAACTACTGAGTTATGTATCTCAAATCCAGCAGGCGAGTATGCGAAGTGCCTCATTAATCAAAAAGTTATTAGCTTTCTCCAAAAACAAAAGTCTTACTCCATCAAAACTAAATATCAATGACTTGCTATTAGAGCAGCGAGACATGATGCAAAGAACAATCACAGTTGAGATTAAATTAAATTTAGAACTTGCTGATAATATATGGTCCATATGGCTTGATAAAAACGACTTAGTCGATGCAATTATTAATTTAATTATTAACGCTATGCATGCAATGAATAATAAAACTTCCATGCCCCATATAACGATATCAAGCGAAAATGTGACCTTCAACGACTTAACAGCTAAAGATAAAGGAATTACTGCAGGGAATTATGTTGCACTATCAATTGCTGATAATGGCTGTGGAATAAACAATGAAATTAAAGAAAAAATATTTGACCCTTTTTTTTCAACAAAAGGTGATAAAGGTACTGGACTTGGTCTCTCTCAAGTACTCACTTTTATCAATAACTCAAAAGGTAGCATTCATCTAGAATCTCAGCCTAACCTTGGTACGGAGTTCACATTATATTTTCCTCGCTACCAGAAAAGAGAAAATGAAATAGTCGCAGTAGACAAACAGAAGAACGCTTCAATTGAAGGTTGTGAAACAATTCTCGTCGTTGACGACGAGGACGGTTTAAGAGAACTAGCTGAAGAGTTTTTAACGATGGTAGGTTACACGATTCACAGTGCCGATGGCCATAAAGAAGCGTTAGAAATCCTTAGAAATCATAAAATAGATTTAATGCTATCTGATGTAGTTATGCCAGAAATGAATGGCTATCAACTGGCATCATTAGTAAAACAAAAATATCCTTCAGTAAAAATTCAGTTAGTCAGCGGATATGCCGACTCAACAAACATTACGACGATAAACAAAGAACTGCATGAAAACCTAATACATAAACCTTATAGATATCATGTATTAAAGAGTAAAATCAGAGCGCTACTTAACGATAAAGAATAGTAATACTTATTATTATCTATAAATAGTCGCAGCCTTTTCAAATAAAGAAAGATAAAAGTTATCGGTATTTAAAAATCAAAGGTCTACGCTAAATTAATAATAAGAAACTTGTGTAGGTATTGTTAAAATACTTTTCCCAAAACGCTTTAACCAATAATATATCGCAGAAAAAATGCCAATAACAACAAGTATACTTATCCCTGCAGATAATGGATTGGTCGTAAATGTCGCGACTTGATAAGTGAACGTAGCGGCTAAATAAGCGAGCGAAAAACTCCATAATGCAGCGAAAGAGGCCCATCGAGTGCCAACTTCACTTTTTATTGCGCCCATTGCAGCTGCACAAGGGGTGTAAAGTAAAATAAATAACAAATAGCTAAAGGCACCAATTTTCCCCGCGAATGCGGCCTGCATGACGGTAAATGTCCCCTCATTCACACCTTGTTCTTCTGCTGCAACTTTTAAGTTTGAAACATCACCAATATCAGTTCCTAAAGGGTCATCTGCTTCAATTCCTAATAAATTTTCTTTTACTGAATCCGTTGCATCATTCCATATTTCTGCCATTGACTTTAATGTTTCATCTTCATCACTTTCGTCAGTGTATAAACTATTGAAAGTAGCAACTAACGCTTCTTTCGCAAAAAGTCCTGTAATGATGCCAACACTCGCTTGCCAGTTATCTTCTTTAATTCCCATTGGTGCAAGTAATGGTGTTACAACTTGAGCACTTTTACTTAAGACTGAATCTTGAGAGTCATGATGTCCAAACTGCCCATCAGTACCCAATGAATTAAAGAAGTTAAGTACACAAACTACAAGCACAATAGTTTTACCTGCACCAAGTATGAATGAACGAGTGCGTTGCCAAACACGTTGCACAAGGTACGAAATTTTTGGCATTTCATAAAGTGGTAACTCCATAATGTTGACAGAATTTTTACCCATTAAAACAGTATGTTTTAATAAAAATCCGGTAAACAAGGCTGCAGCGATACCAATTAAATAAAGTAAGAATACTAAATTTTGCCCTGAATCAGGAAAAAATGCGGCAGCAAACAAAGCATATACAGGTAAACGCGCGCCACACGACATAAACGGCGACATCATGATGGTAGTAATACGTTCACGCTCACTGTCAAGAATTCGTGCCGACATTACCGCTGGAACTGTACAACCAAATCCAACAATTAACGGTACAAAAGCTTTACCTGGCAAACCAATTCTTTGCATTGCGCTATCAACCACAAATGCTGCTCGAGCCAAGTAACCACTGCTTTCCAAAATAGACAAACCAATAAACAAACAAGCTATGATTGGAATAAAAGTAGCAACAGTTTGAATACCTAACCCCGCACCTTCAATTAAAGTAAGTAACCATTGCGGTAAGTCAAAACTTGATAAGAAGTGCTGTGGGTAATCAACGAAAATTGCGCCTGCTAAAATATCAAAAAAATCAATAAAAGCACTACCGACATTAATGGCAAACATAAACAACAAATACATCATGCCAAGAAAAATAGGTACTCCTAACCATGGATGAAGAATAAAATGGTCAAGACGATCACTTAAACTGATTGCAGGTGCTTTTTTCGATGTTGGTAGGCTTTCTTTAATCTCAAGCAATAATTGTTGAATAAATTCATATCTCGCCTGCATGATGCTAATCGCATCGTCATTCGTTTGCTGACAAGTGCCATCATCATTGCAAGAACCGCACTCAAGTTCGAATAGAGCATCTGGAGAGCTTTTATCTGCGATTTGATTAAGCAGTTTTTCAGGAAATATTAATTTCTTTGGACGCGTGCTTGCCTTAGGCATTTCAAGTAAAGCAGTTTCTACATCTTTCAAGGTATTTTTGGATAAACTATTAGCGATAATAACTTTACAGCCAAGTTCTTTCGCTAAAATTTTCGTATCAACGTTTTGAGCTTCTTTTCGGTCCGCTTTATTAATCACTAATAAAACAGGTAGACCAAGTTCAAGTAACTGAGTTGTTAAGTACAATTGACGTTTTAATTGCGTAGCGTCTACAACATTTATTAAACAATCAATCGATTGGCTTTTAATAAAATCTTGAGTAATCGAAAGATCTTTACCTTGCTGATTTCGACTAGCGAGCGAGCTGATACCCGGTAAATCAGATAATAACGCTTGTTTTTTATTAAATGAAAAGTTCTGCTGCTTGGTTGCAACAGTAACACCTGTCCAGTTACCTGTTTGCTGTTTTGCACCAGTTAAGGCATTAAAGAATGTGCTTTTTCCTGAATTGGCAAAGCCAACAAGAGCTAAATGTAAAGCTTGAGACATTATACGATTTCTATACCTATTTGTTGAGCGATATTAGGTGCTAAACAAATTTTAGTACCATGGAGGTGAAAGGCAAGCGGCCCGTTAAAAGGGGCTTTGTGAGCTAATGAAATTTCCGTTTTCAACGCAAAGCCCTGTTCGATTAACTGTGATGTTAAATCGAAGTTTTCAGGTAACGAACGAATTACCGCTCGTTGGGTACGCGTTAATTGTGAAAGGGTCATAAACAAAAACTCAAATAATAATGATTATCATTTAATTCTACTTTACTATTAAGTTTTCAGCAAGAGCATATAGCATACGAATTGATCTATATCAGATAAGTAAAGCCGATGTGTAGCAAGCGCAATAAGTATTATGAAGCAATGGGCGCATAAACTCCTCATCGTTTTGCAGAAAATGTAATAAAGAGAATTTGCTTTATTTAGGGATAATTGATGACAATTCCCATAAGAGTGGCACAATGAGTTAAGACTAAAAATAAGGAATATAAATGAAGGGTTTCACTACCTTAATTTTATTGTGTTTTAGCACAATAAGTTATGCCACAGAACAAGCAGAAGAAATATTCAAACAACTTGCTCCATCACTTTATCAAATAAGGCTCATAGATACCGCTAGTGGAGAAAAGTCGTCTATCGGTTCAGGTTTTCAAATTAGCAGCGACGGGTTAATAGCAACAAATTATCATGTTATTTCTGGTTATGCTCGTCATCCGAATAAATACACCATTGAAATTTTTGATCATCAAGGAGAAAAAGCACCACTTACTTTACTGAGTGTTGATGTAATCAATGATCTAGCTTTAGTTAAAAGAACAACTGATAGCGAAATGCCTTTTTTTGAAATAGCTAAAAGTGTGCCTCAAAAAGGTGAAGAGCTTTATTCATTAGGAAATCCACATGATTTAGGCATGATAGTTGTTCCTGGGACTTATAACGGTTTGAAAAAAGAATCGTTTAACGATCGTATACATTTTACCGGCTCTGTAAATTCAGGAATGAGCGGCGGACCTGTTGTGAACAAAAATTCAGAAGTAGTAGGGATAAATGTTGCAACATCGGGTAACCAGATTGGCTTTTTAGTACCTCATGATAAATTGCTTAACCTATATCAGCGCTATAAAACATCTGAACCGACGAGTATTGATGCCCAAATGGCTCAACAACTCACCGATAATCAAGACAAATTAATAACAACATTACTCAATAGTGAATGGCAAATGCGACCATTAGGTGAAGGTTTAATTCCTGTAGTCAACATTCCATTTATCCGTTGCTGGGGTGAATCGAATGCAGATAAAGCAGACGCGATTGTATCTGCCGTTGTAGCCAACTGTTCTTTAGATGAAAATACATATATATCAAATGACTTTTTCACGGGGTCAATCGAGATGCAATATCGCTATATGCAGGCAAAAGAGCTAAGTGATACAAAATTTTATCAAATATTTGAGCGCCAGTTAAACCAAGTAAGGTCAGGTAACAAAGCAGGTAAAGATGATGTCTCTGAATATCAATGCCAGCACGACATCACTACACCGTCAAATCTAGCAATTACTAACAAATCTGTTTTTTGCACCCGTGCTTATAAAGACTTCCCCAAATTATTTGATGTTTTATATGTCGCAATTTCTGTTGATAAGGGAGACCAAGCATTACTCAGTCACTTCACCATTTCAGGTGTTAGCCAAGGCAGTGCGCTTAACTTCACCGAGAAATTTATGGAGTCTATCTCATGGAAATAATCATTGAAGAAATTACGCGTGGACACAAGTTAATAGCTCGACATAAATTTTTGCAAGATAATATCAATATTGGCCGTGGTTATGATAATGATATTATTATGGCTGATCCTCATATTTGTGCTCAGCATCTTGGCTTGAATTTTAATGGCGAACATTGGGTGTTAAATGACGAAGATACTATTAATGGCAGTTTCTATGAAGATGAATTTTCACAAACGAAATTAGCGGTTCATCAACACATAGTTCACTCAGGGCAAGTGTTTCTAATTGGAAAAAGCTTAATACGCATTATTTTTCCTGATCACCCCGTACCGGAAAGTATCTGCTTCAGCCCATTTGAAAACATTTTAAACGTAACGAGACACCCAGCTTTTTTAACCGTGAGTATTTTGCTTTTCGCAACGGTTACGGGTTGGTTATTTAATCTTCACAATCCAGTTGAAGCTACATTCACAGGATTATTAGTACCTGCCATTGGCATGACTTTAATGTTTACGCTATGGCCTGCTGGCGTTGCGTTAGTTTCTCATTTAACCAAACATGAGGCTCGATTTTGGGGGCAGTTAGGTATTTGCTTTGTATTTTTCAACTTGATGTGGGTAAGTGATTTTATTGAGAACTTAGTGAGTTTTAACGCTTCATCTCAATCTATGTTTGGCATGGTTGTTTCTTTATTACCAATAACAATAGCTTTTTGTTTGTTTTGGCTTAATTGCCATATTGGTTTCCAGATGACCAAAAAGCGTAGGACGGTAGTCGCCGCTTGTATGACATTACTGTTATTCGGTGGTAGTTATTTAATTCAGTTAAGTAAAAAACCAGAATTCAGTGTTCGACCAGCCTTCAACACCACATTAATGGCGCCAAGTTATTTATTTACGAGCAGCAATAATGTGCAAGATTTTATTGAAAATAGCAAAGCGTTATTTTCTAAAGCACAAGAAGCAGCAAAAGAAGAAAAATAAACGTTTTTTCAAAGAAAAATCGTCGCTCCTTGCCATCCATGACGTCTTGACATTGTCTCCATGGATGGTTGTACTTATAGGTTGTTAGGAACAAAAAGCGTAACCGTTGACGTACAGGGGTGCACAAATGCCTTGAAAGACAGGATGTCTGAGAAAGGCCATCCTGAACATCGTCACTCCATGCCATCCATGGCAGCTTGACATACCGTTCATCCTGAACATAAAAAGGCTAACGAATATTCGTTAGCCTTTTATCATGACTTCATTTGTTTTTTTGATTATTTATGGATTATGGACGAGGGATAAAACCGACTCCGTCATAAACTTTTGCTAATATTTTACTTGCTCGTGCCGAGGCTTTTTCAGCACCCGCTTTCATTACAGAATCTAAATATGCTTGATCATTTCTGATTTCGTGATATCTCTGTTGAATGGGTTCTAATAAAGCAACCACTGCATTAGCCACATCACCTTTTAGGTGTCCGTACATTTTATCTTCATATTTAGGGACTAGCTGCTCAACAGTTTCGCCGGTACAACATGACAACAAAGACAACAAGTTTGATACGCCAGGCTTCTCTTCAATATTGAAATAAATATTAGCCTCTTCATCAGAATCAGTCATCGCACGTTTAATTTTTTTACTAATTTTTTTAGGCTCTTCTAACAAACCAATAAAATTTCCTGGATTTGTATCAGACTTAGACATTTTCTTAGTCGGTTCAAGCAAGCTCATCACTCGCGCACCAAATTCAGGAATGTATGGATCTGGCACTGTAAATGTTTCGCCGTGAAGATTATTGAAACGCGTCGCAATATCTCGAGCTAATTCTAAATGTTGCTTCTGATCATCGCCTACTGGTACACGGTCAGCATTATAAAGTAAAATATCAGCAGCCATTAATACAGGATAAGTAAATAAGCCTGAATTCATGTTTGCTTCTGACTTTTGAGATTTATCTTTGTATTGGGTCATCCTATTCAATTCACCCATTTGCGTGTAACAATTTAACACCCAACTAAGTTGAGCATGTTCAGGAACATGTGATTGAATAAATATGGTACTTTTTTCAGGGTCAACACCACACGCTAAATACAAGGCTAAACCGTCAAGCGTCGCTTTTCTCAAATCTTCTGGATTTGGACGAACGGTAATAGCATGTTGATCTACAAGCATGTAATAACATTCATGACTATCTTGCATACTCACCCATTGTTTTAACGCACCTAAATAATTACCAATGGTTAAATCACCTGATGGCTGACAGCCGCTTAATACGATAGGTTTACTCATGATTTCCCTTTATTTTAATTAATTTGTTTAATAACTATTTTGTAACTTTCGCTAATTCACTGCGCATTTCATCAATGGCAACTTTATAATCTGGCTTTGAAAAAATGGCTGAGCCTGCAACGAACATATCAGCGCCCGCCGCTGCAATTTCTGCAATATTATCAGCTTTAACACCGCCATCTACTTGTAAACGAATATCGCGTCCTCTTGCGATGATTCTTTCTTTTACTAATTTTAATTTATCTAACGTAGTAGGAATAAATGATTGCCCACCAAAACCAGGGTTAACCGACATCAATAATATGACATCAAGTTTGTCCATAACAAAGTCTAAGCAATGCAAAGGTGTCGCTGGATTTAAAACGAGTCCCGCTTTACAACCGTGGTCTTTAATCAACTGAAGAGTACGGTCAATATGATCACTACCTTCAGGATGAAACGTAATAATATCTGCACCTGCTTTAGCAAAACCAGGTATTAAGCTGTCCACTGGCTTCACCATTAAATGTACATCAATAGGTGCTGTTATACCGTAATCACGCAAAGACTGACAAATCATCGGCCCAAACGTTAAGTTAGGTACAAAATGATTATCCATTACATCAAAGTGCACAACATCAGCACCGGCAGCTATAACCTTAGCAACATCATCACCTAAACGTGCGAAATCAGCAGATAAAATGGAAGGAGCAATTAAAAATGAAGACATAGATAAACCTTATTAGAATATTGGTCGCATTATAACAACGACCTAAGGGAAAACTCTATAGATAGATTCATTCATACCCGTACTATTTAGCTGAAATGACTTTTAAATGCCACGGTTTGATGTCTAATGGAAAGAGATAGCTTTAGTTCGAAGTTAATATTATTTATTACTCATATTCAAATTCGCCCTAATTAAAGGGTAAATTTAGTAATGAAATACCTATCACTCAATAATCACTATTTCATGCTCTTTTTATGAGCGTAAATTTTATCCTTGCACCAAAACAGACCATTTTTAATAGCTATTAAATTCCGCAAAAAACAAATGAAATTCAACCAATTGAATTTAAAGGATAAAAATTTATTGTCTGACTTGGTCGCTCAGGCATCCACCTTGCAATGTAGGGTTAGCACTAAAATATTAAACATAAAAATATATAACTATATAAGAGACTCTCATGAAAAAGACACTAATATCACTATCGCTTACATCTTTAATGGCCGCAACTTCATTGTTATCAACACAAGCATCTGCTGTTGAAGGTTTATCAGCTAATGTTGCTGCTACCAGTAATTATTTATGGCGTGGTGTAAGCCAAACAGGTAACGCTGCAGCTATTTCAGGTGGTATCGATTACGCAGCAGACTCAGGCTTTTATGCTGGAACTTGGGCTTCAAATATTGATTTTGGTGACGATGCTAGCGCTGAACTAGATTTTTACTTAGGTTTTAGCGGTCAGTTAAGTGAAGAAGTTGGTTACGATGTAGGTTATATCTATTATGCCTACCCAGATTCAGCACAAACTGATACCACAAACGAATATGATTTTGGTGAAGTATACGGTTCATTGTCTTACTCATATTTTTCAGTATCAGCAAGCTACGGAATTAATAATGATGACGGTGCTGCATTTGCTGACGCAAGCTTATATATTTCAGCTGACGCAGAGTTTGAAATCGCTGATGGATTAACATTAGCCTTTCATTTAGGTGATTATTCTTTCGATGACGCTATGGTTGCTGAAGACTATAACGATTACAGTGTTAGCTTAAGTAAAGGTGGTTTCACCTTTGCAGTATCTGATACAGATATGGATAATGATGATATGAAATTTGTTATTTCATATGCTGTTGATATCG
>Ga0233426_10003969_pt1 | contig 11307 bp, 8 predicted proteins | sample SI_118_April2016_6_FD_179875 | JGI IMG/M metagenome (GOLD analysis project Ga0233426, IMG submission 179875) | Seawater microbial communities from Saanich Inlet, British Columbia, Canada - SI_118_April2016_10_MG | ecosystem: Environmental > Aquatic > Marine > Inlet | place: Canada: British... | reverse complement strand
CTATTTTATGGATAAGTACTGTTGGAATAAGTAGTATAAACATGCAAATTACTACTGTAATTAAATTAATAAGCAGCCAATTTTCTAGCGATAAATATACAGGAAGCGCTTTAACATAATAATGCGCAGGGTCTAGTTGTATTGGTTCCAGTAAATATTGGATGCCAATTAAACTTAAACCAATTGCATTACCTAGTACCAATCCTTTTCTGAGTAAGTAAAAAGCGTGGTACAAAAATATTTTTCTGATGGAGAATTTTCCCGCTCCTAAGGCCTTTAATAATCCAATCATTTTTGTGCGTTCTAAAATAATAATCAGCAGGGAGCTTATCATATTGATGCTTGCTACAATTAGCATAATCAATAAAATAACGAGCGTGTTTAAGTCAAATAGATTTATCCAGTCAAAAATTTGAGGATACATTTCTTTTGCCGAACGTACGCGAGCATTGTACGGACTTATATCTTCAAGTTCTTCGTAAATTAATTTAGGATTTGAATTGGACTTTAACCCAATTTCTAAAGAGCTGTACTCATCCTCAGACCAGCTGTTTATTTTCTGTAGATGTCTTAAATCTGCCAGTATATAAACCTCGTCAAAAATCTCAATGCCCGTTTCGTAAATACCAACAATTAAAAACTTACGAATACGCGCTTTGTTGTTTTTTAAACCTTGAAAATATACCAGGGCTTTGTCGTTTAGCTTTAATTGAAGTTTTGTGGCTAGAACTTTAGAAATAACAATCTCGTTTGATTTTGTATCCGAAGTATAATTTGGTACAACTCCGTCGACTAAATTTTTAGAAATAAATCCCCAATTGTAGTTTTTATCGACACCTTTAACCAAAATTCCTTCAAAATCGAACTCTGTTTTTAGCAGGGCATTTTTAGTGATTTGAGTTTGGATGAAATCCACACCCTTAATAGCCAGTATACTTTTGGCAAAGGAACTGTCAATTTTAAATGGATTTGCATCGATCGATTTGTTTAAGTCTAAAGAACTTACTTGAATATTTGCAGTAAAACCGGTAACTTTGGAGGTAATTTTTTTTTGCAAGCCTTTGCTTGTAGCTATAGATAAAATCATAACCGCAATACTTAAACTTACCGCTGCAATGGCCATTTTTAAAATTGGCTTAGAAATGGAATGCTTTATGTTACTTTTGCCATGCAATCGCTTGGCTACAAATTTTTCAAAATTCAAGGTTCTATGCTTTATTTAAATCTTTCCAAAGATACTAAAATGCCGCTTTTGATTTTATTCATTTTCGGCTTCTTTAGTTTAAGTTTTTCTCAGTCCAATCATTCTCTTGTTATGGGAGCTAATCAGTTGAATGAATATTTACCAATAGTAAGAAATAAAAGGGTTGCAGTAGTAGCCAATCAAACTTCTACAGTAGATCAAACACACCTTGTAGATACTCTTTTAGCTTGCAACATTAGCATTCTTAAAGTATTTGCACCCGAACACGGATTTAGAGGTAAAGCAGACGCCGGAGCTCAAATTAACGATGAAGTAGATTTAAAAACAAACTTACCCATTCATTCTCTTTACGGTAAAAATAAAAAACCAAAGGCATCAGATTTAGCATCTGTAGATGTAATGATTTTTGACATTCAAGATGTAGGCGTTCGTTATTATACCTTTATTTCGACATTGCACTACGTTATGGAAGCTTGTGCAGAAAACAACATTCCATTGCTTGTATTAGACCGACCAAACCCAAACGGACATTATGTAGACGGCCCAGTTTTAGATACGGCATATCAGTCGTTTGTTGGCATGCATCCCGTTCCTATAGTTTATGGTTTAACTATCGGAGAATATGCAACTATGGTAAACGATTCCTTTTGGTTAAAAGATTCCGTTACCTGTGATTTAACGGTACAAAAAATGAAAAACTACAGCCACAGTACCCCTTACGATTTGCCCATAAAACCCTCACCAAATTTGCCTAATGCACAATCAATTTCTTTGTATCCATCCTTATGTTTGTTCGAGGGTACAGATATAAGTGTAGGCAGAGGAACCCAAAATCAATTTCAATTATTAGGTGCTCCAAATTTAGATTCCAGCTCTTATGTTTTTACACCAATTTCAAGCGACGGAGCTTTAAATCCGAAACATCAGAATACACGCTGCCGAGGTTGGGATTTGACACAACATGATTTTGATGATGAATTGAATATAGGTTTTTTAATTGAGTGCTTTGAACAATACAATTCTAAAGGTTTGACTTTTTTTAATTCCTTTTTTGATAAATTAGCTGGCTCTAATAAACTCCGAGTATTGATAGAAGCCGGATGGTCGGAACAAGAAATTAAAGCCTCATGGCAAGAGGAGTTAGAACAGTTTAAACAAAAAAGAATGAACTACTTAATGTATCCAGAATGAGATTACTACTCGCTTTTATTACAATTTCTTTGAGTCTACAGGCCCAAACATTAGACAATAGCTTAGGGACCGAAGAGCGTCAGAATAAAAAATTTGGTTGGAGTGCAGAAGGGCCAGGTTCTCATAAGTTTTTCTTTGTTGGAGGTGCAAGGTATTCGGGAAGTTTTAATTTTTTTTATGAATCGAAAAGACTAAAAACGGAAGCCAAATTTAAAAATGGGTCTTTTCATGGCACAGTCACTACTTACAACAACGACGGTTCCATTAAAAATACAGGACGTTACAGAAAAGGTCATAAGGTTGGCAAGTGGCTTTATTATTACGACAATGTATCTTTTGAGGAGAAGCATTATTCTCGTAGACATCCTAATCAAGTACGAAAATCTTTTTTTGTTAACTCCAATAGTATTGAGACCGATCGTTTTAAAACACTCCGTAATATGCGATTTACTAAGTATCATTACGAATACCACTCTAACGGTAATTTAAAACTGCGTAAAATACTTGTAAACCGATTTAAGTTGATTTATGAGCTTGAGGAATTCTATGAAAACACTAAACCTGCCAAACATTATTTTTTAAAATACGATAAAGAAAATGAAGAGTGGGATTTTATAAAAGAATACAAAGAATACAACAAAAACGGAAAACTATTGATACACGAATACCATTAAGGCGTACTCTAGACTTACTTCATAGTCTAAATTTTAAAAGCTTATAAGTTTCAAATTAGTATAATTCACAGAGCAAATAAGCACTCAATTAGACAATTGTTTTTAATTTTCAGTTTTTTATACTAAAATCAAAGCAATAACTTACTTTTGCTGTGCAAAATATACAACTATGAATTTACACGAATATCAAGGTAAACAAATACTAAGTAGCTACGGTGTTGGCATACAACGCGGAATGATTGCTACAACAGCTGACGAAGCGGTAACAGCTGCAAAGCAACTAACAGAAGAAACCGGTACTGGATGGCACATCATAAAAGCTCAGGTACACGCAGGTGGTCGTGGAAAAGGTGGCGGAGTAAAGTTGGCTAAAAATTTAGAGGAGTTGAGAACTCATGCAAACAACATACTAGGAATGCATTTGGTAACACCCCAAACTTCTGCTGAAGGAAAATTGGTACACCAAGTACTCATTGCTGAAGATGTATATTATCCTGGCGAAAGTGAAACCAGTGAAATTTACATGTCTGTTCTTTTAAATCGTTCTACTGGAAGAAACATGTTAATGTACTCTACAGAAGGTGGTATGGATATAGAAGAAGTTGCAGAAAACACACCCCATCTTATTTTTACTGAAGAAATTGATCCTGCTACTGGTTTAATGCCTTTTCAATGTAGAAAGGTTGCTTTTAACCTAGGTTTAGAAGGTAAGGCGTTTAAAGAAATGACCAAGTTTGTTTCTTGTTTATACAAAGCTTACGATGGAGCTGATGCTTCTTTATTTGAAATTAACCCCGTTTTAAAAACATCGGACAACAGAATTATTGCAGTAGATGCAAAAGTATCTATAGATGATAATGCACTTTTCCGTCATAAAGATTACGCTGAAATGCGCGATGTGCGAGAAGAAGATGCTTCTGAAGTAGAGGCGGGAGAATTTGGTTTAAGTTACGTTAAATTAGATGGTAATGTTGGTTGTATGGTAAATGGTGCAGGTTTAGCAATGGCTACCATGGACATCATTAAGCATGCAGGAGGAAACCCTGCTAACTTCTTAGACGTTGGAGGTACAGCAGACGCAGCTCGTGTAGAACAAGCGTTCCGTATCATTTTAAAAGATGAAAACGTAAAAGCCTTGTTGGTAAATATTTTTGGAGGTATTGTACGATGCGATCGTGTTGCTCAAGGTATTGTAGATGCTTATAAAAATATAGGAGAAATTAACGTTCCTTTAATAGTCCGTTTGCAAGGTACTAACGCTACCGAAGCCAAACAATTAATTGACGACAGTGGTCTTGCAGTACATTCTGTAATTTTATTACAGGAAGCAGCAGACAAAGTTGCAGAAGTTTTAGCTTAATTATATTTTAGTATGTAAAAGGAGTTCTTAATTCCTTTTACATAACTAACCACATATATACGTAAATATTTTTATGTGTCTTGTAGTTTAGTATATTTGCTAAAATTATAACATTGAAATGAGCGAAACAATTAAAAACTTTTTCAAAAAAGATGGAGCTTACATACTCATTGCTTCTCTTTATACAAAAGCAATTGCATTTATAACATCCATACTTTTAATACGTATTTTAAATCAAAATGAATACGGAGTTATTGCCTACCTTCTTTCTACATTAGCTTTTTTTATTCCTTTTGCTGGAGGAGGTCTACAGCATTCCTTTTTAAGATTTGCACCAAGTATAAGTTCAAATACCAGAGTAAGTGCTTTGTTCAGATTTACTTTATACAAAGGACTTAAAATTAGCTTTGCATTAATTGTTGTATTGTATTTATTATTTCCTTATTTCAATCTCAATGCTAAAATTGAGCCTTATTACTATTATTTATTACTTCTTTACCTGTTTACCTTTTTTATGATTGAAATGGTTAAAAGTAATTACAGGGTGCTTAACAATAACAAAAGTTTTGCAAGTATAGATGCGATTACCTCAAGTACCTTATTAATAATTGGGTGTTTTGCTGCTTATACAGTTGGTTCTTTTGCATACCTCTTAGCTTATGTCACAGTTCCTTTTTTTGTAAGTCTCTTTTTCTTCAAGATTAAAAAGAATATTCATATTTCTATACCAAATAATTACTATTCCTATGGACTTTGGTTTGGCTTAGGTTCCATAGCCTCTCAGTTAATGTATTCTTTAGATATTTTTTTAGTAGGTCAATTAGTATCCGATACTACGGAAGTAGCAATTTATAAATCAGCAAGCATTATTCCATTAGCACTCCTATTTATCCCTAATTCTTTTATAACTACCCATTATACGGACTTAGCAAAGCACAGTAATGATAAGGAGTATCTAGTACGATTTGCCAAAAATTACATGAAGCTATTTAGTGTTATTGCATTGATAATTGGATTATTGCTTTATTACTTTGCCACACCTTTAGTTTTGTTTATATACGGGAGTTCCTATGCTTCTTCAATTCCATTATTTCAAATATTAGTTTTCGGTATGGTAGGAGCTTTTGTTTTTAGAATTCCTTTTGGAAACTTATTAGCTGCCGTGGGTAAATCAAGGTGGAACACATTCGTTGCCATATCAATTTTAATTTTAAATGGTGTTTTTAGTTATTATGCAATACTAAAAATGGGAATTATAGGTGCTGCCTATGTTACAAGTACACTATTTTGGCTGTCAGGATGTGTGTCTTTTATCCTTTTTTACATTTACATTAAGCGCTTAAATTAATTCGTAAAAGCTGTTTAATTTTTGTCCAATAACTTTTGAACTAAATTGCTCTGCTACCTTCTCCAATTCGGGGTTCGTGTAGTATTCGTATTCAGAATAAACAGTTCTCATTGCATTTAATAACTGAGTTTCGTTACCTACATCAATTAATACTCCGGTTTTATTATTTAAAAAGGACTCTGGGCCACCACATTTAGTAGAAACAACAGGTATGCCGCAAAGCAGTGCTTCTGCACAAATAATAGAGAACGTTTCGAAAAAACTATTTAAAACGAGAACATGTGATTTTTGAAGAATAGAAAAGACTTCTGTATTGCTTTTTGACCCATGAAAATTGACTTTAGAAGACAACTCTAGTTCTAGACATAGTTTCATACATTCGTTGTAATCTTTACCTAAACCAACAATATCTAGCTGTACATTGTTTAGTTCTGAACTTATAATTTTAAAAGCTTTAATAATTCCAAAGATGTTTTTATTCTGCTGGTCTATATCTCCAACAAAAACAAAACTAAAAAGTTTGTTTTTTACGATTTTCGATTCCCTCAAACCCTCAACGATATTTGGTATGATTGTATAATTCGCATTAATGGAACAGTTCATCATGTCTGCTTTTAGATACTTAGATACCACATGCAGTTGTGAAGCTCCTTTAGCTGTAAATCGCCTAAGGTACCTAGACGTAAAGTTTAAAGCATTAAAGCTTCCTTTTCGATAACCAGTCCAGTGTTCTGTAATCACAAAAGGGATTGATTTATAAAGGGAATATAAATAGGCTACTGTACTCGTCCAACCCATTATATGAGCATGTATAAAATTACAATCACTCTGTTTTACTTCCTTTGCAACCGCAAGAAAAACTTTGAGCCTAGTAAACCAACCTTTTTTGTAATAAAAGATGACTTCAATAACATTTTCAAAATTAGTTTCATGCCTTTCAATAGTGTGCTTTAATTCATCTGATTGATAGATGCTGAGCACTTTATTCGTATGGTATTCCTGTATTGATTTCACCTGTTTACGAACAAAAATCCCCAATAAGGGTTCTACCTTATTAGGATACCATTTTGCCAGATGTAAAATTTTTTTGCGCGACATTAAGAATCAATATTTTTGTATTTCAATCGAATAGAATTACCGATAACTACTATGTCTGAAAAAGCCATGGTAAAAGCTGCAAAAATAGGGCTTAAATAACCCATTGCAGCTAAAGGTATTGCAATTAAATTATAAGCAAATGCCCAAAATAGATTTTGTTTTATGGTTGTAAAGGTATGCTTGCAAATTTTGAGAGATTGTTCCACTAAGTATAATCTGTGGTTTAACAGTACAATTGAGGCAGACTGAACAGCAACATCCGAGGCCTTGCTGTGAGATATTCCAGTAGTAGCTTTTGTAAGTGCGGGGGCATCGTTTATACCATCTCCAAACATTGTAGTGTTCTCTTCTGTTGTAAAGCGTTTAATTAATTCAATTTTTTCTTTCGGACTTTGTTCTGCATATACACTGTTAATACCAATTTCTTTAGCGAGTGCCTTGCATTTTTGCTTGCTGTCTCCGCTTAGTAATACAGTTTCTAGGTTCTGTTGGTGTAAATACGAAATTAACTCCTTTGCTCCATCCATCAACTGATCTTCAATAGCCAAAGATGCTATGAGCGTATTGTTGATGGTTAGAAAGAGCTGGTATTTTTCTATAAGATCAAGCTCTTCAATCCTAATGAATTTTGCAGAACCAAATTGGTAAGTATTTGCATCTGCATCTGTGGCCTCAAACCCCATTCCTTTAATTTCTTTGAGTGAAGTAAAAGAAATATTAGAATTAAATGATTCGAAATGCTTGCAAAGAGACTTTGCCACGGGATGAGCAGAATGCTTTTCCAACTCATAAATAATGGATTCAACAGGGTAGCCGTCCTTCCACTTTTTTACTTCACTAATTTTAAAAGCACCATTTGTTAGCGTTCCTGTTTTATCAAACACTACTTTTTTTGTTTTACTAAGCTGCTCTATGGCAGAACCTCCTTTAATAAGTATTCCGTTTTTTGCAGCTCTTCCAACTCCTACCATAACAGCAGTTGGTGTGGCTAAACCCATAGCACAAGGACATGAAATAACTAAAACAGCAATGGCTCTAAGCAATGCATTTTGTAAATCTATTTCAAATACAAAAAAGTTAAGTGTAAAAGTTAATAGAGCAATAAGTAAAACTACAGGCACAAATACGTGGCTAATTCTATCGCCTAATTTCTGTATTTCTGGCTTGTCTTCTTGAGCATTACGAACCATTTCTATAATATTCGAGAGCACAGAATCATTTAGTGTCGAACTTACTTTTAGTTTTATATTTCCATCCAAAAGAATGGTTCCTCCAACTACTTTTTGATGCAATGATTTAAATGCGGGGCTACTTTCACCAGTAATCATACTTTCGTCAATTGCGCAAGTCCCCCAGATTATTTCTCCATCAATCGGAATGGCTTCTCCTTGATTTACAATAAGCACATCTCCAATAACTAGCTCATCAATTAAACAGGATACACTTTTACCCTCTACTTCTTTAAAGGCTTTAGTTACTTGTAGTTCCTGTAAAGAATTTAAAGCAGTAGTTGTTTTCTGAATCGCTCTTTTTTCGATGTAATTACCCAAAAGAACAAGCGTAATTATGGTAGCTGAGGTTTCGAAAAACAAAAAATGATGAACATTAATTGGCTGAATTAGCCAGCCGTATAAACTGTATACATAAGCCGAAGTGGCACCCATAAGAATAAGAACATTCATATTTGGTTTTAAGTTAATAACCGACCTATAGGCTGTCCTAAAGAAATAAAAATATCCAATACCAAGAACTGGAGAAGCCAAGGCCAACTGAAGATAGGGGTTTTGTAAAACACTTTCCTCAGATACAAACATATGTCCTAAAAGTGGCAGACTTAAAAGCGCAGAAAAGAGTACTGAATAAATTAACCTAGTACTTTTTTGTGGATTGTTAGATAAAAGCCTAGGACTGTAGCCAATTTCTGAAATAAATCTTTTTATAGTATTGGATGTATATTTTTCAGATTCTATGCGAACCAAGCCACTAGCTATGTTTACATAAACCTTGTCTAGACCCTTTTTTAGTAAATGTGACTTAATTCCATTGACACAGTTGACGCAATTAATTCCCTCTACTGTAAATTGATGTTTTGTCGACATTGATTTTATTTTAATCAAAAATAAGCCAATATTTAACTTCTCACAACTTCAAATTACAGGAATGTTTACAGCTAAATATCTGATAATTAAAAAAATGAATTTTGGGAGTCTTAAATGTGCTAGGCATTAGTATTTTTGTACTGTTATAATGATGTTATAAAAAATATAGTTCTATATTTGCACTCGTTAAAATGGTGGTTGTAGCTCAGTTGGTTAGAGCACTGGTTTGTGGTGCCGGGGGTCGTGGGTTCGAATCCCATCATCCACCCTAAACGTAAAGCCTCTTGAATTTATTCAAGAGGCTTTTTTAGTTTTAGGATTGGCAAATTTATAATCTGTTTATGGTTTGAAGCTAAACAACAGATAAATAGATGTTTCACATTCAGTACTAAACGTGTCGCTATTCCTATAATAACCTTTATTTTTGCAAAAATATATTTTGATGAGCACTTTTGATCTCTTACCAATTACCAAACAACTGCGTGGTGCAATTGACGATTTAGGTTTTGTAAAACCTACACCTATACAGGTTGAATCTTTTCCGGTTGTGCGTTCTGGTGCAGATGTAGTAGGTATTGCACAAACAGGTACAGGTAAAACCTTAGCTTATATGTTGCCTATTCTTCAAGACATTAAGTTTCAAAAAATAGACACTCCAAGAGTGTTGGTTCTTGTTCCTACAAGAGAATTGGTTTTACAAGTTGTAGACAGAATAAATGAATTTGCCAAATACATGAATGTGCGTGTGCTTGGCGTTTATGGTGGAACCAATATAAATACGCAAAAAAAGGCCTGTGCTTTGGGTGTAGACATTGTTGTGGCAACTCCTGGTAGGTTGTACGATTTAGCAGCCTGTAGAGCATTACAATTAAAAACAGTTAAACAGTTGGTTATTGATGAGGTTGACGTTATGCTAGACCTTGGTTTTAGAATTCAGTTGGCCAATATCTTTTCAATATTACCTGAACGTAGACAGAACATTATGTTTTCTGCTACCATGACCGAAGAAGTTGATGCACTGATAGATGCATATTTTATTAAGCCCAAAAAGATATCCATTGCTTTAAGCGGAACTCCTCTAAACAATATTTCTCAAACTTGTTTTAGAGTTCGTAATTTCTATACGAAAGTAAATTTATTAAATCACTTATTACTAGATAAAGAGCTTTTTAGTAAAGTATTGATTTTTGTGCCAAATAAGAAACACGCCGATATGGTGTTTGAGCTTTTAGAGGAGCAGTATGCTTCCGAGCTTTGTGTGATTCACTCAAATAAAACTCAAAATTACCGCATACGTTCTATCAAACAATTTGATGAGGGAATTAATAGAATACTTGTTTCTACAGACGTGATGGCACGTGGATTAGATCTAGATAAAATTTCTCATGTAGTAAACTTTAACACACCTGTATTTTCAGAAAATTATATGCACCGTATTGGGCGAACTGGTCGGGCAGAGGAGAAAGGAAATTCTATTCTGTTATTTACAGATAAGGAAGAAATCTCTAAAAATGAAATTGAATCCTTAATGGATTATCAAATCCCTCAAACGGATTTCCCCAAAGAAGTTGAAGAGAACGAACAGCTGTTATCCGAGGAGAGGGACGTTGCAAAAATTAGTAAAAATCGTAGCACCGAAACAAGACTTAGAGATGCCGGTTACCACGACAAAAAGGAGAAAAACCAAAAGGTTAATACTGGAGGTTCATATCGAGCTAAATTAGCCAAAAAATACAAAAAGTCTCAAACTAAAGGAGATATTATTGCCAACAGAAGAAGTAAGAAAAGACGTAAATAATGGCACTTAATATTGTTCTTTTTGAGCCTGAGATACCCAACAACACCGGAAATATTGGGCGTTTAAGTTTAGCAGCTGGTGCAAATTTACATCTTGTAAAGCCCTTCGGATTTGAGTTAGACGATTCCAGAGTTAAAAGAGCAGGCTTGGATTACTGGAAACACATCTCACTTACCATTTACGAGAGTATAGACGATTTTTACACCAAAAACAAGGGTGAAAAAATGATTTATTTTTCGAGTCACGGAAGTAAAGAGTATTGGTCAGCTGATTACGAAGACGGAATGTTTCTTATTTTCGGTAAAGAATCCAAAGGTTTATCAAAGGAGATTATAGATCTCAACTTTAAAGACACCTATAAAATACCATTATTTAGTGATCATATAAGAAGTATTAACCTAGCCAACGCAGTAGGAATTGTCGTTTACGAGGGGATTAGAATGCTGAGGTAATTTATTCCAGTTTAAAAAATTAGGAATAAAAAACGGTTTGAGTATGCACTCAAACCGTTCATTTTTAAAAAACAAATAGTTTC
>Ga0233426_10003968_pt1 | contig 11308 bp, 13 predicted proteins | sample SI_118_April2016_6_FD_179875 | JGI IMG/M metagenome (GOLD analysis project Ga0233426, IMG submission 179875) | Seawater microbial communities from Saanich Inlet, British Columbia, Canada - SI_118_April2016_10_MG | ecosystem: Environmental > Aquatic > Marine > Inlet | place: Canada: British... | reverse complement strand
TGTTGCAACCATTCAGAAATGTCACCGATTGCGCAAAGCAGGAATGTCACTCTGGGATCGAAAATGGCATCGCAAGAACAAGGCTTAGCGCCCAGTAGACGCCAAGGATCGGAGGGGTGGTAAGCCTTGTGGGCAATGTCGGGTGAGCGGACATTGCTACGGTTGCGATTGCAGCTTCAGATGCAAAATACTATGAATTTGGAATGATCCAGCAGTTCATAATTCAGAAACTTATTGATGCTCCGCACCTTGCAAATGAATGCAGTCAGTGGCTATTCGAGGAATGGGGCCATCGAAAAAATCGACGCTCAGCGAGGCGCAAGAACGGTTTCGTTCCCGATTGACACGAGACGGACCACCCATTGCGTTTGTAGCGACAGATGGTCAACAGGCAGTTGGCACAATTAGCCTAATTGAAAAAGAAGATGAATCGGATGAATTCGGTCCATGGATCGCGAGCCTATTCGTTCCCGAAACTTTTAGAGGTCGAGGGATAGCTCGCAGCCTTCTAGAAGTGGCAGAAAATCACTCCGTTCGGCTCCAAATTAGTTCTGTCTGGCTTTCTACTTCGACGCCAGAAATGTATGCTGCCGCTGGTTGCAAAACTACGGAACTAACAAAGAATGGCGAGCAAGTGATGGTGAAAGCACTTAGGTAGGTATGGGCCACAGCCGACCCTGGGCGTGCCCTTCAATTCAACCTCCGTCTGCTAACCTGACTTTGTTTGCTGCGTTTCTTCGGCGCGTTTACGTGCAATGTGCCTGTCTACGAATGATGGAGGGCCCTTGGTGCTGAGACCCTTCTTCTTATATCCCTTCCGAGCACTGGTTGATTTGACCTCTACCGACAGCGCTTTCTCGTCTTGATCGGCCTTTACTTGGGTTAGGATCGCACTGAGGTGTTTGTTCGCGGTTATTGCGGCATGTGTGACGCGTCGTTCGGGGTTTAGGATTGAGAACGGTATCGCCACGCCGTTTGCCCTCACCTGAACACGGCCATCGGCCAGCTCATACACATCGATGTACTTGCCGACGAGATCACGCGTGAGATCGTTCACTTCCAGCTTAATCCGTTTGTGATCGTATTTGAGCGTCAAATCTTTGGTCACACTGCGTTTATCGCGTAAGCAGAACACTTCGCTGAGGCGATCAGGTTCGATGTTTAGGGCGCGATGCAGATTGTCAGTCCGTGCGGGGATTTTTGCAAACTTGGCATTGAAGCGATCCATGAAGCCTTTGAGAAACGCATTCCCGTCGTCCATTGAGGAAATACCTGCAAGGCGCATCTCTTTGATTAACCTGTCTTGCAAAGTGCGGTTGGCACAAAGAATTTCGATGTTCAGCTCACTAAGGGCACGGCCGAATTGGGTCATGCCCGTCATGTGTTTGCTGGGATTAGGGATGCGGAATACCGAATGTTTGTCACTGTAGAATGCCACAGGGCGTCCGTGTTTTAACAGATAGCTTTCCAGAGCGGCAAAATAGCTGAATGTGCTTTCCGACTGAACAAACCGCAACTCCATCAGAGTGCTGGTCGCGTCATCAATGAAGACCAAAAGGGTGCAAGGGTCAGCGCGATCTTCAAACCAACGATGATCTGAACCATCGATTTGGATCAACTCACCAAAGCATTCACGGCGCTGTCTTGGTTGGTGGAATGTACGCCGCTGTTTACGAGAAAGCCAAATTCCGTCTTCCACCATCCATTTGCGCAACGTCTCGCGAGACACCTTGAAACCGTGATGTTCTTCGAGCATCTCTGCGGTCAATGTGGGCCCAAAATCCGCGTAGTTCTCCTTGATCAGGGCCAGAACATACTCGCGCTTGGCTTTGTGTATTTGGTTGTTGGGGGCTTTGCCGCGCGCTTTGTGGCGGATCGCAACAGCACCTTCTGTGCGGTAGGTTTTAAGCAACCTAAACATTTGCCGCTTTGTGATATCCAACAGGTGCGCGCCGTTTTGGACGTCCAACCGTCCATCATCAACTTGCGCCAAAACCTCGATACGGTTCAACTCTCGTTCGCTCATTAATACCCATCCCATGTCGTGCCTCGCGTGCTGTGATCCTCACAGCCAAGAGTGACATTCCTGAATTGCAGATGGGTGACATTTTAGCTTTGCGGCTACAGCGCTAATATCGAGTAACGGGTGTTATGTTCACAAAACAACGTCCACCCATCAGCTCCCACGATACGTTGAATACCCGAACGGCGAAAGCAACAGTGGCACATGATAATGCGCGTGCTCTGACATGCCAAAGCGCAGCGGCACGACGTCCAAGAAACGTGGGCTTTCGGCGGCGACGCCACATGCATCCAAATACGCGCCGCAATGGAATACCAACTCATAGGTGCCCAGCTCAAATTCCGCCGCTGGCAAAATCTGCTCATCCGTACGCCCATCCGCGTTCGTGACCAGCTTGCGCAAGGACGTCCGCTTCTCGCCCTCAATGCGAAACAGCTCAATCGCAAGGCCAGCCGCAGGGCAGCCACGGGCCGTATCAAGAACATGGGTTGTTAAAAATCCGGCCATCGCGCTCACTCCTAGAATTGCTTGATAAACATGCACTTTTATCAGAGGTGGTGATAGTTTGTTCAAATCTAAAGTGCATTCGCTTTTTTTTGAAAACGCATTCCAATTTTCTAGTTTAACAAGACCCAACTCAGGAGAGTACCCGCATGACACGCTACCCACGCGATATGCACGGATACGGTGCAACCCCACCAGCGGCCAATTGGCCGGATGGTGCAAAAATTGCTGTGCAAATCGTGATGAATTACGAAGAAGGCGGCGAAAACAACATCTTACATGGCGATGCCGCGTCAGAGGCGTTTTTGTCCGAAATCGTCGGGGCCGCCGCATGGCCCGGTCAGCGCCATTGGAACATGGAATCAATCTACGAATACGGCGCGCGCGCTGGCTTTTGGCGCTTGCACCGTTTGCTCGAAAACACACCCATCACAGTATACGGCGTCGCGACTGCGCTTGCGCGTGCGCCCGCGCAGGTCCGTGCAATGAAGGACGCAGGCTGGGAAATCGCCAGTCACGGCCTAAAATGGATCGAATACAAAGATGCCACGCCCGCGGTCGAAACCGCCGACATGCTAGAGGCGATCCGCCTGCACACTGAAGTCGTAGGCGAAGCCCCTGTCGGTCTTTATATCGGCCGCTGTTCTGACAACACTGTGCGCTTGGCGGCCGAGAACGGATCCTTCAAATACGTCGCGGACTCCATTGCGGACGATGTCCCCTATTGGATGGAATTTGGCGATCGCGACCAACTTGTCGTTCCCTACACGATGGATGCCAACGACATGCGTTTCGCGACGCCCCAAGGCTTCAACACAGGCGCGCATTTCTTTGAATACCTGAAAGCCAGCTTCGATGTTCTGTACGCAGAAGGCGGTCGCATGATGTCGATTGGCCTACATTGCCGCCTTATGGGTCGTCCGGGCCGTGCACAGGCTTTGCAGGATTTCCTCGAATACGCCAACAGCCACGAAGGCGTCTGGTTCGCCACCCGTGAACAAATCGCGGATCATTGGGCCACGCAGAACCCGCACGTGCGGTATGAGCGTCCATCCGAGATGAGCGAAGAAACCTTCGTGTCCAAATACGGCTCGATCTTTGAACATTCGCCTTGGATTGCCGAGGGCGCGTACAACCTCGAACTTGGCGCGGTCCATGACACAGCTATCGGCTTGCATAACGCACTTTGCCGCGTGTTCCGATCAAGCAGCGAAGAACAGCGCCTAGACGTGCTGAAAGCACACCCAGATTTAGCAGGCAAACTGGCACAGGCCAAGAGTCTGACCGCGGAATCCACATCCGAACAGGCGGCCGCAGGGCTAGATCATCTTACCGACGACGAAAAGGCGATGTTCACCAGTTTGAATACGCAATACGTGTCCAAGCACGGCTTTCCCTTCATTATCGCCGTGCGCGATCACGACAAGGCCAGCATCCTCGCCGCCTTTCATCGTCGTATCGGCAACGATTGGGCAGTTGAGTTCAAAGAGGCCTGCAAACAGGTCGAACGCATCGCAGATTTCCGCCTTATGGATATCCTTCCATGAGCGTGCACATCACGATCCAACCCATCACCGCCGAGGCCTTTGCGCCCTACGGCGATCTGATGGATTGCGCGGGCGATCCTGACATGATGATCAATCTGGGCATATGCGGACGTCACCACGACCGCGCACAGATGGATTTCACAACGGGTCGTGCTGGGCTGAGCCTGTTCAATGCTCAAATCCGCACCCTGCCCTACGAGTTTAATCTCGTGGAACGCCATCCGCTTGGATCCCAAGCTTTCATCCCGATGAGCGCAGATGGCTTTCTGGTTATCGTCGCGCCAGACGTGGATGGCACACCAGGCACACCGCTCGCATTTGAAACCAAACCGGGCCAAGCCATCAATTTCCACAAAGGCACATGGCACGGCGTTTTGACGCCGCTTTCGGGGTCGGGACAGTTCGCTGTTATCGACCGAATTGGGGACGGCAATAATTTGACAGAATTTTCGCTCGCTACACCACATATTGTGGTAAGGACGTAAACAGGATCGACGCAGAAGCGGTCCGCACTCACAGCTACTAAGGGGAGAATACCAATGGCTGATACTTCAATGGGCGCATACAGCGACCCGAATACGACCCCACCACTGGGCGAAGCAATTCCGCTCGGCGCACAGCACGTTCTTGCGATGTTTGCATCTAACGTCACGCCATCCATCATTGTTGCAGGTGCTGCTGGCCTTGCCTTTGGCGGCGCAGAGCAGGTTTACCTGATCCAAATGGCAATGTTGTTCGCGGGTATCGCGACACTGTTCCAAACTGTTGGCGTTGGCCCGATTGGCGCGCGTTTGCCAATCATGCAGGGTACGTCCTTTGCATTTGTTGGTGTTCTTGCGGGTATCGCAGCAGTACAGGGTCTGGGCGTTGCACTGACGGCTTGTATCATCGGCGGTACGATCCACTTCCTGCTTGGCTCTGTTATTCACAAGCTGCGTTGGTTGTTCCCACCGCTCGTCACGGGTCTTGTGATCCTTGCAATCGGTCTTTACCTGATCCCAGTTGCGATCAAGTACGCAGCCGGTGGTGCGGCCTCCTTCCAAATGGAAGCGGAAAGCTTTGGCTCTCTCAAGCATTGGTCCGTTGCTTTGACCGTGATCATCGTATCCCTTTTGTTGAAGTTCTTCACCAAAGGCATCGTGTCTAACGCAGCTATCTTGATCGGCCTTCTGGCGGGTTATACACTGGCCTTCGCGCTTGGCATGGTGAACTTTGCATCCGTTGGCAAAGCAAGCTGGATCACATCCATCAAGCCGCTTCCATATGGGTTTGAATTCAACCTTGGTGCCGTGATTGCCGTCACGCTGGTTTCTATCGTATCTGCGATTGAAACTGTGGGCGACGCATCTGCGACAACCAAAGCGGGTGCAGGCCGTGAAGCGACTGACAAAGAGATCGCGGGCGCAACATACGCCGACGGTCTGGGTACAGCAGTGGCTGGCGTGTTCGGTGGTTTGCCAAACACATCATTCAGCCAAAACGTAGGTATCATCGGTATGACCGGCATCATGTCGCGTCACGTTGTGACAATCGCGGGTGTGATTATGATCGTTTGTGGTCTGATCCCAAAGGTTGGCGCATTGATCGCATCTATGCCCCTGCCCGTTCTTGGTGGTGGTGTGATCGTGATGTTCGGTATGGTTGCAGCAGCGGGCTTGAACGTTCTTGCTGAGGAAAAGATGACACGTCGTACGATGATCATCATCGCCGTCAGCTTGGCCTTTGGTCTGGGTCTGAACCTTGTACCAACAGCCGTTCAGTACCTACCAGGCGTAATCAAGACACTCGCAACATCTGCCGTCGCGCCAACCGCGCTTATGGCGATCGTGTTGAACTTGGTCTTGCCTAAGGACGAAGCAGACATGGCGTAAGCCACGCTTCATAGAATTGAGAAAAGGCGCCCCTTTGTTGGAGCGCCTTTTTTCGTATTTGGAAGACGGTTTTGTCGATCAGCCAGTTCGATCAGTCAGTGGTCAACGCATCGCCTCTTTCCATTTGATCGGGTTCACATAGACGATGTCGTCGTCCGCACTGACCATGACGTCGCCGTCTTGGATATTGACCTGTAGACGCATCGAACGGCTTGCCAGCTTGGCCAATTCACTTGTCTCAGCCTCTGCCAAATTCGTCACCTGAAGATTATCAAAACGGGTCGTGCTGTTCTTGATCTTATCCCACCACATGCCTGCTGTACTGCCGTAGGTGTAGACGATCACATCGTTGGCTTTGCCGCAGGACTGGCGCACGACCTTTTCACTGGGAAGGCCCAAGGCGATCCACATCTCAAGCTCGCCGCTCAGGCTTTTTTGCCAGATGTCAGGTTCGTCATCGTTGGACAGGCCCTTGGTCAATTCCAGATGTTCATGTGCATTCAAGGCGAACGCAAGCAGGCGCACCATAAGGCGTTCATCTGTTTCAGAGGGATGTTTCGCCACGGTCAGTTTGTGGGTTTCATAGTAGTGACGATCCATATCAGAAACGGATAGTTCAATTTTGTAGATCGTGGATTTTATCGCCATGATGTGTCCCAGCGTTGCAGAGTTAGAGATGCCTAGTGCGTCTGGGGTCTATGTGAAAGCAAATAAAAAGGGCGCATCGTTTACAATGCGCCCTCTTATTGTTGGGACTACATCGTTACTTCACGACGATCTGCGCTTTCATCATTGGGTGGAACTTGCAGAAGTAGTCATAAGATCCCGCCGATGCGAACGACAACGCGGCCTTTTTGTTTTTGTTCAAGCGACCAGTATCAAAGCCACCCTTTTGGGTTGCCGTATGGGGTGCGCTGTCCTTGTTCACAAAGGTTACCGTATCGCCAGCAGCAATCGTCAGATTGGCGGGTTGAAAGGAAAAGTCTGTGATCGTGACAACGTGGTCTGCAGCATGTGCCAGTGTTGTTGACGCCATCAATGCGCCTGCGACGAGAAGTGATTTGAAAGTCATGTTGGAATCCTTTGCTTGGTTTGACCAACCTGCGTTAGCTAAAAAGTGGCCCCCGTTGAGGTGCCCTACTAAGCTAACGCATCAGCGTTTGGATTTATTCGCGAGGTTTTTTGAAAAACTTAGGTTTCGCAGCGAAACCCAATAAACACAGGCACTTTGCCATAGAAAAAGGGCGCTTCGATTTAACGAAACGCCCTTTTCAAGATTATAACTTAGACATTCCCGAAGGAAATGAGCTTAAGCAAGCGCGATGTTGATCGCTGCTTCACGACCGTCACGGCCTGGCTCGATGTCGAAAGTTACTTTCTGGTTGTCTGCAAGACCTGTAAGGCCGGAACGCTCAACTGCAGAGATGTGTACGAACACGTCTTTGCTGCCGCCGTCTGGTGCGATAAAGCCGAAGCCTTTTGTAGTGTTAAACCATTTTACGGTGCCAGTAGCCATCGTAATTCTCCTAATTTACTGCCCACGGAATGCGGCAGGTCGGCTAGTCAGTGCAAGATCGAAACTGAGCCGTCTAAAGGAGCAGTAGGGTCGATAGTGGTAACGTCGCAAATGCCGTGTAAGGCCGTCCCAACAAAAAAGCAAGGGATTCGAATACATGGCAGACCTGCGTTCGGCGAATAGCTGCCCGCGCAACAGCAATTGGGTGGTACGTTTACAACCCTAGCTTAGCGTGACGGTTCACATCCTTGTAGAGTAAGTACCTGAAGGGACCCGGACCACCCGCATAACACGCTTGTGGGCAGAAGGCACGCAGCCACATGAAATCGCCTGGTCCAACCTCAACCCAGTCCGTGTTGAGTTTGTAGGCTGCTTTGCCTTCCAGCACATAGAGGCCGTGTTCCATAACATGGGTTTCCATGAAGGGGATCACATTGCCCGGCATCAACGTGACAATCGTCACATGCATGTCGTGGCGCATATCTGCGGGATCAACAAAGCGCGTTGTGGCCCAGCCACCGCCTGTGTCGGGCATCACGTTGGGATCGACGTCTTGTACGTTAGTGATGATCGGATCAGGCGCGTCTAGGCCATCGACGGCCTGATAGGCCTTGCGAATCCAATGGAAGCGCGCGGTGTCTTTGCCTGCGTTTTCGAGCGTCCAGTCCATGCCAGCAGGCAGATAGGCATAACCGCCCTGCCCCAGCACATAGGTTTCGCCGCGAAACCTAACGGTGATTTCGCCCTCGACGACGAAAAGCACGCCTTGCGCCGTCGTGTCCAGTTCTGGACGTTGGCTGCCGCCACCGGGTTGCACTTCCATAATGTATTGCGAGAAAGTTTCGGCAAACCCCGTCATTGGCCGCGCGATTACCCAAAGGCGGGTCTTGTCCCAGAACGGCAGGAAGCTGGTTACGATATCGCGCATCGTGGAGGCAGGCAAAAATGCATAAGCCTCGGTAAAAATCGACTGACTGGTCAGCATCTGTTCTTGACCCGGATGGCCGCCATGGGGTGCGTAATACGTGGGCTTGGTCATGGTCGGCTCCGGTGATTGTTCGGTATGAATTTGACCCGAGTCTGGGTTGTCGCCAAGCGACGCTTTGAATGAAAGAACCTTTTGGATTATTTGAAAGTCTTGCAAAATCGCTGTCGGGTTAGGTGTCTGGTTTTTCCAGCATATAGGCAAGGTGGTCTAGCGCGGCCTCCATCAAGGCTTGATCAATCATAGTGCCGCCAACGCGGATCATGTGGCCGTTGCTATCCTTGACGTGGCGCAGCGTGACCCCTGAGGACAGAACGCGTGTGTCGCCGTCCCAGCCAGATTTGGGTTTCGCCGCTGTTGGGCGCCCGCCCCGTGCGGGGTCTTTTCGTGTTTGGGGTTCTTGCGCTTGGATGATCGCCTCTAGCGTTTGCCATTCGTGATCTGCATCCTCGAACGTGCCGCGCGCAAGGACATCGCGCAGATCGACCTCAGCGCCGTTGCGCAAGGCATTGGCAAGGCGCAGGCCGTCGCGTTCCTTCAGCGCCTCAGGGAACACCAGCAGATCGCCCAGCTCTTCAAAAATCAGCGCGAAGGCACGGATCTTGCTGCGCTTGGCCTTGGACGCGGTGGCAAACAGCGTGTTCACGCCCTCTTCCGTACTGCCAAACACGCCCTGCTGTGCGGCGACCACTGCGATGCGACCGCGTTCATAATGGGACAGGTTGGAGCGGATTTCATTCTCTTCCACCATCGCCCTGATTGCGCCGCCTAATGCCTCAGGATCACGTTCAATCGCATTGATTATGGACCATTTGGGATCAGAGCGGCGGGCCGCGATCTGACGCATCGCTTTGTAACGGCGAAAGCCAGACAGCAGTCCGTAGGGTTTGGGGTTCTCATCGGTGGTTTCGCGGCGAAACACTTCGATGGGAAGACGCATGCCATGGGCCTCGATCGAGTCGACCAGTTCTTTCATTTCGTCCGCATCAAGCTGAGTGCGATCCCGGATCATTGCGCGTTCGTCGATTTGATCGAGGGGGATCGCAAGGATAGCGCGGGTGCGTTGACTGTGAACACGATCCAAACGCGCGACGCATTAAGCATGACATCGACGGGCGCAATGAGCGCAACAGATGTGAGCGCAACGACAGCGCTGTTGCAAAGCGCTGGCATGATGACGCTGGGCACGGTTAAAACAATCGGTGCCCTAAGCGCGACAGCGACGGGCACTCTGAACGCAACGGACGTGTCTTCGGCATCAGCGCTGACCCTTGCGGGGGGCACCGTCGTGGGCAAAACGCTAAGTGGCACAACGGTGAATGTTACCTCAACTGGGGGTCAAACCCTAAGCGATGTCAGCGCGACAAGTGCAACGTTGAATAGCGCGGGCGCAATGAGCGCAACAGATGTAACGGCTGGATCACTCAACGTCACTGCGGGTCAGGCTGCCACACTTGTAAACGCGACCGTCACGAGCGCGCTGACACTCACGGGCGGCTCTACACTTGATCTGACCAACGCAAGCGCAGCGACAGCCCTGTTGAACAGCACAAGTATTATGACGCTGAACGACCTCACAACGACAGGATCCCTAAGCGCAACAGCGACGGGTGCTTTGGTGGCGACAGATCTAACGGCTGGTACTGATGTGTCCCTGACGGGCAGAACGGTGACGGCCAATACGGTGTCCTCCAAAGACCTCACCGTTGTGGCAGACACGTCCATCTTGCTTGAAACCATCCGCACCAGCGCGCGCGTGGATCTGATTGCGCAAACTATTATGGCGCAGATTGCAGACAGCACAGGGCGCGACGGCTTGGTGGTTTCTGTTCAGGGCGCGAACGGGTCGCATGCCGAAACAGTGAACTTGGCCGTGACCGATAGCGCGCTCTTGCACCTGACGGACAGCCTGTTCACGCTTGGCGATATCCGTACCTTTGGATCTGTACTGCGTGTCTCTGAAACGAACATTCTTTCATCCGCGTGGTTCCGCACACAGGACCTTGACCTATTCGCAGAGCGCACATTCTCTGCGTTGCAACTTGATGCGGATATCCAACTGATCGCGATGGGTGTTCTGGGTGGTTCACCTGGTGATCTGGATTTCACGCTCTTTAGTGGACTTGAACTGGAAACGCAGAACCTGTTGTTGAAAAAGAAAGACCGTCAGTTGGCTGTGAACGGTTTGCGCGATGATCCCCAAGATACGTCCTTCGTGATCAACTGGCTTACGCCGCGCTTGCTGGATCAAGCAGGTGAAGACGATGCAGTGTTCTTGAACCGTGGACTTATCGGTGCAGGCAATGCGCTGATCTTTGGCACGCAAGATGTCTCCATCAGCGGCAGTGCTTTTGCGCCATTTGCACAGTCTTCCGCACAGACCCTACCGATTGTGATCGTTCAGTAAAACGGAATGGCGCAGGCCGTCACGTGGTTAGTGATTTGGCAGCGTCGTCGATACAGGTCTGAACCTGCGCAAGATCGCCGTTCTTTTGTGCCAGCAGCAAGACGAGTTTCGCAAGGAACACTTCGCTTTTCTCTGTGCCGACCTCGTCGATCTTAAGGGCCAGCGCACTGTAAACGGCTTCTAAATCTGCTTGGTTCATACGCCTGCGCCTTCTTGGAATGTAACGGTTTGAAACCCTTGCAGGATGTCGTCTTTTGCGGCCTTAAACCACCGCCCTGCGATGTGCATATCTGGACGGATAAAATAGGCGGACGTTGTATGGGCTGCAAATTTCTCAGCAACACTGGGCGAAAGAGGGGCCAGCATGATGTTAAAGCCAGTCGCCTCAAATTGCTTGGCATGGGCAGGATCAAAACATAAAACGCTATAGCCTTGTCCAAGCTGGTCAGACAAAA
>Ga0233426_10003964_pt1 | contig 11316 bp, 9 predicted proteins | sample SI_118_April2016_6_FD_179875 | JGI IMG/M metagenome (GOLD analysis project Ga0233426, IMG submission 179875) | Seawater microbial communities from Saanich Inlet, British Columbia, Canada - SI_118_April2016_10_MG | ecosystem: Environmental > Aquatic > Marine > Inlet | place: Canada: British... | reverse complement strand
TAATGATAATGATAATCATAATCATAATCATAACAACAATAAATTAGACGGACTGTTGAACATTGTGAAAGAATTATATGAAAAATACAAAGATAATAAACCATTGTACGAGAAGTTGATAACCAATATTACTCAAACTCTGCCAGAAATGTTGAAGAATACGGATAATGCCATTGCAGAAAGAGAAAAACGCCGTTCCTATCTAGAATGTGAGTCAGAGACATTTATTAGAACATTTATGCATAATAATAAATATTATTATCATACGACAACGGAAATGTTTTTTGAATATACAAACGATACTTTTTCTATTATTAAAGAAGACGATATCCAACATAAGATTCTCACTAGTGTATCGTCAAATAAAAACCTCCTCGATTGGAAATATAAGTTAAAGGTGAATATTTTGAAAAAAATAAAAGACAGAGATATTTTCTCTTGTATTCCTGAATCATCCACAATTCAGAATGTGATAAAACGCGTCTCACAAACGCTCGTGTTAAACCGTGTTGCGGCAAAATATTTTCTAACGATTATTGGCGATGTACTTTTAAAGAAAGACAATCATATATATTTTATTTCTCCAAAAACAAAGACCTTCCTAAAAGAATTAAGTAATTTGAGTTGTATTATGTTTGGAACACCCAATTTATTTAATATATTTAAGTTCAAATATTACGATCACAAGTTAAGTGATTGTCGTATTGTAAAATGTCGTGAATTCGTCGACATTGATAGTTGGATCCCCTATTTTAAGAAAACAAACGCCCTAGATTTATTTTGTGTGGCAGCCCATTATTCGAATCGTTTTGAAAATGCAGATACCTATTTGTTAGAGCACAGTAAGGACGAAACGTTGCAAAATTATAGCATGTTTTTCAAAAAGAATACAGAAGATGATATAGTAAATTTGTTTATGAATAGTAATATTGAAACAAGTGACGAATCCTCTATATCATGGAAGAACATGTTTTATTTATGGAAACAGTATATTTCAACACAAATGATACCCAATATGTTTTTTACCGCGAATTTAAAGAATAAATTAATAGAACGTATGCAATATAATTCAGAAGACGATAAATTTATGTATGTGACAAGTAAAAATTTGCCAAATGTAATAAAATTCAAAACGTTTTGGGACGAGTATATAATACATGATGTGGAAAATAATGAAGAATTGGAAATAGATGAATTATGTTCTTTATTCTATGCAAATACAAAACAACAGATTCGCGAAAATGTCCTCATGGATATAGTAAAGCATTTTTACCCAGACATTCAAATCGAAGACGACAAATATTTGTTAAATATTAATTGTAAGTTGTGGGTTAAGCAATTGGATATCTCCATTTTTATAAAGCAGTATTTTTTAAATAATGACATGAACGATGCGAATAGTATTTCGTCTAACGATTCAACACAAGATGCCTCAATCAATCAATTGTATGAATATTATAGCAGTCATTGTAAAAATAAATTTATTGTTAGTAAGCGATATTTTGAAAAATATATAAGATTTGAATATAGTTCTTACATCTATGACGATATGATTGTAAAATATTCTTTATGTGAAATAATGTGATGAAAATGGGGTCAATACATTGATACAAATATTATCAATATAGTCGCGATTGATAATATTTATGTTTTTTGTGTGTTTTGGTGTATTTTACTTTGATTTTGTTGTACACATGTAGTTACCTACTTCTTCTTGTGGGACTTGGCCTTCTTGTGGGTCTTGGCCTTCTTGACAGCACCGAACTTACCCTTCTTTGTGAAGTAACCGTGTTTCTCTAAACGCTTCTCCTTCTTTGCGGTTCCGTGCTTCTTACGGGATACAATTCTTCCGTGCTTGTTCATTAACAATTGGTGTTTCTCTAAACCTCCAGGTGTTTTCATGGCAGTTCCGTGCCATACTTGAGCACGGGAACCTTCAAGTTGTTCATATACGTGATTACCGACGTGGTATTTACCATCTTCAGCCTTGTGATGACGCTTCATTATAATCAATAGAGAGAAATTATTTTTGTAAAATGGCTAAATATTATCAAATATTTTGCGACATAAAATCTAAAATCTAAAATCTAAAATCTAAAATCTAAAATCTAAAATCTAAAATGTGTTTTTTGGTGGTGCACGCGTTCCTAGAGGAGCACCCGAACGAGTTCCAAACAAATTTGTTGGATTATGTATTATTTGATATCTAGACCCACGAGTAAAACGCGAATTTCGTATATTTTGCGCCGCATGTTGATTTTGCGTTAAAGTTCTTGTAATATTAGAACCATTTTGTTCAGGAATAATTACTGGGCATGGACAATTACTCTTGGGTTTTGGTGGAGGAGGAGGAGGATGTGGGTGTGGAGGTCTAAATCTAGATCCTATACCACACCCATCACCACTTATTGCATTACTAGATGCATTGACCCAGTTAATAGCATCATATGAATATTTTGTTGTGATAGTATTTGTGCTTCTACCAACTGCAACCCATAACCGATTACCACTATTATCTATACCCCACGCAACGTCGTTTCCTGTAACATTGAACTGATTAGATATAACATTATTCCAATTAATTCCATCACTAGAATATTTGATATTATTTCCACTATTATCGCCTCCTACTGCTACCCATTTATAGTTTCCCGAGTTATCAATACCCCATGCACAACCAAGACCTGTATTTGAAAATACATTAGAAACAACATTAGACCATATGATGCCGTCACTCGAATATTTGATTGTATTGCCACTATTATCACTACCAACGGCAACCCATAAACTTTCTCCGGAATCGTTTACACCCCATCCAACATTCTCACCTTGTAATGAAAATTGGTTTGATGTAACATTATTCCATATTTTGCCATCACTAGAATATTTTATCGTGTTACCGCTAATATCGGTACCAACTGTAATCCATTTTCCAACAGTATATGCATCCCCTCCCCATGCAACACCACTACCTTGTCCATTGCTGCCGTCAAAAAATGTATTTGTAGAAACATCTATCCATGTACTACCATCACTCGAATATTTGATTGTATTGCCACTACTATCACCACCAACAGCAACCCATAATTTATTTCCAATAGCATCTTCGCCCCAAGCAATATTGCCTCCACTTCCATAAAAACCAGAAAATATATTACTAGATGCATTGTTCCACGTAACACCATCATTATCGGAATATTTGATGTTATTATTAGAATTATCGTCGCCTACCATAATCCATCTTCCATTACCACTACCGTCTTCACCATAGGCTACATTATTTCCGAAAACACTAAATTGGTTGTCACTTGAATCGAACCATATACTTCCATCACTACTTTTTTTTGTATTGTATGCATTTCCTGAAACATCGTTACCAACTTCTATAAAATTCACAGTCATTCGTTGTGTATGTATATTAGATCAATAGAAAAGAAATAAAGTTGAAACTATTTAGAAAATAAGCAATTTGTCAATATATAAGTGATACAGTATGAGTGATCAAACTAGTCTAAATAAATACCAAAAACTCACAGATCGTGAACATATTTTGAAAAAACCAGATACTTATATTGGGTCGATTGAAAATACAGAACACGTCGATTACCTATTTAATGATGTAGGTGATGGGGTATCACATCGTGAGTTTCAGTATATACCGGGTCTTTATAAATTATTTGATGAAGGAATTGTAAATTGTCGTGATCATGTCATTCGTCAGGCACAAGCAGTGAAGGATAATGTGGCAAATGCTCTACCGGTTTCTAATATCGACATTTCTATCAGCGACGATGGTATCATTACCATGACAAATGATGGCAACGGTATTGATGTAGCACAACATCCCGAATATAAGTTATGGATTCCTGAAATGATATTTGGACATTTGAGAACTTCTACAAATTATGACGAAAAAAAGAAAGAAAAAACCGTGGGAGGAAAAAATGGATTCGGATTCAAATTGGTTCTTATATGGTCATCGTGGGGTAAGATCGAGACAATTGACCATACACGTGGTCTAAAATATGTCCAAGAATTTAAAAACAATCTAACAGAAATAGGTAAGCCAAGTATTACTAAATGTAAAAATAAGCCATATACAAAAGTAAGTTTCAAACCCGATTATGCAAGATTAGGTATTGATGGTCTGTCACCGAATATGGTGTCGTTATTTAAGAAGCGTGTGTATGATATATCAGCAGTTACGGAAAAAACGGTCAAGGTCAAATATAATTCGTCGTTAGTTCCTTGTAAAAATTTTGAACAGTATATTGATTTATATGTTGGTAATAAGACAGAAACAAAAAGAGTATATGAAACTGGACACAATCGTTGGGAATATGCAGTATGTTTAACACCTACTGACGAATTCCAACAAGTAAGTTTTGTTAATGGTGTTTATACATCGAAAGGAGGAAAACACGTGGAATATATTATGGGTCAAATTATTCGTAAATTATGTGCATATATTAAACTAAAAAAGAAGGTTGATGTTAAACCAAATACTATTAAAGAACAATTGATGCTCTTTCTGCGATGTGATATTGATAATCCATCGTTCTCCAGTCAAACGAAAGATGAACTTGGAACGTCCAGTTCTAATTTCGGTTCGTCGTGTACAGTTAGTGATGGGTTCGTTGAAAAAATTGCTAAAATGGGCGTGATGAATGCAGCGTGTGCTTTGACTGAAGTAAAAGACAACAAGGCTGCTAAAAAGACAGATGGGACTAAGACACGTAATGTTCGTGGTATTCCTAAGTTGATAGATGCGAATTTTGCAGGAACAGCGAAGTCACGTGATTGCACATTAATTTTGTGTGAGGGAGATTCAGCGAAGGCAGGTATTGTATCAGGATTAAGTAAAGATGATCGTAATATTATTGGCGTCTATCCGATGAAGGGTAAAATATTTAATACCCGTGGTGAAGCATTGAAGCGAATTAATGAAAATAAAGAAATTATTGAAATTAAACAAATATTGGCTTTGGAAACAGGTAAAAAATATACACAAGAGACAGCATTGTCTACACTTAGATATGGAAAGATATTGTTTATGACTGATCAAGATTTGGATGGTTCACATATCAAGGGTCTAGGTATTAATTTATTCCAAGACCAATGGAACACCCTTTCTACGATACCTGATTTTATTGGATTTATGAACACACCCATCCTAAAAGCAAAGAAAAATGGAAAAGAATTATTATTTTACAATGAAGGTGAATACAATGAATGGAAAGAACAAAATAATACAACGGGGTGGAATGTTAAGTATTATAAGGGTTTAGGTACCAGTACAGGCAAGGAATTTAAAGAATATTTCGAACATAAAAAGTTGGTGTTCTTTAATCATACTGGTGAATCAAGCGATAATGTGATTGATATGATTTTCAATAAAAAGAGAGCCGATGAACGAAAGGAATGGTTATCCAAGTATGATAGAAAAAATTATTTAGATACTGGACACGAGAAGGTGACTTATGAGGATTTTATTAATAAGGAACTAATCCATTTCTCGAAATATGATTGTGAGCGATCGATTCCAAATATGATGGATGGACTCAAAATCAGTTTGCGAAAGATATTGTATTCGGCATTTAAGAAAAATCTGAAAACGGAGATTAAAGTGGCACAGTTTAGTGGTTACGTCTCTGAACATTCCGGATATCATCATGGTGAAGCAAGTTTAAACGCGGCTATTGTAGGACTTGCGCAAAATTATGTTGGTAGCAATAATATTAACTTATTTCAACCGAATGGTCAATTTGGAACACGTTTGCAAGGAGGTAAAGATTCGGCAAGTGAAAGATATATATTTACCCAGTTGAATAAATTAACGCGCCTCATTTTCCGTGAAGAAGACGACGCGATATTAGAATATTTGGAAGATGACGGAGATCCAGTAGAACCGATGTTTTATTGTCCAATCATTCCTATGGTCTTGGTAAATGGTTCTAAAGGTATTGGGACAGGTTTTAGCACAGATATATTATCATATGAGCCTAAAAAGATTATTCAATATTTAAAGGACAAATTAACACGTGAAATAAAAAATCATAACAAGGATGAAACGTCCATTGAATTAATGCCGTATTATAGAGGATTTGTCGGTTCTATTCATAAAACAGAACCGAAGAAATATATTGTAAAAGGATGTTACAGGAAAATAAATGATCATAAAATAAAGGTAACTGAATTACCTATTGGATATTGGACAGATGATTTTAAGCAACACTTGGAAAATCTTATGGAAAATGAAAAGGATAAAATTGATAAGACTAGTAAAAGTGATAATGGTAAGAAAGCAAAACCATTTGTAAAAGAGTATAGTGATTTAAGTACAGATACAATGGTTGATATTGACATTACTTTTAACGAAGCAATCGATGAATCTATAGATAAGAATAATACATTCGTGAATAAATTGGAAAAGACCTTAAAATTATACTGCAGTCAAAGCACGAGCAATATGCATATGTTCAATGAAAATGAGAAATTAATGAAATATTCAGATGAACAACATATCATATCATCCTATTATCCTGTTCGTATCGAATATTATGAAAAGCGTAAGGCACATATGATAACTATTTTAGAAAGAGAATTGTTATTATTGTCAAATAAGGCGCGGTATATTGTTGAAGTATTGGAAGACACTATTGAACTTAGACGTAGAAAGAAACAAGATATTATTGAAGAGTTGTCTAATAAAGGATATATGATGATTGATGATGATACTGATTATAAATATTTGTTGAAAATGCCAATGGATAGTGTAAGTGAAGAAAATGTAAAGAAGATTATGAAAGATAAAGATACCAAAGAATCCGAATTATTACAAATTCAGAATATGTCTATACATCAAATGTGGTTAAATGAATTGACTATATTAGAAACTGAATTAGAAAAAATTGCATCATCTGCAAAATCATCACAATCTGTATCTGTAAAAACGACTAAAGTAGTAAAAAAGAAAAAGGTAGTCTAGTAGGAAACATAATGAAACATAAAGTAAAAATATTTGATTACATCTCAAATATTTTTACATCTTTGAATATTTAGACACATGAACATCTAAAACCATTTTTTTAATTCCAATGTTTTGTTATTGAAATCTGGTTGTGTAGGTCTAGGAATCGGTGTGTACATAGTACTAGCATCACGTCTATAATTAATATAGCCTTGTGCTTCGCCATATACTTGCTTGACACAATAGTCAATAACCATACCATTTAATTCTTCTATTTGTTTAGTAATATTATCTAATTGATTTGTGGAATTTTGTAAAAAGACACTTCTCATAATAATTTTTAACGTGTCATTATTTTGAGGTGCAATAATATATTGTTCCTTCGATTTATTATATACACCAGCGCGTATACCATTTTGAACAATCGTTATATTTTGCTCTGAGAAATATGCTATGGATAAATTTGAAACTTCCCAATTTCCGTTCATTGCGTCACTAAATGATGTTGTTTTCTCTGTAGAAATTTTATCATATAATGAAAATTGATCGGCAGGTGGTTGCATGATATTTATTCTTCCGTTTGTAGTTACACAATTCATCTATATTAGAATGAGAGAAAAATATTTGTAAATACACCGCCTAGAAAAAAATATTCATAGATTATATAATGAATTTTCAAAAAATAATTTTAAGTATAGCAGCAATCATGTTAGTTCTTACTTTGTTAGTTATTGGTTATTCTATGTACTTTATGAAATATGATACTAAATTTCCTCCAAGTATAAGTAAATGTCCAGATTATTGGATAAATGTACCCATGGAATCGAATATGACTAGCAATGCATCAGATTCTATGTGTGTAAATGAAAAAGATTTAGGTAAAGATATTTGTCCAAAAGAAATGAATTTTAATGACTCTGTATGGCAGGGTAATAGAGGTCTGTGTATGAAGAAGGTATGGGCAAATGAATGTGACTTGACTTGGGATGGTATCACTAATAATAATGAAATTTGCAAATATTAGACCGATAATTCAAATATTGAGATGGCTAAATTTGTGTGTTAGTGTTTTGTATTTTGTATTTTGTATTTTGTAAAATTTCGAAAACAGTATAAAAATAATTTATGTATATTCATATCAAGATGGAATTTATTGATTTGAATAAAGTATTAAATCGTACAAAAATAGAAGAACAGATTACACATTTTTTACATCATTTCCAAGAACATAAACACGAATTAACTATAAAACGTGGCATATATGTATATGGTAACCCTGGAACAGGTAAAACAACATTTGTTATGAATCTATTAAATAAATTAAATTACGATATTGTTAAATATGATGCGGGTGATATTCGAAACACATGTATCATGGATACAATTACTAAACATAACATGTCCGACAAAAATGTATTATCAATGTTACATAAAAAAACTAAGCAAATTGCCATTGTAATGGACGAAATTGATGGTATGAATAATGGAGATAAAGGTGGAATTAATTCATTAATCAAAATGATTCGACCAAAAAAGACGAAAAAACAAAAGAAGGAAGAACATACCATGAACCCAATAATTTGTATAGGTAATTATCACTTGGATAAAAAAATTAACGAGTTGATTAAGGTGTGTGATATATATGAATTGAAAACCCCTACAATGGGCGAAATAAATAATATTATAAACACACTAATACCATCTATGGAAGAATCCGTAAAAGATAACATCGTTAACTATATACAATGCGATTTGCGAAAATTAATATCGATTTATCACATCTATTCACAGCAAGGATTTGTATTGAAAAATAAGATTATACAACATATATTTCAGTCCAAAACGTATAACGATGATAGTAAAAAAATTACTAAAAATCTGTTAGCAGAGAAATATAATATTAATGATCATATGTCTATTATGAATGAAACAGACAGAACTACGGTTGGTCTTTTATTGCATGAAAATATTGTTGATAATTTACAACATGAAGATACGGAACAAACTATACCATTTTATAACAGGTTTTTGGATAATATGTGCTTTTCCGATTATATAGATCGTGTAACATTTCAAAAACAAATTTGGCAATTTAATGAGATGAGTTCCTTGGTTAAAACCTTTTATAATAATAAGATTTTCCATGAAAGGAGTAATAGTATTGATATTGACACTGATAATGATAATAAATCATCTACAAACTTATCAATACAACCAGATGTTATACGTTTTACAAAAGTATTAACTAAATACAGTACCGAGTATAATAATTCTGTATTCATTCAAAAAATTTGTTTTCAATTGGCCATGGACGAAAATGATATGAAAACCTATTTCTATCATATCAGAAACACTATGACGTATGACGAAATTGTCATATTATTGGATAATTATGACATTAGCAAATTAGACATTAATAGAATGTATAGATATTTGGATAAGAATTGTATAAATATATCGAATGATGACGATAATGTATATGATGATGAAGGAATGTAATGTAATATTCCTATTAGGTCTATGGAAAAACAAAATAAATGCATGAAATTTTATTTTGTTTTGTTTTGTTTTGTTTTGTTTTGTTTTGTTTTGTTTTGTTTTGTTTTGTTTTGTTTTGTTTTGTTTTGTTTTGTTTTGTTTTGTTTTGTTTTTCTTCAAATGTGTATAACTATACGAGAGTAATGGAACACTCATATTACTTTTTTGCTTCTTTTACTTCTTCCGTAAGAGTCTCCACCTGTTTTTTTAGATCTTGAATACATGACTCTTTAAAAGTAATAAATTTTACTAATTGCTCGTGTGTTAACGGGACTTCTTTACCATCTTGTGTAATTGTAATTTGCCCCTGTTCCGATAATTTCCCTATTTCTACTTTCTGAGTCGCAATAATTTCGTCTTTTTCTTTTATCATAGCATCTTTTGTTTGTAATAACCCAAGAATCTGTTGGTTTGTTAATGGAATTTGCTTACCATTCTGTGTAGCAGTTAATTGTCCACCACCACCGCTTAATTGTGCTAATTTTTCTTCGGCCATTTTTCTTCTTTTTTCTTCAATCTTAATCATTTGCTGTAGAACATCGGGCTTCATTATTGGTTCTCCTGGTTCATATGTCTTTAATTGTTCGTCTATATTCATGAAAAAAGTTTTAATGTCTTTTTGCTTTATAAACATATCGACTGTCTTTTGCGACTCTTTTACCATTGGATTTGATGGCCCGTCTAGCAACTTGCGTTTATCAAATGTGTTATGTTCATGTGAGATTACCAAAATTGTTTTTAATGGTTCTAATTGAACAAATGGAACTGTATAATCTTTTAAGAATGCCTTTTCTTCTGCTAAGCATGCCTCGTCATCATATTGATTATCTTTCAATAACTCTCGTTTAAATGCAAATGTTCCTGCAGTTGCGTGTTTTGGACCATATGGTCCAAATTGATACATTTTTTGTATGTGTTTAAAATATATGTATATTTCACTCGACCCAGCACATAATGCTTCTTTATCATTCATTAATTTACTTACTGCATGTGAAATTCGTTCCGGTGGGTAATAATCATCATCGTCCATATAAACCAATATATCACCACAACTTTTTTCGTGCATTAAATTGCGTTTTTTTCCCAATGTCATTTTTGTATCATAATAAAAATATTTCACATTTGGGTGGTGTGTCACTAAGTTTTCTATTTTATCCGTACCGTCATCAATAATAATCCATTCAATTCGATCCATTGGATAAGTCTGACTGTTAAAACATTTAATCATTGTATCAATAAATGGCCTTCGATTATACGTAGGTGTACATACACTAACAAACGGATATTTCTTATTTCTTTCTTCGTCTTCTTTGCTAATAGGTGCCTTTTGAATGTTTTTATTGTTTTTATTTCCAGGATTTGTTGTTTTCTTATTCTTCTTGTTATTTTTTCCCATAATAATAAAAATAATATATTATGTTTATATATTATTTTTTGATATACTACTTTTTAGGTATATTATACATGATTACTCATTTTCGTCTAAAAATAGTAATGTTTGATCAAATAGGCTACAAACATAAACGTTATTGAACCTGCTAATTCTATTTTTAAAAACATAAACGCGCTTATAGCAATCGATAATAGTAATATGAGGGAAATGCTACCCTTATTTTGGGAAATAATTTCTTTGTATATAGGACTATTCCATACATAAGGATACATTAATGGGAAAAATAGAAATGTCCACATCATATCAACAAATTGGACTAGATTTATAAAAAATGATGTTAAATATGTCCACCCAAATAATAAACCTCCTGCAGAAAATAATAAATTATTTGTGGGCATTGATTTAAAACATGCAA
>Ga0233426_10003958_pt1 | contig 11331 bp, 7 predicted proteins | sample SI_118_April2016_6_FD_179875 | JGI IMG/M metagenome (GOLD analysis project Ga0233426, IMG submission 179875) | Seawater microbial communities from Saanich Inlet, British Columbia, Canada - SI_118_April2016_10_MG | ecosystem: Environmental > Aquatic > Marine > Inlet | place: Canada: British... | reverse complement strand
CCTCGCATCTTCAACAGGTGCGGGGATTTTTGGTCGTTACCAACTTGCTAGGGTTACGTTTCACCCCTAGGCGTGAGAGGCTAGACTCCTGTGTGGTCTATTTTTGTGCCATGAATCGAGAAACCATTAGCACCATGAAGCAACACGCATACCTCATAATGGCCTTCGTTTTGGGGGTCTCCCAATTGTCAGAAGCACAAGTCATCACTTGTGTTCCTTGTGACATGTTAGGCATGGTTGTCAATGTGGGTAGTCAAGAAAACATGATCAATCTTTTCCATTCAGGTCAATACATGACTCACCCTCAAGATCAAAATGTTTTTGAGTGGGAGTTTACAGATCAACAGGGAAACCTGTTACATCAAGAGACACTAGAAGATCAACAATCCATCTCTTTTGATCATAATTGGCCATTGACTGATACCATAAACGTGTCAGTGCATTTTGTAAATGAGGAGGCTAATTTGGACAACTGGTATATTTCTGAGGGTTTGCCGCCTACGGGCAATTCGATCAATTGTTTATTCGAAGACCAGTTATATTGGGAAACAGGTGAGCCCACTCCTTGGGGGAGCTGGACATTCATTCATAACAATCCTGGTGTTGATCTCAATGCTCCTACAGGCATTGGTAGTCTTGTTGGAGCTGAAAAGAAGTTGATCAAAACACTTGATGCCTTGGGCAGAGAAGTTAATCGTACGACCCATCAAATTCTTTTCTACATCTATGATGACGGTTCGGTGGAGAAGCGATGGTTGCTCGAAGAGTAATTGACGTTCATTCAAGGTTGAGTTGAAACTTGATAGCGTCAACGCGACTGCAACTAAAATCCCCGCTCCATTAATGGAAGCGGGGATTTTTGGTTTTTGATTTATCCCTTAATGAGTTGCAATTTCTGCTGGGTTCCTGAGAAGCGAACGAGCACAGTATACAAGCCGCTAGGTAGGTCTGCAACGTTCAGCAACCCGTTTCCTACTCCGCTTTGACTATGAACCAATTTTCCGAGAAGGCTGAAGACTTGGACTTCCCATGCCTCGTCAACACGAAAGCCCTGAAGCTGGGAGGTAGAGGAGACTGGATTAGGAAAGAGGGAAATGGAAGCGCCTGCAACTACTTCTTCCGCAATATCCGAAGCCGTGCTTTCGCAAATAACAAAGTTGAGTGTATTTGGTGGTGCTTCGCTGGTGCTTGTTTCGTCAATGACGACCTCGCCCGCTGGATTCTTCACGGTGTAGCCGCATTGCGTGGGATAGACCACGGGCGAACTGACAAGGAAGTCGACTTCTCCTTCGTTGACCGTGACCATCACCGTTCGTTCCTCGAACGACTGGTAATCCGCGTATCCGTCTCCGTCAAAATCGGGGTTGAAGAAGATGTTGGCTTCCAGGCCGGATTCTGAGAAGACGCCCATGTTGCCTCCGTACCAGCCATCATATGAGTTGTCGGTGAAGGTAATTTCGATGAGGCCGCAGCTAGGCTCCTCCCCGCAGGGATCAAGGCCATACACGCTGATGGGCGGCTCCCCGCCGTTCCAAGTTTGCGTTCCTGAGCTGCTGAATACGGTGGTGCCATTTTGATCGATGACGCTGTAGCCGTGGTATTCGCCCCATCCTTGATCGTTGTATACGACGTCAATCCGGCTTCCTTCATCCACGGGGATGGAGAACGACTCGCTGCCGACGGTCATCATGGTCTCAGCCGCAATTTGACTTCCGTTGGCGAAGACATGAAGCGAAGAGCCTTCCCACCCATCGGGGCCGCCATTGCCACACGTCATGGTAATGGTCCACGCGCCGCAGGTGCCTTCTGGGTCGGGGAAGTCATAAGGCATCACTTCACCCAAGGAATGCACCACGCCGTTGTACGCTAGCATGTCGGCTTGGATGATGGGGGCGGTGTTGGCCTCAATCCCCACATCATCAAGGGTGATGTTCACGATGCCCGAGTTGTTGTACGACGGCAAATTCTGCCCGTTGTAAAGGTCTCCACTCTCGTAGACCGCTTCTACGAGGTGGGCGTCCAAGATGTCATCGATGAATTGGGACCCGAGCAAGGCTTGCACGTTTTCAAACCCGTTGGCTTCTGCCATCGCGAAAAAGGCATCGTCTGTCGGGGCGAAGACCGTGAACGGCCCTTCAGCCGGTTCGTTGTCGTTCAAGATGGGTTGTCCACGCAGGGCATCATCCAATCCTTCGGCCAAAAGTGCCTGCTCGAGGATGGTGTGGTCTGGACTTTGGACGATGACGTCCCACGTTGTGGCGCCGGGGTAGCCGGCGGGAGCTAGGATGTGATCAATGACGTGAATGACACCATTGAATGCCGTGATATCAGGGTAGATAATGTTGGCGTCGTCCACCATCGCACCGGCGTCGCCGATGGAAATGGAGACGGACTGGCCCTCTGCCGTGGGCAATTCCATGCCTTCTTCGAGGTCGCTCGCCATGTAAATGCCCGGCACGATGTGGTAAGCTAACGCAGGGATCATGTCGTAAAATGCGAGCATGTCGAATTGACTTAGATTGATAAGGTCCATCAAGTCGTTAACAGCCACGTCAGTTGGAAGGAATAATGTGTATTCTTCAGTGCCATTAAGGTCGATGCCTCCAATCCAACCTGTATTGCCAGGTTGCCCATTGATATAGACCGAACTGTAATATGTTGAAAAAGCCCACGAGGACTGCCAGGCACCGAGGTTTTCCAGTTGGCCCCCACCACCGAAATCTGCAATGACATCAGCTAGGGTCTCCGCATCGACAACAATTGTTCCCGTCATCCCCAATTCGGGCTGCACTCCAATGGAGGAAGTGAAGGTATAGGTACCTGGAATATCAAAAGTCACTGTTCCCATGCAGACACCGTTGATGTCGCCTTCGGTTTCTTCCAAGAAAAAGGAAACCGGGTTGCTCTCTTCCGTACCATCAACATTGTGCGTGCCTTCCGCGTTAACGAAGGCGACGGTTTGGCCCACAGAAATGGTGAATTCGCTGGGCGTGAACATAAAATCGGTGAGGTAGACAGTGGTGTCAGCCTCGCACTGGGCATGGGTATTTATGAATCCCATGCTCATGAAAATGGCGAGGGTGGATTGAATGAGCCTATTCATGTTTGTTTTCAGTTTATTACCACCGCTGCAATGCTTTAGTGACAGCAGGAGGTTCTTGTTCGTGAATGAATGGTATTAGTAACAACAGGGAGGGTATAAAAGTTCAGTCAACGGAGACTAACCTTCCTCTCAAAAACCACCTCCATTTGGCACAACAATGGAAACAACAACCATTTGAAAGGCGCTGAAAGACCTGTCATTGCTCGATAGTTGATAGTCCCCTACGGGCTACTTTCAAAACCCTCGCATCTTCAACAGGTGCGGGGATTTTTGCTTTTCTGGATTATTGTCTGACCCATCGTAGAGTCCGGTGCTGCTCGCCATCGACAATGCGGATGAGGTAGACGCCGCGGCCCGATGTGTGGGGCACCGTGTGCGTCGACGAGCCCGGTTGGGCGGAGTGGACAGACCGGCCCGCGGGGTCAAACACCTCGATGGAGGCCTTGGGCGAGAGGCCCGTGATCTGGAATTCATCCGTTCCGGGATTGGGATAGAGCGTGGTCTTGGTGGTGCTCCGGTCCAAACGCGAGACATCGGTGGTGCTGCATCCGTCGACCCAAGAGATGCCGGTGAGGTTCCAATCGGGTTCGAGGGTCAGACACATGTGGTCCAGGGCCGTGGCCGCCACATCGACAATGCGCGGTGTGTTGCTGTAGTCAAATGTGATGATGCCCTCGGGTTGGTTCCACTCCGCGCCTTGCACCGTGCCAATGAGGCTGCTGCCTGCACTGTTGCTAACTTCCAAGCCAGCGCCTTCGGTGAGGGCCCAATGCGCTTGCAGGGATGCCCAGTTCGGGTGGGAAGCGTCCAGGCTGCTGCAATGCCAAGCGAAGATGGCCTCTTCGGAGAGTAGGCCATGCCAGAACCGAACCTCTGAAAGGGCACCGGTGTAGCTGTACGCCCCCAAGATGTCTGATCCGAAAAACCAACCGCTGCCCACGTCGATGTCGCCTACGGCGGAGATGTCTTCTTCGGCAGAGAACACGCCATCGGTGTAAAGCCGCATCATCCCGTCGCGATCAAAGGAGCACGAGAGGGTGTGCCATTGGCCGTCTGCCACGCCGCTTGATCCATTGGCGTCGGCGCGTTCATTGCCATCGCCGATGTTCACCTTCCAGCCAGGCCCGTTGGGGTATTCAAAGGAGAAGACAAACCCGGGGTTGAGCCCCGTGTTCCAGTCTTTGTTGCCTATGATAGCCACATCGGGCGTGACTTGCGTGCGGATCCGGACTTCGAGGGTGAAGTCTTGATCCACGCCAAGCTGCAGGGCGGGACTGTCTTCGATGACGACCGCATCTCCGCCGCCCTCAAAGCGCAATTCGGCGGCTCCGGGTGCGATACAGTTTTCGGGAGCGGGCAGGATGTCAAGGGTGTCCTTGATCAGCACAGCGGGTTCCACTGCATTGCCGCTGGCAAGGAAAAACATGGTCTCCTCTTCGATGGAGGTGCCGCCGTGGTTGAATCCGATGCCGCCGTGGTCGGTTGATACCAAAATGAGCCAGTTCTCTTGGTCGTAATCAGGACGGTCTGTGAGGGCGGCCATGACGTCTGAGACATAGCCGTCTGTGGTTTCAATGGCGCTGATGTACTGCGGGACGGTGGCATTGAATCCATAGCCGTGCCCATTGATGTCCACATCGTCAAAGTGCAAGAATACCGCATGGGGATCGCCATTGTCCAAAATGGACACAGCCGCATCGCGCACAGCCGCATCGGTGGGCGCGTTGATGGCCTCGTCTACGACCTCTCCCAAGATGTAGTCGTTGATGGGAGACCAATGGCAAATCGAATGTGTGTTGAGGTCTGGATTTTCCAATTCTAAGCGCCGCATGAAAGAGGGAAAACCATCAAAATCGCTACCCACAAAGTTGTTGCTGGTCACGCCGTGCGCGTCTGACCAAACACCGCAAAGCATAGCGGACCAACCCGGACCGCTGTAGGTGATGTCGTTGTTCAGGGCGTCGGGGCTGTATATGCCGTCGGCAATCAGGGCATCTAGGGACGGCGTTTCGGCGGCTTCCAAGCAATCAGGTCGCGTTCCATCAATACCGATGACCAGAACGCGTGCGTCGCCGGTTTGGCAACACAGGCTTAAACTTAACAAACAAGCTGAAACAGTGAATAGAAGCCTCATAACATGGGGTTTAAAATGCGTAATTTAGAGAGAAAAGGCATAATTGCTTTGCTTACATCTAATTCAGAACCTTGTGCAATCTTTCGTCTTCTTTCTTTAAATTCCATGCTGGCGCTCCAGGTATGCGTATGCAAGCAACAAACGAAAATTGGAGTTCACAGCAAGTATTGAGTTCAAACCAACTCTGTCTACGATTAAAGAATGCTTTGAGAAAGGCAATGTGCAAAGTCAAAAGTGGTTTGTCGACGAAGTGTTTGGAAGCAACCCTTTGACGCTTTTTGGGGTCTTCGGCGTATGTATTATTATATCACTCTATGTTCAATGAATCGAAGCCACTTTCTGATCACGGCATTCATATCATACTGTACGTGCATTCAAGCTCAATTTACGGCCATTCCCGATGAAAATTTTGAACTGGCTCTTATCGCCATGGGAGTGGATACTGGGGAGCCTGATGGCCAGGTGTTGACTGAAGACATAGCTGATATTGATGACCTCAATGTCATTGATGCCGGCATTTCTGATTTGACGGGCTTGGCAGGTTTTGTTGCATTGGAACGGCTTCATTGCGCTGACAATGAGCTGGATAATATTGACCTTACGGTCCTTCCGTTGCTGTACTATTTGCACTGTAATGACAATAGTCTGACCAGCTTGGATCTTTCTATGAATCCGTTGATGCGCACCATTCTTTGCACGGGGAATGAGCTTGAGGCAATTGATACTGATAATTTACCTGTGCTCCGACAATTCGCATGCGGTGACAACAACATCTCTGAGCTTGACGTGTCGAACAATCTTGAGCTCGACGGTCTGTACTGCCAAGGAAATAGCCTGACCGAGCTAGATTTGAGTGCGAATTCAGTGCTCGAGTCGTTGCGTTGCAATGACAACGCTTTGATTCAATTGGACTTGAGTGCATGCCCGGAGTTGGAAACGTTCAGTTGTTCGAACAATTTTTTGACCTGCTTGAACCTCAATACGGGGATGCCATCCGAGCTCGAATATGATGATGAGAAATTTCAAGCCATGGGCAATCCCGAATTGGCTTGCGTTGAAGTTTACAATCCAGAGTGGGGGGCAACGAATCTCTCTCCATTTTTTGATGGGGCAGTGAGTTTTTCAAATTTCTGCGACAATGCATGTTCTTCCCAGTCCAGCGGCATTCAGACGGTAATTCCTGAGCACCGAACCCTCGTCAAGGTGATGGATTACCTCGGACGTGAGGTACCGGTGTCGTTCAATAAGCCATTGATCTACCTCTTTGATGATGGAACAGTGGAGCGCGTTTTTCTGTGGAATTGAGCCCCTGAATGAAGAGTTTTTGTGCCTTTTGGAAAAAAGCGCGTTTCCGTTCGAGTCGGTTTCAAATTTGACGTCTCGCGATACTTTGGGAATCGTGGAGGAACAAACGAACCACCCACTGAAATCCGATTGGCTCTGAAAGCTTGCCATTGCTCAAAAGTTGATAGCTCCCTAAGGGCAAGTTTCAAGTGGTCGAGGCCTGTGTTAAAAGGGTGATTTGTACTGTGGGTTTTCAGCAAGAGTGGGGTCAGTGAGGCACTTCAGGAAGGCCACCAAATCCAACCGGCCTTGTTCGTCGAGGAGGAGTCCCGTCTCTTGCGTGGCGGCCAATGCCGGATCGACCGTTGCGGACAATTGAATGCCTTCATTGTAGTGATCAACGACCTCTTCCAGCGTGGCGAAACGACCGTCATGCATGTAGGGTGGTGTGAGTTCGATGTTGCGAAGGCTGGTTACCTTGAATCTGGCGCGATCTTGGGGGCTCCCGGTAACTACCATGAAACCACTGTCTTGCATGGCGGCATCACTATCCAATCCGTTGTTCATGAAATCATCGTTTTCGAAGTTGATTCCGGAATGGCAATGCGCACAATCCGCACCGCTGAATTCAGGAAAAAAGGGATTGTATTCCATGAAAAACAGATCCAATCCTCTGAGTTCACTTTCATTCAATACGGACTCTCCTGCGAGGTGTTGGTCATACCGACTGCCATAGGAAACGATGCTGAGCATAAACTGCTCTAGTGTCAAACTGATTCGCTCCCGCGTGATGTTCCCATCTCCGAATGCCCGGGTGAATTGGTGGATATATTCTGATTCTACCGATAGCTTGGCAATGACATCATCCAAGTTTTCATCCATTTCCAGCTCATCTTCGATGGGAAGCAAGGATTGGTGTCTCAGCAACTCGGCCCGGCCATCCCAAAAGAATCGATTGGAGTTCCAGGCCATGTTCGACACGGCCATGGCCTGTCGATGTCCTGGCAGGCCTTGTATGCCAATTGAAAACCGAGCGGTATCGCTAAAGCCAGCGCTTTGAAGGTGGCAAGTTGCGCAGCTCATCGTTTCATCACCACTCAATGCGGTTTCGTGAAACAACATGCGTCCAAGTTCAACTTTAGCCTGAGTCAAAGGATTGTCTGCCGGCAGAATGGGGGGTGTCACATGTGCTGGGAATACCAGTTGATACGGTGTTGAATCCGCTGTGATTTCGGGTTCATCCGGAGTGCGATTGCATGAAGCGATGGTCCCTGCAAGCAGCACAGCCATCAGGATCCACTTGGGGTGGGGTGATGCGGTATTCCAATTGAAAGAGCGTGAACCATTCATTGAAAAATGGTTAGTGAGGAAGGCAAATAAGTCCATGCTTCTTGCCTTTGTCCTTCGTCTTATGGCACATGATTGAGAACAGCAGAGTATGGTTTATTGAATGATGAGACGCTTGGCGACTCTTTCAATTGGGCTTTGGATGAAATAAATCCCGGGCGCCCATCCTTGAACATCCAATATGTCTATAGGGCTCTGGATATTGGCTGAATGAACAACGCGTCCCTGCGGATCCGTGATGTCAAAAGTGGACCCTATGACGTCGTTGGACCAAATCAATTGCATCCAATCCGATGAAGGGTTGGGATAAGCACGGCACCATTCAGGCGCATCCTGCAAATCACTCAGTCCGACAGCACTTGTGCCCGGAGCAAACACTTCGTCTCGCATGTTCTCCAAAACGGTGATGGCCTCGTTCGTGGTTGAGTGCTCGATCAAACCATTGGCAACATTGAGCTGAATGAACACGTTTTCATAGTTGGCGTGCAGGGATATGGTCACGTTGCCATCCACCGCTGAAGCAGCGAGTTCATGAGATTGATTGAAGAAATTGTTGTCGCCGAGAGCGTGTACTTCGAATACGGCATTGAGATTGGACCCGGCCAATCCTTCCAATGCCACAAAACGGTAGCCACTTGCCCAGCCCCAGTGCATGCTTGGATATTGGGGTGCCAATGGATGGCCTGAAGCATATGTGGCAGGGTCGAGGTGGTTGTGCTCTTCGTCCACGCCCACGCTAAAATCAATGGCCTCCACATTGTTGATGTCCCAATCGCCCAAAGAATACATCGGTTCGTCATCGTCTACGTTGACCAAAAGATAGGTGTCGGTGAGTTCCGTAGTTTGACCTCCATCGTGTGTGATGACGAAATCGCTGAGATAGTATTCCAGCCGGTCAATTGCGAGGTTCGTTCCGAAAATGGAATGATTGGTTTCCAACTCCAATGCTTCACCGTTGATCAAATGCTGCAGTTGCAATTGAAGGGTGTTTTGAGCTTGGGCTCCAAGCGTAAAAGCGAATGTGAGCAGGGATGCTGCGAATGCCAAAGAAAATGATTTCATTTCGATTCGTTTGATTTCGTGTTGAAGTTAAGCAATTATGTCGCTGATTCAATGCATGTTGCGAGTCCATGGTGTTGACGGTCGAGTCTGTTCGTCCTTGAGAGAATGTGCCTTTGATCCTGTTGTCGCCGTCTTATTGAATTGCTCATTCCATTGTATATCACAAGGCTCAGTCATTTTTCTAATCGGGATTGAGGTTGCGATCGATTGTCAATGAAAGAAGCGCTTGACTTAGAAGGTATTGTATTTGAAAAATGGAACAACTCAAATCCCTTCCATGCTCTCCCAATGAACAACCACAATAAGGCTTCTTGCGTTCATTGGTGATGCTCAATTGATTTAAAAGGAGTGCTTGATGACGCTGAGACGCTCTTCGTTTCCGTCACTGCACAGGCACAAACCGACAGTTGCTGCCCTGACTTTAATTCAGATGGCTTCGTTGGAGCTCAAGTTTTTTTTCATACCTAACTTTCCGCATGTTTCACGCCCTTCTTCCGTCCATCCTGTTGGCAGTCATCATGGTCTTTGGATGCAATTTGGCCACTGAGGCCACTGCAGGGGCAATTGTTCCCGTGCTGCAAGACTCCACGGTTTGCTTGCAGGTAGCGGATTACCCGCTGGGGCCTATTGAGGATGCCGACGGCAACCTGTGGTTGGGTTCGGTGGGCAGCGGTGCCATGATGTGGGATGGAGAGGAGTTGCACTATTTCCATGCGGAGGATGGCCTGGTAGGCGACCGGGTAACGGGTTTGACGCTGGACGCTGCAGGCCAACTGTGGCTGGTTTCGGCGGAGGGAAATATGGGAGGAGGTTCTGCCCTCATGACCTGGGATGGTGAAACCCTAGCGCGGGCAGAGCATCCTGTTGGCTTTCCGATCAATCCGGGGTCCCCCTACTTCGACAACAGTGGAGATCTCTGGGTGCAATCGGAAGGCCACTTTCACCGAGAGGTGAATGGGGTTTTCGAACCCTTCCCGCTTCCCGAGCCCAACTTGCCCCGGACCAATACCACAGGCTACGAACCGAAGAATATGCGCCAGGTGCGCAACGGCGACCATTGGTTTGCCACTTCCGATCAGGGGGCCTTCCGATGGGATGGCGAAGATTTTCATCAGCTCACCACTGCCGACGGTCTGCCCACCAACAACGTCTCCTTGCACTTGGAGGATCGGCAGGGAAACCTCTGGCTCAGCTGTTTCCACTGGCACTTGACCTCAGGTGAGAAACGTGGCGCCCTGTGCATGTGGGACGGCGAAAATATTACCGCTTTTCCAGACGTCCCGGGCTTGACCGAAAATGAGGTCTACTCCGTCCTGGAAGACCGGGATGGCAACATCTGGATGTGCGCCACTGGCCATGGCGTATACCGTTACGACGGCATCAACTTCGAGGTATTCACCCAAATCCAACCTGAAAATCCCAACTTCAGATTCGGGTGCAATTCCATATACGAGGATCGAAAGGGCCGCCTGTGGTTCGGTTTTGCCGGTGGACTGTATCGGCTTGATGGAGACACGCTCGTGAACGTCACCCGCGGTGGACCTTGGGACTGACAAGGTCCTTAACGGTCAAAAGGACCGCCCAAGTGGATCACACTGAACCATCCGCGGAACGTGACAACGTCAACGTGACCCCATCATGGAGGTGGGGTTTTTGGTGTTGAAACCCCTTGCTGGGCGTGTGGAAATGACGGTGACAGTTTGTATCGGTTCACAGGAGAAAAAAAACGCTGGCACAACAAGCCCACCATGTTAAAAGACCAAGGCCAGCGCAACCATCAGTTCTGCATCGACGTCACTACAAAAATGAAATGATGAAGATATTTCTGCCACTCACATGCTTGATGTTGCTACTGACATTCCAGTCTAGCGGACAATCGGTAACCCTAACTTTTGACAATATTCCGGAGGCTGTGCTGTGCAATGAAATATGGACAGAGCAAAACGTAAGTCTGAGCTTTACAAGTACAACGGTGGATGATTGCACTCCCGATCTTTGCTTCTTTGGAATAGGGGATGTTATTGGAGAAAATCAGTCCCTTTGGCTTTACCCTTCTCGGCTTACTGTTGACTTATCGAGTTTACAAGACATTCAAATGGTGGAGGTGGACATTTTGGATTATTGCGGCTTTCATTGCACACAAGCTTTTGTCTTGGACAATGCCGGAGTTTTAGGTGTGAAGGGGAACATCGTAACGGGTATTTCGGAGACCTTGGTCATGGAGAATCCGACACAGGCCGTCTTTACCGAGTTGGTTATTTCGAGTTGTGAAGGTGCCGTAAACGAAATCCGCATCTATCAAAATACGAGTTCAATTGTCAACACATCCTCTGGGATGAAAAACCTGTTGCGAACAATCGATTGCTTCGGAAGAGAAGTCAATGGCGCAAGAAACCAACTC
>Ga0233426_10003955_pt1 | contig 11335 bp, 10 predicted proteins | sample SI_118_April2016_6_FD_179875 | JGI IMG/M metagenome (GOLD analysis project Ga0233426, IMG submission 179875) | Seawater microbial communities from Saanich Inlet, British Columbia, Canada - SI_118_April2016_10_MG | ecosystem: Environmental > Aquatic > Marine > Inlet | place: Canada: British... | reverse complement strand
CAAATAGTAATAACAAAACAAACAACTTCAACGTGAATATGTTTTTGAATGAGCACTGTCAAAATGCTATGAACATTTCCGATTTTATCGAATCATTACCGATAACTTATCAGGATTTGGATAATACTAGAAAGCATGGTCTGTCAGAAAGCATATCAAATATGGTAATCAAGGGTCTAGACGACATGTCAATATACGAGCGTCCAATCCACTGCACTGATCCAAGTCGAAAAACAGTATACGTACGTGACAATGATGAATGGATAAAAGACGAGAACAATGAAATAATGCAAAAGAGTTCGGTGCGATTAGCGATAAAACAACGAAATAATGTAAAAGTGTGGAAAGACGAATACATGGTGGGGAATGTATCAGACACTACACAAATAAATTATCATGATATGGTAATAAATTGTTTAAAATTTATTGAGCACGATGAGAAGATAAGGAATAAAATAGTGAAGAAGATATGTCAAGCGACTCATTTGACAGTGGACGTGAAGCAGAAACTAATGGCTCTTCACTAATTTGTCTACATGTTTCAAGGGTGCATATGTGTTAAATCATATGATATATGTAGAATATGGTATGATTTTGATGTATTCCTAAAATTCACGAAGTGTATTTACTTCAAAGAGCCAGCGCACATGGAGTATAACAAACGAGTAATGAAATAAGAAACAAAAGTTTGGAAGCCAGCAAATGCAACGTGAGCAAGACTATCGCGTTTCTTAGTAAATAAAAGAACGTATAATCCGTGTAAGATAACAAATGCAAAGATAATAGCATTAAAAATAGTCAAGTATAAGAAGTAATCACAGTAACTGCGAGAAAGAGGGCCGAATAATTGTTCGTACATATCCATTATACTATATTGTAATAAAAAAACTTTGTAATGTGGAAAAGTTCAGTGGCAAGAATTTAATTTCTCACAATTGTGTATACCGATGAGATTATCAACATTAAGAACAAATATAAATTACTTCGCCATTTTAACATATTTAGTTTTATTTTTACTTATAAATTATATAAAACCTGGTTTTTTGTATAATAAGGATGGTTCAATTCGAAGTTTTGGATTAGGACATAACAGAAAAACAATAATCCCAATTTGGTTAGTAAGTATAATTTTAGCAATATTATGCTATACTTTAATACTGTATATTCTAACAATACCAAGACTTCAGTACTAAAAAAAGTTTTTGCTAAATTATGTCATTTTGAATTCAGAATGCCATAATTCAAAAAAATTGAGAAGTGAATGGAAGTATTACTCGTATCCTTTATACACCATTTGTTTCGATCCCCCTTTTTTCGCATTTTCACTTATTTTTTTATCTTTTTCTACATATTCGGTGTGTCTCTTTTTCATTTCACTAACGGATTGTTGGCAACCGGAGTTAAGAATATAGTTATAACTAGCAGAAGTGACAAGACCTCCAGTAAGAACGAACCATGTGAATTCGGAAATATTATTTTTCAATAAGATATATTTACTCAATTCATTATACTGGTCGTTACCAACCCCCGCCTTTAGTAAGCCCCCTTCTTTCATAGTTTTCCACCATTCGGGTAATTCAGGAATTGTAATTTGATTAATTAACATAGATGAATCTTCATATACATTATCTAATGCTTGCACAATTGCCGCCTTATTTTTATCTAAATTTAGCGTGTTACGATCCTTAAGAATACTTTTGAAAAATTTAGAAATACCAGTAACATAACAAAAGAAATAACCAATTGTGTTGGAAAAAGGGATTAACCAACCAGGAAACATAATAAGCATTAGATTTAAAAATCCAAAAATGACTATCCAAGGAACAAACGTTGTAATAGCGGCTAAACCAAATTGATTAAATCCACATACGTCTTTTGTAATTGAAACATTTATAGCAAATTGGCTGACTACCACTAATAAATAATATACAAATGTCCATATTTTGATTTGTGTAGGAGATGTTACAAAATATTTAATGATAAAATATGCTAAAGTAATTATTAAAAAAATAATTAATGCTGTAGTTGGATTTGCAGCACCCATATAGATATTATGTATAATAAAATTTGATTTTTGTGAAAAAATTGTCACAATACTATACAATACAAGGATGGAATCTTTTCAAAATTTTAGACCCCGTCTAATAGAACCAGGTGTGAAATATTTTTTAAATTCTTCATTAGAGCAATGTAAACAAATAAAGGCAAAATATAACAATTTCTTCTATAATTTAGGAATGTTTTTATTATTTGTAATAATAATTGGAACCTTCTTATACATGAAGTACAGGAATAAGAATAACAAGAAAATGCAAGAAGAACAAAGGCATATTCAACAACAATATATAATGAACAAATTACGTTTTATGCAAGATTACAATAAGCAACAGTCTAAAAATATTTTTACAGATTTACCAGTACATCAACAAAATATAGAACAGCATTATTTCAATCGACAAAATCACGATAGAAAAATATTTTCCTAAGTTATATGGAAATAAAAAATTCAGAAGAGGTATCAAATAATTTTGATGAGGCATTAAAAAAATATTATAAATTAAAAATCGATTATGATATGAAATACAGAGACAAAAAACGCATCATTGCAAAAAGCGATGTATTAACCACAAAGGAGAAACGTGCAAAGATCGAACAAATCAAAATGAAATGCATTGGGTGTAACAAAAATGGAGGAACACTGTTTACGAATAAAAATGGTATATTAAAGGCAGTGTGTGGTAATTTAAATAATCAGTGTGACCTACGTATAGAAATAAATAGAGGCCGATACATGAATCTAGAAGAACTGATTGACGCTTTTTCATCAGGCGTAGACGAAAATAAAACCAATATAATTAAATTAAAACTAAACTTATTGTTTGGTTATGATAATGAGGAAGACGTATTGCATTTATTTGAAAAAGAAAAAGAAGATTTAACTATCTCATTAGAACTACTTATAAAAGACAAGGAATCCTTTTTAAATATAGTAAATAGACTAGAAGAAGAGCCGGAAATTAAACTAATAAAATTAGACATACATAATCAAATAGTGCAGATGAAACAAAATATGATAGAATTTAAAGAAAGCAACAATATGAAAATAATAAAGGATATTGTTACAAACTATAATAACGAATTAATACCAGTTATTCATAAATTACGTGATTTACAATATAAATATATGAACATGGAATACAACGAAACAGATAAAACATATCATTTGATTCAAAAAAAATATTCAACTAGTGAATTAGAAATAGAGGACGATGCGCCATCCGTGATAGAATTTTCAATTGATTTGTAGGCAGAGTTTTTTAGTCTATACAATATCTATAAGGATGGGTTTTTTAAATATCAGGGCATTTTTAATTAGTTTTGCTATAGGTCTGTTTTATATATATATATCGAATCCATCAACGAAAAAAATAACTGTATTTCCAACAGTTGATAACCAAAGTAAATTTCAATTTAGGGATAAGGCTGATAATTGTACCTCATTTAAGCGCATTGATCACGAATGTAGTGCTGATGTAATTGATATACCAGTGCAAAAATAAGATATTTGTTAAATATATATATGGAAATAAAAAGATTATTAAGCAATGATGTAGGAAAGATAATTATATCGATCTTACTGGGTCTTGGGTTATCATCATTATTTAATAAAGTGTGTCAGGGTAAAGATTGTTTAGAATTTCAATCCCCTGAAATAGATGATATTAAGGAAAAAACATACAAATACGGGAAAAAATGTTTTCAATATGAATTAGAAACTACGGAATGTGAAAACAATAAAAAAAATGTTGATATTGCGTAATTCTTCTCATCAATGAATATTAGTAATATATTAGATTATGAGTGATACTACCAATATCGCCGATTTGCCTGCCGAACCGACAATGGGTGGAAATAATGTAGTTATACAAACTACTGAAAAGCAGTCGTATTCTGCAAATATGGATATAGCGCCTAATCAAAATACAAAAATAGATGAACAACGAATGATGAATGAAGTTGTTACAGGAATTCAACAAGCGAGTGCTGGAGGTGCAACTGCATTACCATCCCGTGATATACCTAGAAATACTGAATCACACATGCAAGATGAACAAATAAAACCAAACTTTGTTCCAGTAGTACAAGAAAATAGTGACGATTATATCCAAAATGAAGAGACGGAAGATAATTTATATAAACTTTCACATCAGACAAAACATAGTAAGGACTCCTTGGAAATTTTATATGAGGAATTCCAAATACCGATTATTATTGCCCTATTGTATTTTATATTACAACTGCCTATTGTAAGAACCAGGTTTTTATCATTATTGCCATCACTACATAATTCTGATGGAAACCCAAATTTATCAGGATATATAATGAATAGTGTAGTATTTGGAATATTATATTATGGTATTTCAAAAATACTAACCCATTTTGGAAATGTATAATACATTTCTGGAAATGTGTAAAAGTTGAAATTACACAAAAAAAATAATAATATGTAAACATATATTATTATTTTATGAATATGAACTTATCAAATCCCGAAAATGCTTGTGAAGGACAAATGTATGAAAAAAAGAATAATATATATGATATATTATATTCTAGTACATATGAAAGTAATATAAACCCAATACAAACGGAAATTAACACCATAGAGAACCGTTTAGACGAAATAAATGCATTAAATATTGTAAATGATACTGAAACTAACAATAGTCTGAATGATGATATAGATATAAAAGAGATACACCCACCTGTTTTACGAAGATATACGAATGACAATACATATGACGAAGTAATGGAATTGCGATTACAACATTTGAATAAGCAAATAACATCTATTGGTGATAAAATAGACAACAAAATATTATTACTTCAATGTAAACAAAAAATGAAAGAATTGGAAAGTAAATTAGAATATCTTACAGAGTTGTCAAAGTAATCGTATCCATGTAGAAAAATCTAGAATAAGAAAAATCGTTTTTTTGTTATATTTTTCTTTGTTCGTTTCGTCTTTTTTGTACCATTCTGTTTAGTATTTGATTTTGCAGTAGTTTTTGCAGTAGTTTTTCCTTTAGAACCACGTGTTTTATCTTTTCCGTTTTTTATTTTTTGTTTATCTTGATCATTTTCGAAAGGAACATAACGTAAAAACCAGGATTCGTATTCCTTTGATGTTCTATCATCCTTGAGTGTTTTGAACATTTCTGCCTTTTCACCACGCATTTCCTCTAATGTTTGTTGCTTACCGTAACACTTTATACTGAAACGCTTTAACACTCCTTTTTGTTGTAGACGATTTTTTTGTTGTACCGAAAATAAATATTCCGCCATACAACTAATGCGTTTTTTATCATAGTATTCACGACCAGCATATAAAAACGCCAAATAAAAACTTAACATAGTATCAATTGTTGCAATACGTATGTCTTTTTTTCCAATTTTAATTACATTATAACTGTGGCAGGCCAATGGTTCATATATAAACGCGATTGTCTTATCTTTTTTATCAACATTCACCTTGACTTCATAATGAGGTGCGATTAATTCGCCGATACCATCATGTTTTATTATTTTGACTTTTTTATATCCACCCTCGTTTAATCTTGCCTTTAACATATCAGCTGTTTGGCTAGGATTTTCAGATAATACATCGAAATCGGGTGTTTTATGGAAGAGATCTCTTGTTTTTTTAGGCATGTGTTGAGAATATAATGATGAAGCATAACCGCCAAAAAACACAGCACCTTGATGTATAAAAGAATCACGGGCAATATAAAATATTTGTCCTTCTAATTTTGTATTTTCAAGGTCAAAGTCACGTTGGAAGTTTTCGGGTTCACATCCCTCAACTTTGATAGGAAAGTTTTTATTCAATAATATTAATCTCTTCAATACCTTTTCCCATCTACTAACATCTCCTGATGGGCGCGATAATTCCAAATACATATTCATACGTAAAAAACTGGGTGGGCAGTAGATAATACCATTTATAATACCGTTCATTCGTATTCCATCTTTTTGCAAATTAGAAAAAATCTTTTTATCTAATTGTGTAATGTCAGCAATTGGTATAAAATCTACAAAGACCTTATATGTACCGTGATGGACTCCAGCCTTGGCTTCTACTTCAGTATATCCAGCAGCATAATATATATCTGCTAACTCTTTTGCATCTTCTAATGCATTTGGTGAGTAAAAATCATAGTCGGGAATCTCTATATCTTTATCGTAAAACTGGTCTTCTACAGGTAATATATTGTTAATTGCGGTGCCACCGTAACACACCAATCGTTTTTTAGTTAAGAACTGTTCCACAATCTTGATGATTTTTTCAACATCGGGATCATTTACTATTTTAGCACCCTTGATTTTATCAGCAGTATCTACTGCCCTTCTTAATATGGCTAATTCTTTCTCTTCTAAAGAAAGACGAGGTTTACACGTTGTCATTATACTATCAATATATTTTTTTTCCCGATTGTGTGAAAATATATTGATCTATTTAGGTTCCATGGTGTTGTCTTGAATACATGTTATGGCGCGAATTACATTTTGAAATTATAAAAATCACTACTAATGTTTCGACTGGCGTACGAATTTTCAGGTTTTTGAGGTGTAGCATCTGGAATTGTAACAGGTATAAAACGCAAGTTTTCGGGTTTTAATACATAGGCATGTCCTGCCTCGTCAAAAAAACCATTATAGTATTGCATATTAGCATCACCGTTTTGAAAACACATGCCTACAAATTGACAACCATATTTCATATGAAGACTGCTAGAAACATTTGTATTTGTAGGGCTTAAGTCAGGCATAGATAAGGTCATTTGTTTTTTATTATATTCAATCAATTCTTTCATATCAGGAGCATATACAATATCATAATTGCGTGATGCTCTCATAAATATAGAATTAGATGTGATATTTACATATTCTGCTAAAGGCGTTGACTCAAATAGTGGGTTCGATTTATCTGCTGCGATAATAATTTTACCCATAAATGTTGTCAATGGAACAGCGCCTAAATTCATACCATCATATTGGTAACTATATGTTTTGTCTAAAAGGCGGTTTGACAAATGGTTATATATAGTATCTGCAATCATCTTGTATATTTTTTCGTTTTTACTCATAATACGAAAATGTAATATTAATGGGTCGTTTGCATTGGGGCACGTAGACCCTGAAAATGCATATGAATTGACAATTTGTATAGCCTCTTCTAATGGAACATAATTATACATTTGCTTCACGTCGTATTTATTTACGGAAGATGTAGCAATAACTGGTCTATTGTTCACTGAATATATCTCGAAATCTAAACAACGTGCACCTTGGCGGATACAACTTTTTAATGCACATGTATTTACATAATCATTCTTAAATTGTCCACTACAGCACGAATTATATGCAGTTTTTACATAATAATCACGTAATTTGTGTTGGTATTCCGGATCTACAGAGTTAATAGATGATAAATGAGGAAATTTGGGATACAATGAATTGATATTTTGACAATTCTTATCATTTAGTTCTAATTTATTAATAATATAATAGATAATAAATGCACTAATGATTACCACTAATGTGATAGAAGCAATACGTATTGTGCGTTCTTTATTTTCGGCGCTAGTTATTTTATTAAACATATTGGATACATGTTCTATCATGATATGATATACTTATATTACATACAGGAAATATTTTGATTCAAAAAAACAATTTTCTAAATTTGTCAATAGAGATATTAGAAAATTGTTTTTTGAATCAAAACAAAGTAATACAAAAATGTTAAAATCAAAAGGATATAATAATAATATATTATATATATCAATGCCTGGAGGACTATTGAATCTAGTTTCTTATGGAAATCAAAATATAATATTAAATGGAAATCCTAAAAAAACATTTTTTAAGACTACATATGCTAAGTATACCAATTTTGGATTACAAAAATTTAGGCTAGATTTTGACGGTTTGCGAACATTGCGTATGTCAGAAGAATCTAAATTTACTTTTCGCGTGAAGCGATATGCAGAATTGTTAATGGACACGTATTTAGTAGTACAATTACCAACAATATGGAGTCCTATATATCCTCCTCAAGATTGTTCTGGACAATGGTCTCCGTATGAATTCAGATGGATCGATAATTTAGGTACAAAAATGATTAAAGAAGTCGTTATTAGTGTTGGAGGACAAATTCTCCAGAAATACACAGGTGATTATTTATTAGCCATGGTAGAACGCGATTTTAGTGATGTAAAAAAGAAGTTATATGACGAGATGACTGGTAATGTGGCAGAACTAAATGATCCTGCGAATGCACCATCACATAGTCCTGGGTATCCAAATGCTTATTATACAGATACATCAGATAATCGTATTCTTGGATGTGAACCATCTATCCGTGCAAGAAAACTATTTATCCCCTTAAATAGTTGGTTTACGTTATCTAGTAAAATGGCGTTTCCCTTGGTTGCCCTTCAATATAATGAATTAGAAATAGAATATACCCTTAGACCTGTAAAAGAATTAATACAAATACGTGACGTAAATGATCCGAGTTTACCACTAATTCAGCCGAATTTTAATGACCCATTGCATCAATTCTATCGTTTTTTGCAATCCCCGCCTGATATTTCGTTAAACACCACATCTTATGACGACAAACGTACCAATTGGAATGCTGATATTCATTTAATGTCAACCTATTGTTTTTTATCTAAAGAAGAATCGCGTGTATTTGCAGCAAATGAACAGAAATATTTAATAAAATCCGTATACGAATATAATTTTCATAATGTAACCGGTAGTCATCGTGTAAATTTGGAAAGTAGTTTAGGTATGGTATCATCGTGGATGATGTATTTTCAAAGAAGTGATGTAAACCTTCGTAATGAATGGAGTAATTATACCAACTGGCCTTATGACTATTTACCTCAAGATATACAATTAGCGGATCAAAGTGGTAATTTACTATTGTCTCCTTGTTTTTCTGGTCCTGGAGGAATAGGACCTGGTCTAGATCCTTCTGGTAACACGTTAACCAACTTCTATATTACTGGCAATTATAACCCTGAAAACCAAAAAGATATATTATTGAACATGGGTATCTTATTAGATGGTAAATATAGAGAGAATATTTTAGATGCGGGCATATATAATTATATAGAGAAATATGTAAGAACTTCTGGGAATGCACCCGATGGTTTATATTGTTACAATTATGGAATCCACACAGATCCATTTGATCTTCAACCATCTGGTGCTATTAATTTGAGCAAGTTTAAAGACATTCAATTGGAGTTTACAACCTTTTCACCCCCATTGGATCCAAATGCTCAAACATATACTATATGTGACCCTTCGTCAGGACTTCTTATTGGTGTGAATAAACCGACATGGAGAATATATGATTATAATTATGATCTTACTGTTCTAGAAGAGAGATATAATGTTATTACCTTTATGGGTGGTAATTGTGCACTTATGTATGCACGCTAATAGATTCATAAAAAATATACTAATATCAAAAAATATTATTATATTTTTACATTTTTCTTGTATACAATATGTATTCTATTTACTTGGTAAGACTTTGGGTGATACGATCTTTACATAATGATGCAATTACCTTTTGTTGTATTTCATGACAAATATTGTTTTCAGCAAAATAACGATATATTTGTGCAATACCGTGTTCAGGGTGTAATGTTTCAGAGATCAAGTTGTTTACTACCATCTTCTCGTGCTTATCTTGAAGAACGTTGTATAATGTACAACCATCGTATTTGACAAGATCAACGTTATCTAACTTATTTACCAAGTGTTTTGCCTTTACCATATTACCATTGTAGAAGAAACAATGATTTTTGGTGGTCAATGTATCTTGACTGGGAACGTTCTTGGCTAATGCGTCTTTTCTTATGCATACAAGGTGTTTTTCCGTACAGACAGTCTTGGTAACCGCGACAACACGCTTTCCGCGAATGGTGTGCTTGGAGACATCTATTTTGTCAATGGCTACATCGCCTTGATCTGTATTGACAGGTGTTCCTGCGACAAAACAAATGTCTGCAGCAACTAATTGTTCAAATGTGTATCCAGCATCACGTAATTGCTGAGAAGTGATACCTGCATTATCAGCAGTTGTTTTTAATTCTGTTCCTTGTACGTTTGCATTAAATAACTCAGAAGCAGTTTCGACAACATTATTCACGGTAATTGTGAAATCAGCAGAAGTATTCAATGAACCATCGGATGCTGTGATTGTGATATTATATGTTGTTTTTGTTTCGAAATCAAATACAGCCTTTGCACTTAATACAGCGTTTCCACTTAGGGTGAAATCTGCAAAATCTGGTCCGCTCAAAGAAAAGGTTAAAATGTCACCGTTATCATCAGTGGCGCTGACAGTAGCAGTATAAGGTGTATTCTCATTGCAACTAATATCAGATAAGGTTGGTGTGTTGGGAGCATAGTTAGGTGCGACCCATTGTTCATACGTGACTGCTCCACTAATTTTACCAGTCATGTTATTTTCTAATGTTGTCTTGGTATAATTATCGTTAGGGTCAACGTCTTTCACAGTAACTGTGGAAGGAGAACCAATAATAGAGAAGGCATTTGGGCCAATGGTTGTAACCGAATCAGGAATGGTAATTGAAATTAAACTGGTACATTTCCAGAAGGCATTTTCGCCAATGGTTTCAACCGAATCAGGAATGGTAATGGAAGTTAAACTGGTACAATAATAGAAGGTAGTTCTGTTAATGGTTGTAAAATTAACATTGGTTGGAAAAGTAATTGAAGTTAAACTGGAACATAGATAGAAGGCATATGAGTCAATGGTTGTGACCGAATCAGGAATGATGATTGAATTTAATTGGTTACAATTATAGAAGGCACGTAAGCCAATGGTTGTAAAAAGAGAATTGGTTGGTAAAGTAACAGAAGTTAAACCGGTACATCCATTGAAGGCACTTGTGCCAATGGTTTCAACCGAATCAGGAATGGTAATTGAAGTTATTTTGGAACATTTTTCGAAGGCAGATGTGTCAATGGTTGTAAAAAGAGGATTGGTTGGAAAAGTAATTGAAGTTAAATTGGAACATCGAGCAAAGGCACCATAGTCAATGGTTTCAACCTGTGTTCCAGATAAATCAATTGAAGTTAAATTGGTACAATAATAGAAGGCATACCGCCCAATGGTTGTAACCGAATCAGGAATGGTGATTGAAGTTAAACTGGTACAATTATAGAAGGCATAATTACCAATGGTTGTAACGTTATAACTAGCGTCTCCGTTACCGTAAGG
>Ga0233426_10003952_pt1 | contig 11340 bp, 9 predicted proteins | sample SI_118_April2016_6_FD_179875 | JGI IMG/M metagenome (GOLD analysis project Ga0233426, IMG submission 179875) | Seawater microbial communities from Saanich Inlet, British Columbia, Canada - SI_118_April2016_10_MG | ecosystem: Environmental > Aquatic > Marine > Inlet | place: Canada: British... | reverse complement strand
ATACCTTTAATCAATATAGCGCCGAAATGCCCCCTTAAGGATGGATTTAATGGCCTGAAAAGAGACCTTACCCATGAGCCTGGGTATGACGAAACAGAGTTAGCTATTAACTGGAGGTTTGAGTGACAGAGAGGCTTAGCTGGAACACATTATGACGGGCTGTCTTTGAGGCCAGCTTTGATGACTGGGGATCGGTTGCGGCCGCGAAATACTCACAGGGCTAAAACCAAAGAGTACCTACCGCTCAGCTATCTTGTACCTAATATTGTACCTAAAATGAATTACATTACTCCAGAAACGAAAAAACCCCAGCATTAGCGAGGGTTTAAACGATAGTACTTGGCGGAGAGAGAGGGATTCGAACCCTCGAAACGCTATAAACGCTTACACACTTTCCAGGCGTGCTCCTTCAGCCACTCGGACACCTCTCCATAAACTGCTGCCGTTTTCTGTTCTATTAACTAGCCAGGAGCACGGCGTGCTCGTTGATGCGAGCTATGGCATAGCCATATCTCTTGTCTCTGCGAGACCGCCCTGCGTGCGTCCCAAATGCATTCGCATTTGGTCAGCCACTCGGACACCTCTCCATAAACTACTGCCGTTTTCTGTTCTATTAACTAGTCAGGAGCACGGCGTGCTCGTTGTGCATATCCGTGAAACTTGGATAGCTCTTTAAAGCGCGGGAACTGTACACAACCAGTCTTGCAAAAGCAATCAAGACTGGCCTGTACAGAGATGTTTCTCTGACCTAACTTAAACTTCGTCAGTTTCGTAATCAGAGATCGAGGGGCAGGAGCAGATTAGGTTGCGGTCGCCAAATACATGGTCGAGGCGGCCTACTGGTGGCCAGTATTTGTTTTCACGCAGAGAGCGCAGTGGATAAGCTGCTTGGCTGCGACTGTAGCTGCGGGTCCACTCGTCAGCGCCAACCACTTCTGCGGTGTGTGGGGCGTGAACTAATGGGTTGTCTGCGAGGTCTAGTTGCCCTGCTGCCACTTGGTTGATTTCATGCTTGATGGCGATCATGGCGTCGCAGAAGCGGTCGATCTCGGCTTTTGATTCGCTTTCGGTTGGTTCGATCATCAGGGTGCCGGCCACTGGGAAGGACATGGTTGGGGCGTGGAAGCCGTAGTCGATGAGACGCTTGGCGATATCATCGACGCTGATGCCGACGTCATCTTTGATCGAGCGTACGTCGAGGATACATTCATGGGCGATACGGCCCTTTGCGCCAGTGTAGAGGATCTCGTAGTCATCTTGCAGGCGGGTGGCGATGTAGTTGGCGTTGAGTATGGCCATCTCAGTGGCTTGCTTGAGGCCGCTGCGGCCCATCATGCGGATATACATCCATGTGATCGGTAAGATGCTGGCGCTGCCGTAAGGGGCGGCGGATACCTGTGCGCCTTGACGATCGCCGTCTGCAGTTTCTCTCGGCATAAAGGGTGCTAGGTGTGCGCCTACGCCTATGGGTCCAACACCGGGGCCACCGCCACCATGAGGGATACAGAAGGTTTTGTGCAAGTTGAGGTGCGAGACGTCGCCGCCGAATTTACCCGGCTGGCAGACACCGACCATGGCGTTGAGGTTGGCGCCGTCTATATAAACTTGGCCGCCGTGGTGGTGAACGATTTCGCAGATTTCGCCAATGCGCTCTTCAAAGACACCGTGGGTCGAGGGATAGGTGACCATAATCGCGGAGAGTTTGGCGGAGTGCAGCTCGGCTTTGGCGGTCAGGTCGTCAACATCTACGTTGCCCTGATCGTCACATTTAACCACTACTACTTTCATGCCACACATCTGTGCCGAGGCGGGGTTGGTGCCATGGGCTGAGCTGGGGATTAGGCAGACATCGCGATCGCTGTCGCCGCGACTTTCATGATAGCCACGGATGGCCAGCAGTCCGGCATACTCGCCCTGAGAGCCGGCGTTGGGCTGCAGTGACATGGCGTCGTAACCGGTGGAGGCGCAGAGCATATCTTCAAGCTGGTCAATCATCAGGCGATAGCCCTGAGTTTGATCCGCTGGAGCAAAGGGGTGCATGGTGGAAAATTCAGGCCATGTGATCGGCAGCATCTCGGCGGTGGCGTTGAGCTTCATGGTGCAGGAGCCGAGGGGGATCATGGCGCGGTCCAGGGCTATATCCTTGTCTGATAGCTTACGCAGATAGCGCAGCATCTCAGTTTCCGAATGATAGCGATTAAACGTTGGGTGAGTCAGAAAGCTCTGGGTACGGATTAACTCACCGGGCAGTGAATCAATTACCTGGTCAGCGAGATCGTCTATATCAATTTGATGCTCACCAATCAGGATCGTCCATAACAGGCTGATATCACTGCGGGTGACGGTTTCATCCAGAGAGACACCCAAGGTATTTTCATCGATGCGACGCAGGTTCACTTCATGGGCCGCGGCGGTCTTAAGGATCTCTTCCGTGCGGCTGCCAGTGTTTAGAGTCAAGGTATCAAACCAGTGGCTATTGGTTGGCTCAATGCCATGCAGTGCCAAACCCTGGGCTAATACAGAGGTCATCAGGTTAACCCGTCGAGCTATGCGCTGCAGTCCTTCGGGGCCGTGATAGACCGCATACATGCCGGCGATAACGGCTAACAGAACCTGAGCGGTACAAATATTAGAAGTGGCCTTCTCGCGGCGGATATGTTGCTCGCGAGTCTGCAGTGCCAAACGATAGGCTGGATCGCCGTTGGCGTCTTGGGAGAGCCCCACTAAACGTCCTGGCAAGTTGCGCTTAAAGGCTTCACGAGTGGACATATAGGCGGCGTGGGGGCCACCAAACCCGAGGGGTACACCAAAGCGCTGGGTTGAGCCGATAACCACGTCTGCACCCAGGGAGCCGGGGGACTCCAGAAGCACTAGACTGAGGATGTCGGCTGCCATAACCACCAGCGCGCCCTGCTCTTGCACCTGCTTGATCACTTCACGGAAATTGCGGATTTCACCGCTGGCACCTGGGTACTGAAACAGTGCACCAAACAAATTGTCTGGCAGCTGATCTGGATTGCCGACAAGCACTTCAATGCCGACCGGCTCAGCGCGGGTTTTGATTACTTCGATGGTCTGGGGCAGACAGTCGCTGTCGACAAAGAAACGCAGCGACTTGGACTTGGACATACGCTGACAGAGAGACATGGCTTCTGCTGCGGCTGTGCCCTCGTCGAGCATGGAGGCGTTAGACATCTCCATACCGGTAAGGTCGGTGATCATGGTTTGGAAATTGATCAAGGCTTCCAGGCGACCCTGGGAGATCTCTGGCTGATACGGCGTGTAGGCGGTGTACCAGGCAGGGTTTTCGAGGATATTGCGCTGCACTACATTGGGGGTAATAGTGTTGTAATAACCCTGACCAATAAAGCTGCGGAAGACTTTGTTGTGGGCGGCAATTTCGCGCAGTTCGGCCAGTGCCTGAGCTTCACTGCAGCCATCGACTATATCGAGGGGCTGCGTCATGGCGATGGCTTCGGGAACTACCTGACTGGTCAATTCCTGCAGGCTGCTGCAACCCAAAGAGCTGAGCATTTGCTGTTGATCGTCGGCGCTGGGGCCTATATGGCGGGCGATAAACTCAGCGGCATTTTCCAGATCAGTCAAACTGCGTGTCTTCTGTAACATCTTATTATTTCCTGTAAAAAATTAAGTCTGTAGGTAAGAACGGCTCGAATACTTAACTTAGCCTCGAAAATAGCGTTGCTCGACCAATGGCATCTTGGTCACAGTAATCGGCAGTGATCTGCCGCGCACCAAGGCATTGAGTTTGGTGCCCACTGGGGCAAACTCAATGGCCACATAACCCATGGCCACAGGGGCCTGCAGGGTTGGGCCAAAGCCGCCGCTGGTGATCGCACCGACTATATTGCCGGCCTGATCGACAATCTCTGCACCTTCGCGAACTGGGGCGCGGCCATCAACCAAAAAGCCGACGCGCTTTTTACTGACGCCATTGGCAATCTGGGCCAAGATAGTCTCGGCACCCAAAAAGCCACCGGCTTTAGCGCCATCAGCGCGACGGGATTTGCTGATGCTCCAGATAATGCCCGCCTCTACTGGTGAGGTGGTCTCATTCATATCGTGGCCGTAAAGGCAAAGTCCCGCTTCAAGGCGCAGAGAGTCACGTGCACCCAGCCCAATCCAGTTAACTAGATCATAACTGAGCAGCTTGTCGGCGAGCCTGTGGGCATCGTTGGGGTCTACGGAAATTTCAAAACCGTCTTCACCGGTGTAACCAGAGCGGGTGATATAGCATTCAATGCCGTCGATGCTGCTGTGACAGCCATTCATAAATACCAGTCTATTGGCTTCAGGGGATAGCTCCGCCATAATTTCTTTGGCGCGCAAGCCCTGCAGTGCCAGTAGGCCGCGATCACCGAGGTAGCGAACCGCAAATCCTGGCAAATGGCTGCGGATATGTTCCAGGTCCTGGAGTTTGCAGCCGGCATTAACAACCAGAAAAAAAACATTTTCGGCCCAGCGAGTGACAATCAAATCGTCCATCACCCCGCCCTGCTCATTGGTCAGAGTGGCGTAGGTCTGCTGGTTGATAGCCAGAGATTCGAGATCAACTGGCATAAGCTTTTCCAAGGCCTGTGCCGCCCCTTCCCCTTCGACAATAATCTGACCCATATGAGAGACATCGAACAGACCGACATTGTCTCTGCAGTGCAGATGCTCTTGCATAATGCCGCTGCTGTATTGCACGGGCATCAGGTAGCCAGCAAAGGGCACCATTTTGCCGCCGGCAGCAAGGTGATAGTCATAGAAAACGGTTTTCAGTACTTCGGCGTCAGTCGACATAATGCTTCATTCTCTAAACGGTGAAAAAGTAATGTGCTGAGATCAAATTACACTGGCAATAAAGGCTAAAAACGCTACCAGGGATGCATTTTAAGGCTGCGAAGACAATTTGTTAAATTAATAGCTATAATGATGGCATTAATAATCTAAATACCATAGCCAGCTCTAATTTGGAGGCCATAAGATTAAAAATCTCCCCATGGATCTACTTCGCGCCTTTGTCTCAGTGGCGCAACTTGGCAGCTTTACCAAGGCCGGCGAACTGCTGGGCCGCTCCCAGCCGGCAATCAGTTTGCAGATGCAGCGCTTGGAAGAATTGGTCGATGAAAAACTCCTGATGCGCAATGGCAAAAACCTCGAGCTCAGCGAAGCGGGAGAGAATTTATACGGCTATGCCAACCAGATTCTCAGCCTCAATGACCTGGCCGTCAGTCAGCTATCAAAAAGTACCGTTGCGGGTAAAATCCGCCTAGGTATCCCCAGTGAGTTTGCCACCGTATTGATGCCTAAAATTGTCAGCCGTTTTGCTCAGGCCTACCCCAACGTCACTCTGGAGGTGAATTGCGAGCTGAGTAAGAGTCTGCTATCAAAGGTCGGCAAGGTCAGCCACGATCTGATTTTGGCGCTGGAAGATAACCCCTCGAGCAGCAACTCCAATCTGGTTAAGACCGACGAATTAGTCTGGGTAGCCAGTGTCGAAAAACCTATACTCAAGACCGATGTGGTGCCGCTAATTGTTGCAGCTCAGGGCTGTATCTATAGAAGTCGCGCAATTCAAACCTTGGATCAGGGCCATCAGCCCTGGCAGGTGGTTTACACAATTCCAGATTTAACCGGTATTCAATATGCAATTCAGGAGGGGTTGGGCGTCACTGTACTGGCCAAGAGCACTGTGCCGGAAAACTTAAAAATACTGACTCCTTCGACACGCTTTCCCGCGCTTGGGGAAGTGGGTATCAGCTTAATTAGCTCAGCCAGCAATAGAAAAAATGAAGCAGTGCATCTACTGATTGAGTTTTTGCGCACCAGCCTAGCCTAGCCTAGCTACAGAACGCAGAACGCAGAACGCAGAACGCAGAACAGGCTAGCTAGACTGCTCTAACTAGCCCTCTTCAACTGGGCAGGCAATAATTGAAAACTGCTCGGATTCATCTTTCAGCAGCGCTGCAATGGCGGTTAGCTGATTAGCCTCATCACAGAACTGCACATAACGAAAATACCCTGCATTGTAAGATTCGTTACTGTTGCCATTACCCGGAAAGTAGAGGTTAAACGACAGTGCATCCGCCAGCGTATCCAGGACGCTTGCACCCAGAGCCGGCGCGTCGATCTGATTAAAATCGAGGGCATCAACAGCCGTGGAGCCGAGATCGCAGTTGGTCAATGAAATGCTCGCTTCAAATACTTGCAGCGCATTTTTTAACTGCTCGAATTCATAATCAGCAAAAACGTCATCTTCCTCGAGTCTTCCGGACAGGTCGCAGCGACTAGTCTTAGAGTCAAACCCAACATCTCCCGGGGCCAGTGGGGTCAAAACACCCTCGGCAGAGACCTCAACCAACGAGATCCCCTGAGCAATATCGGAATACTCTACATAGATACCGGGCATAATGGTGCCAAAGTTAAACTCTGCGGCTTGGCTCTGAAACAAAAACACACCGTCGTCGCCTTGATCAAAGCCCGTCAAGGTAATGCTGCTGCCCTCAATTACAGTCCCAGAGATGACCGATGTAGACTGACCTAGCTCATCATCAACACAGTCAACAGAACCAGAAAGCCTATCACCATCAATCTCGAGTAGGCCATTACAGACTGCACTAATGCCACCATTGGGAGCATAACTAATCAGACTAATGCGGCCATTGCGCGACACAACCATCTCTATTTCTTCCCCAGTAGAGGGCCGAGCCATGCGCCAATGACCGGCAATAAAGGCGTTGCTGGTAAAGCTCAGAGATTGAGAAGCAGATATGCCCGCCCCATCTGAAGCGCTGACAACTAAGTCATAAACACCTGCAGTGATCGCGGCGCCTTGAATTAATCCAGTGGTTGAATCCATTGTCAGGCCAGAGCCATCGGCATCCAGCTGATAGGAAACACTGTTGCTATCAAGCCCTTCAGCACTAGCTGTCAGAGTCCAACTTATCTCATCAGACCAAACCTCGACCGGGCCTGACAGACTTACTGTTCCAGAGACCGCTGGACCTTCTGGGGAGTTACCATCGCTGCCACCGCCACCGCCGCAAGACATCAGCAATAGCATAGATAAAGTTAATACAATTCGAGAGATCATAGATAGCCAACAATTATTCAACGACACTATTATATAAAGCTGTTTATAGGCTTTTATGCCTACAACAGCCACCGAGAAATTACTGTAACGGCAATCCTTGCTGTCGTGATAATGGTGATTTTTTACTGATCCAAATCCTGTCTATCTGCGGTTATTTGAACACGCCGTTGTCGCGCAAAAATGCGCCGACATCAAAATCGGTAGCAAATTGCTCGCCTAACCTAGCGGGATCAACGGCGCTATTAAATGCTTCTATTAATGGCTGATGATCCATCAGGTCGATAATATTTTCATCCGCGCCCTGCAGCTGTAGCCTTGGATTACCCAGTGTCGCCACGGTTTTAAACTTAGCGTACCAGACTTCCCAAGAGAGTGTCTGCGGGCTTTTAGTGGCGTTGCTCGAGGACTCAACCGAAGGCTGGGCCTGGGGCTCACCAGAAAGCCTAGCGGCAAGTTTCGCAGAAAACCTAGGCGGCGGCTCATCGGCAAACTTAGACGAAAGCTTAGGAGTCAATTCAGCCGCGGACTCCTCAATGGACTCCTCAGCAGATACCTCAATGGAGAGCTTTGCCAGTGGTGCTGATTCTGACGCAGCTGCATCTGCGGCCCGCTTCTGTGCACGTTTTTTAAATAGACTCATACTATAGATCCGTTAATCACGGAGCAGCGGCTTCCAATAGAGGATACCGAACAGCATAACCAGTAAAAAATTCATCGCGCCTGAGTGACCGCTACCCTGCAACCGCTTGCGCATAACGAAAAATTCAATCAGGTGGACAATGAACATGGCTAGACCGATCAACATAACCCACTGATCCGCAGCACCCGCAAATGGCATACCAATATTGACCATAAAGGCTAACCAAAAACACACCAATACAAGCTTATTTAAGGCGATAAATTTATTCATAGTCCGATTTTCTCGTTGTTATTATTGGATGCAAACCCCAGGCGAGCAGTCTTAACTGAAATCATGAATAGATAATCTCAGACCTAGTCTCACTATGCAAACTCTAAGGCCTGTATCAAGCCGTCTCCAAAGCCCTCCCGAGACACTATTGATAATACTCAGTGGCACTCAAATAGCGGTGCTAGACTAGTGTTTATGGCATGGAAAGCATTTATCTATCCCTCGCCAAAGTTGCAGGAGCTCTATCGGCTAGCGCTCTGTATATGTGGCGTAACCATATTACTCGGTGCCTGGCGTGACATTGGCTATCACTCGGGACTTTTAGCTGTGCTACCAACACTATTTATCTATCAGTTTGGCAGCTATCTAACCACTCATTCAGCCCTATCTACCTTGAATCGCCAGCGCTTGTCTCTGGCCATGGAATTCAACGACGGGCTTATCACCGGCCTATTAATTGCCCTGGCCGCATTTGACCCGGCCATCACACTGGCCTTGGGAGCAGCCTTTTTAGTCACCATAGTCGGCGCCATGAAACCCACTGCTCCGCTAGATCTATTCGGCTTATTTCTCGGCGCCCTGCTCGGCTTCTGGCTGCTGCCTTTTTCCCTTAGCGTATCCACGCCGGTGCAACTATTGGTTATCTGCACCGCCTTTGCCTACTGTCTATTTAACGTCAATATGGCCCGGCAGACACACTTTATGCTTGCCGAACAGCATGAATCGGTACTCAGGCAAAATGACTGGCTAACTCTGCGCACCTTTCATCTGTCCAAGTATCTCTCCCCGGCACTGCGCAAAGCCATACTCACCGGTAAGGATGTCAAAGCTGGCACTCAGGAGAAAACCCTGACGGTGTTTTTCTCGGATATGGAGGGCTTTACTAAACTGGCTGAAGAGCTGGATCCAGAGCAGCTTACCTCACTGCTAAATACCTACTTAACCGAGATGTCCGAGATTGCCTTTCGCTTTGGCGGCACTGTGGACAAAGTAATCGGCGACGCCATTATGGTATTTTTTGGCGATCCAGAAAGCCGTGGCGTACGCGCTGATGCGGTGAGCTGTGTATCCATGGCCGTGGCCATGCAGCAGGCAATGCAAGAGTTGCAGTCACGCTGGCGAACTGAGGGTATTGTCAATCCACCAGCTCTGCGCATGGGTATCAATAGCGGCGTCTGCAAAGTAGGTAATTTTGGCACCGAGAACCGCCTCGACTACACCTTGTTGGGTCGCACAGTAAACCTTGCCAGCCGTCTTGAATCCGCCGCGGCAAGCAATGAAATTCTGATATCCAAGGACACCTATGTACTGGTCTCAGATGCGGTTGATTGCACCGATAAGGGGCGGATAAACGTCAAGGGATTTGTTGCTTCAGTCAACGTCTTTAGCGTTACCGACCTGCATAAAAACATTGCCATCAAACAGGCCCTTGAAGATCGAGCCCTGGCTAAAAACGCCCTATCTAAAGCCTTACCTGAAGAAATTTAAACTACAATCTGCTTTATAATGCAACCATAACTATCTGATATTAAATAGATTATTACTGCCTAACCTGGCGATGACTTGGTGGGAATGGGTAGCGACTGCTGCGAAATGGATTGATATCCAAACCGCCGCGACGCATATAGCGGGCATAGACATCCAGCTGCGCTGGCTGGCAGCGCTGCATAATATCAGCGTATATTTTCTCCACACATTGCTCATGAAAATCCTGATGCTGACGAAATGACACTAGATATTTCAGCAGTCCTGCGCGGTCGATCTGCGCGCCCTGATAGCTGATATAGACCGACGCCCAATCCGGCTGATCGGTGACTGGGCAGTTGGTTCTCAACAGATGGGAATAGACAGTTTCAGTGACGCTTTCAGTAACCTTTGCGCCCTCTTCCCCGGCCTTGTCTAGGACCAGAAAATCGGGGTTTGGCGTGTAGCAATCAATGGCAATATGCTGCTGATCGAGACACTGACCCTGAGGCTCAGTCACCGGACGAAAGCCGTTGTACTCAGCCAGCTGATAAAAAATAATCTCCACATTCCCCTGAGCCGCCGCCGAAAGATCTGCGGTCATGACCTCTTGCACCGCCTGTTGCGACTCAAACTGGGTCTGATTAAAGGAGTTCAAGTAAAGCTTAAAGGACTTGGACTCCACTATATTGACGCTGGTACAGGGCACCAGAAACTCAACAATGGCAACCTGAGGCATGCCATAAGTATTTAGCCAAGAGACTTCAAAGCCAGTCCACAGGTCAACGCCAATAAAGTCCGGCAAGGGACCGCCAACCGCCTCAAGCTGTTCACGGGCAGTGGCTCGGGGAATCGGATCCAGCAGTGAAGGGTCATAGCTGGTGCTGTAAACCGTATCCTTGCCCAGTTCAGTGTTGGAATAATCCGCCATTAGCTGCGCAACCTCGAACCTTTGTCCAGCAGATTCAGCGCCACAGCAAACAACAGCACGCAGAACAGACTTACCATAGTAAAGGCCCAAACAATATTGATATCACTGATACCAGCAATGCCATAGCGGAAAGCATTGACCATATAGAGTATCGGATTGATCTGCGACACCCCGCCCCAAAACTCTCCGAGCATATCGATGGAGTAAAACACCCCACCCAGATAGATCAGCGGCGTCAGTACAAAGGTCGGGATAATCGAAATATCATCAAAGTTGCGAGCAAATATGGCATTGATAAGTCCCGCCAGAGAAAACATCAGCGAGGTCATCAGCACAATGGCAATGGTTACTGGCAGACTGTGGATGCTAAAGTCGGCGAAATACAGGGACAGCACAGTAACAATTAAGCCCACACCCAGACCGCGACTCATGCCACCCACCACATACCCAGACAGAATAATCCAGCTGGGTACAGGAGAGACCAGCAGCTCTTCAATATTGCGCTGGAACTTGGAACCAAAGAAAGAAGACACCACGTTGGAATAGGAGTTGGTTATCACCGCCATCATAATCAGGCCGGGGGCGACAAACTGGATATAGGGCAGACCCGACATCTCACCAATACGCGATCCAATCAGCGTGCCAAAAATCACAAAGTAGAGCACTATAGTGATCACCGGAGGCAATAGCGTCTGGGGCCAAATACGCAAAAAACGCTGAATCTCGCGGCGCACTATGGTGATAAAGGCAATCCATTTTTGCTGGCTAGTCATGGCTCTCTCCTGTCAGATTTTTCTCAACCATGGTGAAGAATAACTCTTCCAGTCGATTGGTTTTGTTGCGCATACTCAGCACCTGAATGCCCTGCCCGCTCAGCACCTCAAATAGGTAGTTAATCGACTGTGATTTTTCCACTTCCACTTCTAGCGTATTGGG
>Ga0233426_10003946_pt1 | contig 11356 bp, 13 predicted proteins | sample SI_118_April2016_6_FD_179875 | JGI IMG/M metagenome (GOLD analysis project Ga0233426, IMG submission 179875) | Seawater microbial communities from Saanich Inlet, British Columbia, Canada - SI_118_April2016_10_MG | ecosystem: Environmental > Aquatic > Marine > Inlet | place: Canada: British... | reverse complement strand
TTTTACAACACAAAAAGAAGGCATACAGAAATAGGAAAAGTACCGCCAAATGAAATATTTTATCAAAAGGCAATTGCATGCTAAATAATTAAAAGTAACTTAAACCTGTCCTATGGATGGGGAGTACCATACTATTACTGTTTGAGGAATCTTTTCATCATAGGTATTATAAGCTTGACTATTGCATGATACTGTTGCTACATATTCAACAATTTTATACTCAGCAACAGCTCCAATAAATATTTAACGATTCTTTAAGGTTATCATTTTCGAATTCAATCTTTGCTTTTGCAGCAAACTCTTCACTGTTTTGACCGAATCCAATAAACCCAACAAATAGTGCGGCAAATATTAAAATGTATTTCATAATAAATTATTTGAGTTCAATTTATCTTTTAAAGTTAGAAAAAATATAAAATTGAACTTATGAGAATTTATTACATCATTTAGCTCCATTGAATATTAAATATAATAATCAATGGAGTTAAATCAGCTGTTTAAAACTTTTTTTGGTAAATATGGCAGTAAGGTTGATTACCTGTTTTAGTATAATAATCTTGATGATAATCTTCTGCAACCCAAAATGTAGAGGCTTCCGTTAACCCTGTAACCACATTAATCCCTTTGGATTCTAATTGCTTAACTAAGTTTTGAATAACCTCTTTTTGTTCTTCATTGAAGTAAAAAACTTCAGATCTGTATTGATTTCCTATATCTGGACCTTGACGATCAACTTGGGAAGGGTCATGGGTTTCGAAAAATATTTTAGCTAGAGTTTCATAGCTAACTAACTTAGGATTGAATATAACTCTTACTGCCTCAGCATGACCAGTTATACCAGAGCACACTTGACGGTAACCTGGATTTTTAACATGACCACCTATGTATCCAGACTTTGTATCAATTACACCATCCATTTTTTGTAAATGATATTCGGTTCCCCAAAAACATCCACTTGCAAAAACAGCTGTATCTCTGGGAGAATTATCTTTAGGTTCAAATTCCAAACTAATAGAATTAACACAATGTCTTGTACTCTTAACAGTTAATGACTCACCTTTAAAAACATGTCCTAAATGTCCACTGCAGGTATTGCAAACAATCTCAACTCTTCGCCCATCAGAATCAGGAATTTCCTTTACATTCCCTTCAATAGCATCATCAAAACTTGGCCATCCGCTTCCGCTGTCAAATTTATCTTCCGAGTTAAATAGGGGAGTGTTGCATTGTTTACAATGGAATACTCCAGTATCTTTTAAGCTATTATATTCACCTGTAAATGGATATTCAGTTCCTTTATTTAGAATCACCCTTTTTTCCTCTTCGTTTAAATCTCTGTAGTTTTCTTTATCCATAGTTTTGGGTGCTTTCGCTTTGCTATCTAATTGTGCCTGACAAGCAACAATTGTAACAAAAATAAGTAATGAAAGTAATTGTGTATATAGTTTCATTTTAAATTAAAAATGGGTTACTACAATATGAGTTAAATTTATCACAGAATAAGTCATTGATTTTACATTAACCATAAAATTTATCGATCATGGACATTACAAATCAACATATTCAAAAAGAAAATAAATATAGTGCCCACAATTATCATCCATTACCTGTTGTACTAACTAAAGGAGAAGGAGTGTTTGTTTGGGATGTTGATGATAAAAAGTATTTCGATTTCCTTTCTGCCTATTCTGCTGTTAATCAAGGACACTGTCATCCAAAAATAGTAAAAGCTCTTATTGATCAATCTTCAAAATTAGGCTTAACGTCAAGAGCATTTCATAGTGAAGCATTTGTAGAGTTTTCCGAATTCATTACTAATTACTTTTGTTTTGATAAAGTGCTCCCAATGAATACAGGGGCAGAAGCTGTTGAGACCGCTTTGAAAATTGCTAGAAAATGGGGATATGAGAAAAAAGGAATTCCAAGCAACGAAGCAAAGATTATTGTATGTGGAGATAATTTCCATGGGAGAACAATTACCATAATATCGGCTTCAAATGATCCTGATGCAAGAGGTAACTTTGGCCCATACACACCAGGAATAAATTCGATTCCATACAACAATTTGAAATGCTTAAAAACAGCTTTGATAGATTTTAATGTTGCCGCATTTATGGTTGAACCAATTCAAGGAGAAGCTGGTGTTTTTTTGCCTGATGAAGGTTATTTAATGGAGGCTTATAAAATTTGTAAAGAAAATAATGTTCTGTTCATCGCTGACGAGGTTCAAACTGGAATAGCAAGAACTGGAAAGCTTTTAGCATGTGATCATGAAAATGTAAAGCCAGATGTATTAATATTAGGAAAAGCGATATCGGGAGGTCTTTATCCTGTTTCGTGTGTTTTGGCAGATAATCATATCATGGAAGTTATTACTCCAGGTACTCATGGTTCCACCTATGGAGGAAACCCAATCGCTTGCGCTGTAGTGACTGCAGCTTTAAAAGTGGTTAAGGATGAAAACCTTGCAGAGAAAGCAGAAGAATTAGGCTTGTTTTTAAGAGCTGAATTAAGAAAAATAAATTCCAATATGATTAGACTCGTTAGGGGAAAGGGGTTATTAAATGCAATTGTTATTCAACCTAAAAATGGGAAGGAAGCTTGGGACGTTTGTTTAAAAATGGCAGAGAACGGATTGTTAGCAAAACCAACCCATGGTGATATTATACGATTTGCCCCACCTTTAGTGATCACGAAAGATCAACTGAAGGAATGTATTGAAATTATTAAGCAGTCTATATTAAGTTTTGAATAACGAACCTTAACGCATCAATTCACGTTCACGTAATTACCTATGCGAAAATTACTTAATGAAATATTAGGAATAGAACATCCAATTATAGTTGCACCAATGTTTTTAGTGTCCAATATTGAAATGGTCGTTGAAGCTTGTGAAGCAGGCGCAACTGCTGCAATTCCGGCATTGAATTACCGAACAAATGAAGAGTTAATCCAAGCGATAAAATCAATAAAATCGAAAACCAATAAGCCCTTTGGAATTAACTTAATTGTAAATAAATCCAACCCTAAATACTTAAGTCAACTTCAATTATTAGCGGAAGAAAAAGTAGATTATATAATAACATCTTTAGGAAGTCCGGCCGAAACCATCAAAACGTGTAAACCACTAGGGATCAAAGTTTTTTGTGACGTAGTGGACTTGAAGTATGCGGAAAAGGTTGAAGACATGGGAGCTGATGCTGTTATTGCGGTAAATAATAAAGCGGGTGGACATTGTGGACCAGACGATCGTGATCAACTAATTAAAGAATTAAATCAAAACATTTCAATACCTATAATTTCTGCAGGTGGAGTTACCAATGCTACCGATGTAAATCAAGCAATCAATTTGGGTGCTTGCGGAGTATCTGTAGGAACAATATTTTTAGCAGCAAGTGAAGCTCCAATATCTAAAGAATACAAACAGGCATTAATAGATTATGGTGAAAAGGACATCGTATTATCTACAAAGCTTTCAGGTTCACATTTAACGGTTATCAATACACCTTACGTACAAAGCGTTGGAACAAAAGCTGCTTGGTGGGAAAAACTAATGAAAAAGAATAAGACTTTGAAAAAGTGGATTAAACTTATTGTTGCTTTAAGAGGAATGAATAAGATTAGGAAGTCAGCATTTAAAGCAACCTATAAAACCGTTTGGTGTGCAGGACCTGCAATTGAACATGTTCATTCGATTAGACCTTTAAAAGAGATCTTAAGAGATTTAATTAATCCTAATTAAATAAAATCAGCCTGAACTTCAAACGTCAATTCTTCTTGATTAACAGGATGTGTAAATTGAATTTTTTCTGCGTGTAAATGTAATCTATTCAACTTTTTACCATATAAGTCATCACCAATAATAGAAATATTTAAGCCTAGTTCATGGCTTGCGTGTACTCTTAATTGATGCGTACGGCCAGTTATGGGATGAAAGTGAATAAGTGTTTTACCTTCTTTAACAGAGATTACTTTGTACTCTGTAAGCGAAGCCTTCCCGTGTTCATAACACACCATTTGATATGGCCTGTTATCTAAATCAACCCTTAATGGAAGATCTATTGAACCTTCTTGATCTTGAAGCTCACCATCCAACAAGGCAATGTACCTTTTCTTTAACGTTCGACTCAAAAATTGCTTTTGTAAATGTTTTTGCGCTCTTTTTGACTTTGCGAAAATCATTATTCCAGAGGTTGACATATCCAATCTATGCAACAATAAAGGTCGGAATTGATTCAAATACTTAGCTTCTAATCGAGTTAAGACAGAATCTTTAATATTCTTACCTGGAATTGATAATAACTCAGCAGGCTTATTAATTACGAGGATATGAGCGTCTTGAAACAACTCTTCTATATCTCCAATTGTATCTGGCTTGGATAACATTGGATTTACATCAACATCCAAGCCTTTCAGCATATGCCCCAAAATTGGTTCACATTTCCCACGGCAAGCAGGGTAGAAGTAGTTGTGCTTTCTTATGATAGAATTTGGAGAAACACCCCACCAAAACTCGGCAAGAGCAATCGGTTCAAATTTCTGTTGATAAGCAAATTGTAATAATTTAGGTGCGCAACAATCTCCAGCACCTGATGGTGGTATTTGGGTTGGAGTATCTTTAAAGATGTTCCAAAGCGTTTCAAATTTATTATTCGCATCCAGAAATTTATAATCGCTAAATAACTTTTTTTGAAGTGCAATCGACATCGCTCTTCGTTGCTTCTTTAAGCGATCAATTTCATTTTGAAACTCATCAGATTGACCTTCAATAAAAGCTAATCTAGCCTTCCAAAACCTTTTTAATCTTTTAAACTTGAGCTGATCATGAATACTTTCTTGACCTAAATTTTCTATTAATTCAGGAGTTGACTCTTGATTATCTCGAATTTCCTTACGAAGGTTTTTGTTTTCTTTAACTATTTGTTTTTCAGAGGAAATAACAACTACTGAGTATTCAGTTTCTTTAAGGAGTAAATCCTTCCATGATTTAAAAACATCATCTTTCTCAAGAGCCCAAACCGTTCGATTAACTTGGTTTAATTCTTCTTCACCTATCAAATAATAACCGTCTGTTTCTAATCGATTAAAGATAGGAGGGACAAAGCCATTTAAAACTACTTGATCTCCCATTTTACCAGAAAAAGCAGATAGGTATCCAAGTTCTCCTTTGGTGTTTTTAACAACCAAAACACCAAACATTTTACCAACAGCTTTTTGCTCAGGTAAATTCGTATCAAAGTTATGATTCCAAGTTTTTTCTTGAATCAATATTTGTAACTCCTTAGCTGCCAAAACAGCAAGCTCGTGAGGTTGATAGTAAAAGGGAAATGTAAACTTGTTTGGTAAATTAATACCTGAAACATCAGTTTTAAAATTAGTAAAACAGGTATTTAAATCAAAATCAGACAAATGAGTAGAGTATTGAGTTAAGCTTTAGGAAACTGTTTTAGTTCGTGACCCATTTTTACTTTTTTAGTTTCTAAGTAAAACTCGTTATGCTCATTTGATTCAATCTCGATAGCAATATTTTCAACAATCTCTAATCCGTAACCAACTAAACCAGCTCTTTTTTTCGGGTTGTTGCTTAATAACCTCATTTTTCTAACACCCAAGTTTCTTAAGATTTGAGCACCAACACCGTAATCACGCTCGTCCCCTTGAAATCCAAGTTCGATATTAGCTTCGACAGTATCGAACCCTTCCTCTTGAAGTTTATAGGCCTTTAGTTTGTTTATTAAGCCAATTCCTCTTCCTTCTTGATTCATATATAAAACAACACCTTTCCCTTCCTTCTCGATCATCTCCATCGATTTTTCAAGTTGAGGCCCGCAATCACATCTACAACTTCCAAAAATATCACCAGTAACACAAGAGCTATGAACTCTTACTAAAACAGCTTCATTTTCCTCCCAAGTTCCTTTTGTAAGTGCAATATGCTCCTTACCGTCGGTTTTTTGAGTAAAGGCTACCAAATCAAAATCTCCTGATTTAGTAGGCATTTTAACATCTATTTGTCTTTCTATAGAAGATTCATGTTTTAACCTGTAAGAGATTAAATCTTCAATTGAAACAATCTTTAATTTGAATTTTTCAGCAATCTTAATTAAGTCAGGAAGTCGTGCCATTGTTCCATCCTCATTCATTATCTCAACAATAACTCCTGCAGGTTCAAAACCAGCTAATCTTGCAAAATCAATTGCTGCTTCGGTATGACCAGCTCTTCTTAAAACACCAGATTTTTTTGCTCTTAAAGGAAAAATGTGACCAGGCTTTCCTAATTCTTCTGGACCAATACTAGGATCAATTAAAGCTTGAATCGTTTTTGATCGATCTACCGCCGAAATCCCGGTAGTGCAACCATGTCCATTTAAATCAACAGAAACAGTAAAAGGAGTTTCGTAAGCTGCTGAGTTTTTTGGAACCATTAATTCCAAACCTAACTCATCACATTTCTCTTCTACCAGTGGCGCGCATATTAACCCACGACCATGAGTTGCCATGAAATTAATAATCTCAGGTGTCACGGAACGAGCTGCACAGAGGAAATCACCTTCATTCTCTCTATCCTCATCATCAACTACGATAATTATTTTACCGTTTTTAACATCTTCGATAGCTTCCTCAATCGTATTTAACTTAAACGACATACCATTAATTTTGTACAAAGATACTATTTTCCCTTGTATAGATTGAAGAAGTTAAGGCTTTAGAGAGGAATTTAACTGACAATTACTTGTTTTGAAGTTGAAATGACAAAAAGCAGTGTAGTCGTATACTTTTAAAGTATAAATACAAAACCATTTATATTTATATTTTATTTATAATCAAACAGTTAAGTTTTTTTATAAACTGATGAATTATTAAATCCAATCTAAACCGATGCTTAAAATTTAATATTTTTTCAGTAGATAAAATAAACCTTTTACGCGACTATAAAGTTGCGTATAGTCTTCAGAATCATTCATTAAAATACGCTTACACGCTATTGATTTAATTTAAATTGCTTTAGCATAATCAAATGTTGAATTGTTTTTGATTTTGAATATTGATTCTAACTTGGTGGTCTTTTAATATTCCTAATTTTAAATTTTCCGAATGAACTTCTAAATTTCCAAAAAAAGTTAAATTCATTAAAGAACTTACTTTTTTTTTGTAAAATAATTATACGATCAATGCCAACTATTCTTAAACAAAAAAGAGGCTGCCATAAAATGACAACCTCTTTATTTTTTTTAAAAAAATTACTATCCTAGTTGATAGAATCGTTTAATGCTTTACCAGCTTTAAACTTAACAACGTTTTTAGCTGCAATAGTAATTTTTTCACCTGTTGATGGGTTTCTTCCATCTCTAGCTGGTCTGTTAGACTTTGTGAATGATCCGAATCCAGGAAGAGCAACTCTACCTTCACCGTTAATTCCTGATCCAATTGCTGTAACTACTGCATCAAAAGCATCACCAGCTTGTTTTTTTGTTAATCCTTCTACGTTAGCAACGATTGCGTCTACAATTTCTGATTTACCCATGGTAATTTGTGTTATAAATGTTTATTACTTAATTCGTGAGTTGAAATTAGCTTAAAAGCTTAGCTATACATAGGCTTTACAAAAAAAGTAATTAACAATTGCCTTGTTATTAAGTGCTTTCAAACTACTATGGACATTGAGTTTAAGTCTGTTTAACGTCGAATTGTTAATCATCTCACTTTAACTACTCTTTGTAAATTACTATATATCAATAACTTAACTATGTATCAATGTATCTTGATTATATAATGTGTTAACAATCAAGTAACTGAAAAAAAAGACCTTTTTTTTACTACAAGGCATAAAAAAAAGGAGTAAAAAACTCCTTTTTTGTTAATAACTACAGTGTTTATTGCTGTTTCAAAAATAATTAGCTGTCGAAAATGAAAAAACCAATTATTTTTTAGTCCAAATAACAAGTCCATCCGAAGATCCAAATGCATAATTTATTCCTTTGTTAGTAAAGGATTTACTTGCTCTAGTAGGAAAGTAACTTATACAGGACGGTACAGAAATATCATCCCATTTCCTAGATTTACTCAAAGATCCGTTTGGTTTTAAAGCAACAACATGAACATAAGAATCATTCTCATTAAAAATCAAAACTGGCTTTTCAAATTTATTAAGCATGTTTAATGCTGTTTGAATATTTTTTTCTGTAAAGTCACCTATTTTCTCCCAACTATCCAATTCAGCAATCTTATCGGGTATTTTATCATAGTCTATATAGTTACCAGCTTCCATAAGATCAGAGATTCCATAATATTCAGATATTGATTTTGCTATATATTCTTTACAGCTACTAGGAGATGAGCTACCCGATTTACAATCGATAAATGCAGTTAAGTTATCGTTAAATGCGTTCAAGTTTTTTTCAACTTTATTTAAAGACGGCGAATGTTCATCATTAATTGGTGTTATTAAATTCGGCTCTCCAGAATTTTGTATTGGTTCAGAATCACAAGAAGCTAGTATGAGAAACGATAGAAAAGGAATTACAATTTTTTTCATGATTTAAATTTCAGTGTTTATATAAAGATAAACAGGTACTACTTTTAGAGTACCTGTTTATTATTATTCGATGATAATTTTAGATTATTTGATTTTATCGCTCAGGAATTAAGGTTTCCGCTGTTCTTCCTTTAATATCCTTTGGTTTCCATTTTACAGCTTTAACTTCCTCACGATTCCTAACATCAATATCACTTCTATGAATCCATTTTTTCTTTTCATATTTCAAGGCATCATAGGTGAAATCAGGCGCATAAGTAAACTTTAAACTAGCAAGTGCAGGGTTGGCAGGGGAAAGATGATCAAACACAATCATTTCTAAATTATTATTAAAATTTACAGTTACAGATACCTGACCATTATATTCAAATATCAATCGAGCTTTTGAAACAACTTTAACTTTTCCAACTCTACCTTCATTGTATCTAATTATTTTATATCCGAATGAGATTTCACCTTTAGAATTGAATTTAAAAGTTTCGATGATCTTCTTCGTTGAACGGTAACCAAAACCATCCCACCCAATTAATATATAAGTATGATCTCGAGATTTTGGAGCAGGGACTATATTGTAATATACACAACCATACCAATTAGAAGAATCTAATTTCGCATATTCGTTGTCCCCAATTTCATTTGACTTATTGGTTAATTCGTAAACAAAATTTTCAATTTTCACAGCTCCTAAAATACTTTTTTTTCTTTTACGCTGATATTGAGTGAACCCAAAATAGTCGTAATCAGCATTGTCTGTTTTTAATGTCCATGTATATAAACGAAATTTACCTCTTGGATCATTTAATACCGACAAACACTTTACACGGGAGAAATCATATTGAATACTAGTTGAGTCTTTTAATATCGATCTTAACACTTGTCTAAACTCATTATTCGCATTGATTTTACCCATTATTGTATTGGCGTAAAATAAGCTGTCTGATAAAGAAATCAGCTGTTCTATTTGAGGTTCAAATTCAAACACTATATTTTTCTTCTTAGCGAAAGAAAATTGAATAGAAAACAGCAAGAGTATGGACAATAAATATTGCATATGTTAATCCAAACGGGTTATGAAAATTAATAGTGTTAAAATACAAACAACACTTATGTTTACTTTAATTTTGAGTTTTTTGTACAAACAAAACAATGTTAGCTTAAATAATATGGATAAAATAAGACACGTAAAAATATTATTAGATTCATTTGAAAAGCTTGTTCAAAAACAAATAATTGTAAGAACAGGAGACGCCGCTAAAGACTTAAAGCTAATTGAGGAAGGCGCATTCGTTTTGGTGTCACACAATGGCGAAGAAGATCCTATTTTAAATTATGGAAATCAATTTGCATTAGATTTATGGGAATTAAATTGGGATGATTTCATAAAAACACCATCAAGAAAAACAGCCGAAATTGATTTAAGAACTAGGAGGGAAGAGGTGCTTAAAATAGCAATGATAAAGGGGTTTTATGATGAATATGAAGGAATTAGAATATCTTCTAAAGGAAAGCGTTTCCGAATCAAAAATGCAATAATATGGAATGTTTTAAATAAACACAATGGTAGGATCGGACAAGCCGCTTATTTTACTAATATAGAGTATATATAATTCGTAATTAACTATCTTCGCCAATCAAAAAACTAAACTATGAAATACATCTATTTATCACTGATTGCTGTTTTAGGATTTACAGCAATCTCTTGTAAATCGACTTGCAAATCTAAGTGTGCTGCTAAATGTGAAGCTAAATGTGAAAAAAAAGTAACGGAGACTGACTCGGTTGCTATTGCAACACTTAGTGCACATGAAAAAACTAGTTATGCATTAGCTTTTACTTTAGCAAATGACATGGAAACTAATGGTATTGACAGTATTGATTTTAATCAAGTTGAAATTGCCTTTGATGATGTTTTTAATCAAGACACAGCAAGACTAACTAGATCTGAACTTGATCAGATTATGCGAGACTTGACGAATCAAATAAGAGAAAAAAAGCGTTTAGAAGATTTAGGCAAGTATGATGGAAATAAATCTGAAGGGGAAAGGTTTATGGCTGAAATGGCATTAAACGATAGTGTTGTTAAAACAGCTTCAGGGTTAATGTATAAAATCATTCGTAAAGGTGATGGTAATAAACCAATAGCTTCTGATGAAGTGTCAGTACATTATGAAGGTAAATTAATTAACGGAAAAATATTTGATAGTTCTTACAAAAGAAACTCTCCAGCAAACTTTCCTTTAAATAGAGTTATTCCGGGCTGGACTGAAGGATTACAATATGTAAGTCAAGGTGGTGCAATTCTTTTGTATATTCCTTATAACTTAGCTTACGGTGAATCTGGATCAGGACAAAACATTCCGCCATTTTCTACATTAATATTTAAAGTAGAGCTTTTAGAGATTGTAGATGCTCATAAAGGACATAATCATGCACCAGGTGCGCACTAGTAATCACAAATAATCTTAATATTTAAAACCCTTTATGTATTTAAAGGGTTTTATTTTATTCCTATAATTAATATTATGTTAAATATAGTTATTTAGGGTTATACCGGTATACTTCTATAATCAGCCTTCGTTTGTAAATGTTTACGTTGAAACGAGAGCATATAATACTCATCCTGAGATACCAGATTATTAAACCTTGAATAAGGTTCAATAATTGATTTATATCAATTATTAACAGTGTAGAAACGAATTAAAAACTAGGGTTACCCATTTAAGTAACATTTTATTTAATTGATTTATAAGTAATTGGGTTTTTTCTTACCATTCTGCAAAGAAGATTTTCCAAGATTGACTCTCTAAAGTTTAAGCGATT